>OGHO01003244.1_pt1 | contig 11049 bp, 10 predicted proteins | sample 1571421 | NCBI WGS metagenome assembly OGHO01 (sample SAMEA2581937, study PRJEB24529) | metagenome | biome: Human gut stool | place: China | collected 2011
TATATCTTAGATAAAGCTAATCTATAAATTATACTTCTAGAATAGAAATCAATAAGATTTACTATACCAAAAATATATAATGAAAAAGAAGTATTTATAAATAATAGACATATTAGAAATCTTATTATAACTCCAATAGTAGATCCTATCAGTAATATATATGACTTTCCTTGAGTAATACATAATGTTTTATACGTTTCATATGGATATAGACCCAATATAGCAATTGAGTAAAATATAATATATGGAAAACATCTATATAATGGTAAACTTCCATGTGATATTAATAAATAAATAAACGCAAATACAAAATTTAATATGATAATTAATGGAAAGCAACTTTTCTTCATATTCATACAATTGCTATATTGTTCTTCATATGTTTTACCCTCAGGAACCTTAATCATTAAAGTTGCCTGATATGCATTTGTGATTATTTCTAAGGTCAAACATACAGAATAGCAAATAGTGTGTATTCCGTATTTTTCAGTTCCCATATAACTTGCAATTACTCCATATAATAATAAGAATATTCTAGATAATACTCTTTCTGAAGCATATGCCAAGCCATATTTAATTACATTTTTTAAAGACTCCTTACTTGGAAATTCAAATTTTAAATTTAGCTTATATAGCATATATACAATTGAAATGCACCAAGACACTATGGTTGCAATAAATAATAGTTTTAAATCTCTCGTAAATATATATGCCATAGCGTCTAATCCTATTAAAGATATATAATAAACAATTAAACTTTTTCTGTATAATTTTAACATTCCTTTAAGTCTTATTAACTCAAATATTCCATTTGCTAGCCTTCCAAATATTACATATACTGTATAAAAATTTAATAATATATATAACATTTCTCTTTGTATTTGGCTTAAATTAAATATATTTACTATCATACTTTTAGAAATAAAAACAATAACTCCCATTAGCAATCCAAATATGATATTAAACCATAAATATTGCCATTCATTCTTTCTTATTGTCCTATAAGTATATGTACCTATTTCTCCAAACGATTTAAATATTGAATCTATTAATAAGAAACTTCCAGTTACTATTATAGCGTCAACACTAATTAAATTATTAAAAGCTGAATCAATACTATCAGCTATACTCATAAATATAAAACTTACTAAAATTGATATAAATTCTTTCATTGGTTCGTCCCCTTTTACATTCAGCAAAATTATACTATAAACGACAAAAAATTACTATATATAAATATATTTTTTACTTTTTTAAATTTTGGTAAAGAACTTTATAATGTTATTTCCAATAAATATATTACCACCAAATTACGTCAAAATTACGTCAAATCGTAATAAAGGGATACAAGCAAATCGTTGTATCCCTTTATTATCATTGGAGCGTTTGTCGTGGTTATTTGCGAAAAAAGCTCCAAAATTTCCGTTCTTTAATCAACTGTAAATACATTTTATCATAAGACTTTTAAAAAGTATACTCCCATATTAAAAATTTTCTTCAAATTTCTAGTTTTTTACAATTTTTATGTTATAATATCTATAGTTTTTTAGAATTATGCAGTTAACGACTGCACAATTTAGAAAGTGAGGAAATTTTGAAAAGTATAGATAATAATTCATATAAAGAAATCTTTGATAATATAAAATTAGAATTTCCAGACATTAAAGGTTTTTCAATTAGAAATTTAAAGAATATGAAGAAATTTGCAGAAGAATACTCTGATTTTGAATTTGTGTAGTCAATAACTGCACAAATTACTTGGACTCACAATGTATTACTGCTTGATAGAATTAAAGATATTGAAATTAGAAAATGGTATATTAATGAAACAGTAAAAAATGGTTGGTCTGTTAATATATTAGAAATGCAAATAAATAGTAAATTATATGAAAGACAAGCTATTTCTGAAAAAGTATCTAATTTTCCTAATACACTACCAGATGTTCAAAGTGATTTAGCATTACAAACAATGAAAGACCCTTATATTTTTGATTTTATATCTTTAAAAGGAAAAGTAAAAGAACTAGAAATAGAAAATGCTATGATAAATAAAATTAAAGATGTTCTAATAGAATTAGGTAATGGTTTTGCATTTGTAGGAAATCAATATAAATTGACTGTTAGCAATAAAGACTACTTCATAGATTTATTGTTTTATCATTTAAAATTAAAGTGTTATATTGTAGTAGAATTAAAAGCTAGAGAATTTGAACCTACTGATGCAGGACAATTAAACTTTTATTTATCTGCAATAGATGATTTAGTAAAAGATGAAAATGATAATCCTAGTATTGGATTACTTCTATGCAAAACAAAAGATAAATTTACAGCAGAATATGCATTAAAAGATATTAATAAGCCTATTGGAGTTAGTGAATATAAATTATTAGAAGATATACCAGAATATTTACAATCGCAATTACCCAAAGCAGAAGATATAGAACTGCATATTAAAGAAATAGAATAATAGAACTATTGAATTAAAAGATAAAATCCATATCTGACATTTGAAAATTAGTCAGATATGGATTTTGCATTAGATAGCAATAATTAGCCGATTCCAACCAGCGAACGAACGGCTGAATCCGAAGCGAACATGCTTGGGCTTAAACATTTCACGAATAGAATTAATCACAAATTCATATTCAGGTGAAGCGCAAATAATTAAATTTCCATCGTCCCAGTAGCCAATTACTCCTGCCTCCTTGGTTGCTCTAATCATTCCAGAATCTAATTTGGCATAACTGCCAAATTTTATTGCTTTTACACCTTCTGATTCAATGATTTCCAGTTCTTTAGGAATCTTGGTAATTGTTCCGTTTTTGCCTGTTGCTCCAAATTGTCTTGCCATAGGTTCAATGCCGAAATCTTGCTCTCCACAGAATGCGTAGGAAAGACATACACCTTTTAAAATTCCTTTACATTCTTCAGGTACTGGCTTTTTTTCGTCATCGTGCCGATACTTTTTGAACTCGATGGTTCTGCCATCTTCAGTAAGAAGATAAGTTTCAGGCGATACGTGACTCAAATCCATCATGATAATACCTCCTAACAATTGTTATTGGGTCTAACAACTTGCTATATTATTTAATTCGCATAGCAACGAAAGATATAAGTATTATACCATGTTTTTATGTTAATTTCAATAAATTCCTCCAAATTTACCTTGTATTTAAGATTTTATAGATATCAGCTAACACTTCATACACAAAATCACTTTGTTCTTTTTCTGTCATTTCCATTACTTGTGCAGACATTAAAAGCAAATGTCTATATTCAAGAAAGTTTATCATTCCATATTTATTATAGTTTGTATCAAATATTCTTAATATTTGTTTTAATAATTTTAACATTTTATCACTTTTAATTTTTATATAATCACTTTCAAATATATTTATTGCAAGTCTTAATTTATCTGCAAATTCCAATGTTTCATAATACCTTACTAATTTTATTACTTTTTCACTATTATTTTTTAATATCATAATTTTCACCACCTTTCATATTTCTTGTTTTTTACGTTTTTGTTATCAATATAGTCAATATCATCTTGTCTTAAAATATTATCTTTTTTCATTGCTTCATACACTTTTTTATAACTTTCATCAGCATAATATCTAACTCTGTTTTTAAAGAATTTCATAAACTTATTCCATAAATTTTTAAATACATTCAAATGTTTAATTTCTTTTTCTTGACTAGAAATAGTATCTTTTGCAATACCTAAATCTGCTTTTAATTCCTTTATTTCAAAGTCTTTTTGTATAATAGTTCTATTAAGTGTTCTAACTTCATTGTTGTGTTCTTTTAAATCTTTTTCATATTCTTTCATAATAATATCTAAATCATTAACACCTTTAATAGATTTTGTAGTATCTCTAACTTTTGAAATATAACCTTTTATGGTTTCTAGTTGTTCATTTGAAATAGTATAATTCTTTTTGTTTACTAGATTAGGCTTTAGAGTAGTTATTATATTTTCTAGTTTATTGCTTTCAATATCTACTATATTTGTTTTTTCATTTGCTTGTTTTAACCTTTGTTTATTCTTTTCATAATCTTTTTTAATTTGTCTATAATTAGTCATTTTATTAACTGGTATATCAAAGTTTCTGCCTAGTTCTTTTTCTTTCAGTTTGTAATCAACTTCATAATATTTATTAAAAGATTTTATACAGTTAACTCTCATTTTATCCTGCAGTTTTGAAAGAGAAGTTTTTGTAAATATTTGAGATTTTGCAACTTGTTTTCTCATTCCATTTTTATAGCCATCTTTTACAGGAACACCAACTATATGCATATGAGGAGAGAGGCTTTGTTCTTCAAAGTGTATTACTGCATTGGCGACTTTAAACTCTGGTACAAATTGCATTAAATCATATACTTGTTCTTTATATACATTAGTCATTTTTCTTCTGTAGATAATGTCTTTATCATTCCAAAATTCCATATCTCCAAGTTCAATTATTAGTTCACAAGCTAAATCTCTATTAGAATTTCTTGATATATGATTAAAGTAATTATCTATTTTTCTATCATCTCTTGTTTGCTTTTTGTTATATTCAATTCTTGCTTTTTCAAATTCTTGTAAATATAAATTCTTAACATCATTTATTAAATTGTTTGTTCCATAGATATTACAAATCATATCTGTTTTATGGTCGTATTCTCTATAATTATGATTATTAACTTTTGATAACTGACCACTATTTTGTATAGAATGATTACTAAATGAAGTTGTGTTTGATGGATTCTTTTTTGCTAATTCTTTTGCTCTTTTTGTTTTATTTTTATTGTTTCCTAAGTGAATTGTATAGGATAACATCTCACTCAATTTTCTTGCTCCTTTACATACAGGATTTTGACTTGTCAAAAATCCTAACCCCCTATGAGTTTTGACATCCTATCAAAACTCGGGGGGGCTCTGCGAGGCATAAAATTTTTCTAAAACTAGAAAAATTTTATCAAATTAACTATCGCCACTTTCATTGCTTTGCAACAAAACGTGCCACGTTAATTTGTTTTAGCATACCTTCGCAGGAGTATAAGTGACTGCTCCTATTGTATATGTGTCTTTCTCTTTTATAGGAAACGAATTATCATTTTGCAGAGCAACCATTCTAATAACATTTTCATCTTTGCTGTTTAGCTCAAATTTCATTATCTCGTGTTTTAATTCTTCATTACTATCAATTTGAAATAACTCATAAAATTCTATATCAAAATATTTATTCATTCTGTTTATATAATCATCAAATTGTTCTTGATTTATATTTACACTTGTCCTAATTTGTTGTTCTTTGCCATCTATTGCAATTGGGGCATATAGGTCTAATATACCAGCTTCAAATAATTTTGAAATCTGACTAGCATAACTACTTCTAAAATTTATCTTATCAATATAAAAGTCGCCATTTTCATCTTTTAATAATGTCATTGATTCAATAAACTTTGAAATAAATTCTTGTTTTTCTTCTTTTGATTTTTTATTCCATTCAGCTTTTAAAAATTTATCTAAATTATTTGTTCTTATTAGATTTTCTCTTTCAATATCTCTGTCTGCCATTAGTTGTTGTGGGGTAAAAGAAAAACTATTTACATTTAAACTTTCATATTTTTTAGTTTCTAGTAAATTTATCTTTTCTTCAATTATTTTATAATCTGCTGAGAAATCTTCCATTTCAACAATGCCACTTAAATATGCTTTCTTTATTCTTTCTTTTTGTTGTTTTAATGTTTGTATTTCTTTATCAAATTTTTCTGTATCAGTTTCTTTTTTATCAGCCAGTACAGGAAGAAAATATTCCTTAACTGCCATATCATATTCTACTAAATCTAATATAAATTCTTCTAAACATTGTTCAACTTTATCTTCTCTATAATAAATCTTACAGTGTTCACAGTTATAATACATATATTTTCTTTTTGCACCTCCAGAGCCTTTGCATTTCATTATTCTGCTACATTCAGGACATTTAAGTCTTTGAAAGAATAGATAAACTCTATCTCTAGTATAAGCTCTTTGATTTTTTTCTTTTTGCATTTGTGCTTCTTCCCACATAGCACGAGTTATTATAGGTTTAACTACATTCATAAAAATAGTAGTTTCTCCATTAGTTTGTTTGCTAATACTTCTATGTTGTTCATAATCTCCCATATAAACTCTATTATCAATCATTCCCATAATTGTAGTATCTCGCCACTTTTTAGGGTATAGGACTTTTTCTTTATTTAGAATATTACTAATTTGCTGATAACTTTTACCTTCTAAATACATATTAAATATTCTTATTACAATATCTTTTGTAGTTTCATCTATTACAGTCTTTTTATTTATATCTTTTTTATAGCCAAGTGGTATTTTGCCAGGCAAATGTCCAGATTTTATAGCACCATTTAATCCGAACTTTGTTCTTTCACTTACTATTTCAATTTCTAATTGTGATAATACTGTTAGCATTCTTACAAAAAATCTTCCGTTAGCAGTAGAAGTATTAACATCATCTCTATCACATACTAGATAAATACTGTGTTTCTCTAATACTGCAATTAGTTCTTCTAAATCACGAACTGAGCGAGTAACTCTATCTAACTTGTATGCTACAATATAATTAATTTTCCCTTTCTTCATATCTGATAACATTTCTTGAAAAGCAGGACGATTTTTAATATCTTTTGCTGATATTCCTGCATCTTCATAGATTTTGAATACTTCGTATTCTTTGAATTTACAAAGTTGTAATAGTTTTTCCTTTTGTTCTCTCAAACTAAATCCTTCTCTAGCTTGGTCTTCTGTACTTACACGGATATAAATTCCTGCAACTTTTCTTTCTTCATTCATAGTATTAAATTCCTCCCTTCGATTCGAATAGAAAGGCATTTAATATAAAAATAAGTGCCAGATAGCGCAAGGCTATTGACACTTAAAGAGTTTCATAATTTATTTTTCCTTCTTTTTAACAACACTAATAAAACAAAATAAGGTATTTTTTAAAAAACTCTAAAAATTAATGCCTTGCTATGTATTCCTGTAGTTTGGACAAAGGGTATTTCGTCCTTAAATCTTTAACATAAAAATAATCATGTTCATTAAAGAACAGATACAGGCAATCTTTAATGATTACTCTATGTGGCTCAACATATGCCAAATTTGTATGTTCTATTATTCTTAAACAACCTTCTATCACTACTTGTTGCTCAAGTTCTATAGAACTAAATTTGCAAGCCCATTCAATTTTAGAGAGTAATTCTCTACTTATCTTGTTTTTCTTTTTTACGATACTAATCATATCACACCAACCTTTCCTTTTCAATAAAAAGCGACAAAAAAAATCGACTTTTTACAGTCGATTAAATTTTTCGTCTGGTGCGACGATTTTACCTTTTGGAGCGATTACGGAGCAGGTATGCGAAAAAATATATCTGCAAATAGTAATGCGCTTTTTTTATATAATTCGATTTATATGATTATAATTTAACATAGTTTTTAACTTTTATCAATAGAAAAGAATTTTTTTGTAATTTTTCTAAATATTTTATAAAATTATGGTAAAATATAGAAAATAGTATAGGAGATTATAATATATGGATTATGAAAGATTGCCTGTTATTTTAAAAAGATATTCTTTTATTGAAAAAATGAGAGTTTTACAATATTATTCAAAGCAGATGAATATAACGATAATGATTTTAAAGGTAAAAATATAAATAAATTTATTGAAATGATTAATTGTATAAAGGAGCATCAACATCCTACTTTGGTTAATAAAATTGGAACAATTGAATTTGCTGACTTTTTGTTAATTGCACTTGGTTCTACACAATTTGATATTCAAACTTACAATATATATAAATATTATAGATATAATTATTTTTTTACATATGTTTCAGATAAAATTGATATGAAAAAAGAATTTTATAAAAAATTTAATGTTGATTATAATTCTTTTTTAGAATTAGGGTCTATTTTAAGTTTCTTTTGTTCATTAAAAGTTAATTTAGACCCTCAAATATTAAGATATATTATTTTAAAATATTCAAAAGCAACAAGTTTACTAAGACTTTCTAGAGAAGCTTTTCAAAAAGAAATAGATAAATTTTCTGATAGCATACACGATTATTTATATTGTGTTAGACCTTCATACGTTTATCCATTCATAGAATATAATGGAATAGTCAATTTACCATTACCTCATTGTATTCCAAGAGCTATAACAGATTCACTTTTATATAGATTAACAGATTCTAATTCAGAGCTTAGAAGTTTATTTGGAAAGAATGTATTAGAAGATTATCTATTTGAAATACTAAATAAATCTTTTTTGTTTGACGAAGTCTTGAAAGAGCAATGTTATAAAAAGAAACATAATGCTTTAAAAACCTCTGATGTAATGTGTAGGAAAAATGATAATTATATTTTTTTTGAATGCAAATCTACAGTTCCTTATGCTAAAACAAGATGTTTAGATGAAAATTATATCAAACAAGAAATAGATAAAATTAGCAATTATGTACTTCAATTATATAAACAAGTACGTTTAGATTTTAAAAATATTTATAATTTTTTTGAGAACGATAAGGAAGTTATATTTGATTATAACAATTGTTTTGGAATAGTAGTGCTATTAGAAGAATCCTATATTAGAAGGGAGCTTATATATAAAGATGTAGCAAAAAAATTAAATATAGACACAAGTGGTGATTTGTATAATTGGATTATAAATCATATTAAAATATGTAATTTATATGATATAGAGAGATATGTTTTTACTAATACAGATATTATAAAAGCATTAAAAAAGCAAATAAAAACAAAGTCACCATATGACTATGCTCTATCAAATTCTAAGACTAATTCTATACTAAAAAATGATAATGTATATTCTTTCAAAAAAAATATTATTAACAGCATAAGAGAAATTACTGATGAACTAGTTAAGGTTGGACTTTTGAAAAAAAATTAAGTATATTTTATCAAAGTGAAAGTCTAGATTTGTCTGATTTTTCATAAGTTATTTACAATATTATAGAATATTTTTACAATTTTTTTAATAAATATTGATTTTAAAACTTTTGTTTGGTATAATGACTGAAATAAATCGTTATACCATTAAAAAAAGGAGGTTAAAACATGGCAGAATTAAGTGTTTTAAATCAAAGGATATCTTATATAAAAATTGATGATGAAGATTATATATCAATTACTGATATGTTAAAATCAAAAGATGGAGATTTCTTTGTTTCAGACTGGCTAAGGAATAGAAATACTATTGAGTTTTTAGGTATTTGGGAAGAAATTCATAATCCTAATTTTAATTATGGCGAATTCGCCATAATTAAAAGTCAAGCAGGTTTAAATAGTTATAAAATAAGTGTAAAAGAATGGACAGAAAAAACAAATGCGATTGGAATAATATCAAAAGCTGGAAGATACGGTGGAACTTATGCTCATAAAGATATTGCTTTTGAATTTGGAATGTGGATTAGTCCAAAATTCAAACTATTATTGATAAAAGAATTTGAAAGATTAAAAGCAGAAGAACAAAAGCAAATAGGTTGGAATGCCAAAAGAGAACTTTCTAAAATTAACTATAGAATACATACTGATGCTATTAAAAATAATTTAGTACCTAAAGAATTAACTAAAAATCAAATAAACTTTGTTTATGCAGAAGAAGCTGATGTATTAAATATGGCTTTATTTGGTATGACAGCAAAAGAATGGCGTACTAAAAATCCTAATTTAGATGGAAATATAAGGGATTATGCAACAATGAATGAATTAATATGTTTAGCAAATTTAGAAAATTTAAATTCTGTTTTTATAAATGAAGGATTAAAACAATCTGAAAGACTTGAAAAATTAAATAAAATAGCTATTTCACAAATGAAAATTTTAAATGATACAGATATAAAGTATTTGAAATAAATATGTATCTGTTTTGCCATTTTTGATAAAAAAGTAAGGGGAATCCCTGGTATAAAAGATTTCCCTTACTTTTTTTAGACAAATTCGGGTTATTACTTGTCTTGTACCTGGCTGATAAATTCAGGACTTAATGTATGTCCCACAATTCCATCAAATCGAATCTCTCGTTTACACGATGGACAAACAAGACAAAACATTGGATGTTTTTCTCCAGGAATGGTTTCTTTTCTTAAATCTTCTGGTCCTTCAACCGTAATAACTTTTTTACAGTCTTTGCACCAAACGTCAAATTCCCATCCATATGGAGTATTCTTAATTTTTGCCATAAGTTTTGAAAACCTCCCATCTTTGTTGTAATTCCTCAATATCTATCGGTGTAGATATTGAGGATCTGTTTCGTAGCACAGTTCCAATATAGCCTGAATTTTGTTTCCTACAATATAGTGGTGCACTTTATCGTATTGAACTTTTCCAGACTCCATTGTCTTCAAAACTGTACCAATTTCATATGGTAGATTAACATTCATAGCTGTCCCTCCTGTCACAATAATTATTGTTATCAGTTGTTCTATACTAAACTTGCTATCTGCAAGGTAAGTAATTTACTTGCTTATTATATCAGATAAAGTCGGAAATTTCAATAGTTTTTGACATGATTTGAGGCTAATTTTTATACTTTTTGGTAAAAAAAGTATAAAAATTAGCCGATTAAATCGACTTATATAAATGTGATTGATACTCATTTTTGAATTTTCTTCAAACTTACTTATATCAATATTTTTAAGCAGTTCGGCGAAAATGCATTATGGAGCCTTAACTATACACGTATGCGAAATTAAGACTATAAGATTTGATTAAATCTCTCTGATAAATTCATTATATCAGTTCTCTAAATATTTTCAAGTGAGTATGGAAAAAAATTGTAATATAATGTATAATTTTTATAGATTAAAACTTTATTTTATATTGGAGGTTGTTATATGAGAATTGGAATAGATATTGATAATGTAATAGCAGATTTAGATAAAACATTTTTAGAAGAATTTGAAAAAGAAGATAAAAATAAAAGAAATAAAGGAATTATAAATAAAAAAGCTAAACACATTACTGAAGGAATGTTT
>OGHO01003245.1_pt1 | contig 11039 bp, 7 predicted proteins | sample 1571421 | NCBI WGS metagenome assembly OGHO01 (sample SAMEA2581937, study PRJEB24529) | metagenome | biome: Human gut stool | place: China | collected 2011
ACTATCCGCAGGATTTCCTATCCAGTTGATAGCGAAAACCGGCAGCTTTCATCTTACCTTCCGTTACTCCTGTTATTTCAACACCCGAACCAAGATTGAGTTGCTTCTTCAGTTCTTGAGGAACTTCGCGGAATGCAGGAAGACGAGGAATGTCTTCGGGCTTGTCGTGATTTAATGAAGGGATGCCGTGTGTTGATGTCCGATATTCCTTCGTATACTCCGGATGTGACTCATGAATGGGCTAAATTCGAGGAACGTCATCAAGCTACCCGAAAACGGCGTATACTGATTTGGAGCGCGGTATCCGGAGTGGCAGCCATGTTTATTGCCCTGATACTGTTTTCCTGGTCCTTCTTTTCTTCTGATGGAGACGCTGAGCCTGTTACTGTATTTCTGGCTGATAACACTCCCCAGCAAGTTACGTTGCAGACCGGAAATGGCAAACTTATCTCTTTGAATGAGGCCATGGAGAGCGAGTTGTCTGCTATTGGCGCACAATTACAAAAGAAAGAACTCGATTATAATACAAACGCTTCTTCTGTAAAGGAAGTGGAGATGCATACTCTCTCTACGCCCCGCGGTGCTGACTTTAAAGTGGTGCTGGCCGATGGTACGGAAGTGTGGCTGAATGCCGAAAGCCGGTTGTCGTATCCTTCGCGTTTTGAAGAGGACGAACGCATCGTCGAGTTGGAAGGCGAGGCTTATTTTAAAGTGGCGAGCGACAAAGCGCATCCGTTTATTGTGCGGACTTCCCGATTTAATACCCGTGTTTTGGGGACGGAGTTCAACGTGAAACGCTACGCGGACGAGAAGGAGATCAAGACCACGTTGGTTGACGGGAGCGTGGGATTTTGCAAGAAGGACGACCGGGAGAATTATATAAAAATCAAGCCGGGTTATCAGGTGAGTTATGAAAACGGAGGGGATGCGGTTGTCCGGAAAGTGAAGATTGATAACGAGATCGCGTGGAAGGGGAAGCAATTCCGTTTTGAACGTTGCCCCTTGGATGAAATCATGAATGATGTGATGCGCTGGTACGACGTGGATATTACGTTTGGTGACGAGGCTTTGAAAAAGTTGTATTTCACGGGAACGCTGAATCGTTATGCGAAGATCGAGTCGTTATTACGTTTTTTCGAGGCCGGTTGTGATATCAGGTTCGAGATTAAAGGAAGAAGTATTATAGTGATGAGAAAATAGAAAAGTACGAGTTATAAGTTTGGCGACCTGAACTCGTACTTCTAACAAGTTTCACATTAATGTTAACATGTAAACAATCAAAAGTATGAAAAAAAATCGATTTGACAGGCAAGGTATTCCTGTTAATTTAAGAAAAATGTTTTCAGGTATGAAATCACGTGTTTTTTTGATGCTGTTTTTGACGTTTGCTGTTTCGGATGTTGTTTTGGCTCAATCGAAAACAGTGACGTTAAACGTGAAGTCGGAACCGTTGAGTGATGTTCTTATTTATATCAAGGACGCGACGGGGGTTCAGATTATTTTTAACGAGAACCAGTTGGAACAAGTGACGTGCGGGCCTGTGTCGGTGAAGGATGTCCCGGTAAAGGAGGCTATTGATGCCGTGTTGAAGGGGAAGGGGTTCTTTTGCGAGGTGCTTGACGGGGTTTACGTTATAAAACGGGAGGCGAAGAAGGAGGAGGTGAAAAAGTTGACGATTACCGGGAAGGTGGTTGACGTGAAGAATAACCCGCTTCCGGGGGTGACCGTGCGGATCAAGAGCACGATGCTTGGGGTTGCCACGGATGTTGACGGAAATTACTCGATCACGCTGACAGCGGGGGAAGAGAAACCGGTGCTGGTCTTTTCGTTTGTCGGGATGACTTCCCGGGAGGTCACGTACGCGGGCAAGGAGGTTATTAACGTGACGTTGGAGGACGAGGCCTCGGAGATTGACGAGGTGGTAGTTACCGGTATTTTCAAGAAGGCGAAGGAGAGTTACACGGGGGCGGTATCCAGTATTAATGCCGAGCAATTGAAGATGTACAAGGGGCAAAACGTGTTGCAGACGTTGAAAAATATTGATGCTTCGTTGAATTTCACGGTGAATAATGCGGTGGGAAGTAACCCGAATGCCGTTCCGCAGATTAATATCCGGGGAAATTCTTCTTTGCCGATAAGCGTGCAGGAGTATAACGAGAGTGCTTCGAATGCTGTTAATACTCCCTTGATTATCCGGGATGGTTTCGAGATTTCTCTTGAACAGTTGATGGATTATAATGATGACGAGATTGAGTCGATTAATATATTGAAGGATGCGGCAGCCACGGCGATTTACGGTTCACGCGGTTCGAATGGTGTGATCGTGGTGATCACGAAACAACCGGAGGCCGGGAAGTTGCGGGTGAACGTGGAGGTCGGTATGGATTTGGAGATTCCGGATTTGAGTTCTTACGATTTGTTGAATGCCGCGCAGAAGCTGGAATTGGAGAGAAGTCTGGGGTTGTATGATAACACGGTGGCCCCGAGTAATGACGTGTGGTATAAAGAGGCTTATTATAAGAGATTGCGGGATGTGCTTTCAGGCACGGATACGGATTGGTTGAGTAAACCGTTGCACACGGGTGTCGGGACGCATTATAATTTGCGGATGGAAGGCGGTAGCGAACAGTTCCGCTGGGGTGTTTCAGCGGCTTACAAGGATATTCAGGGTGCGATGAAGGAATCCTCCCGGCGTAATTTTAACGGGTCGGTTACTTTGATGTACCAGATGAAGAAGCTTATTTTCAGGAATTATAGTTCTTACACGACGAATGAGGGGAAGGAGAGTAAATATGGTAATTTTAGTGATTACGTGAAGCAACAACCTTATAATGCTGCTTATGATCAAAATGGTAAACTGGTGCGTTATTTTGATGGATTTCACAAAGCTACTGGTAAGTCGCAAAATCCGTTGTATGACGCTACATTGAATAGTTTTGATAAAAGTGGTTATCAAGCATTGACGAATAATTTCTCGGTGGAATGGAAGCCGACGGAAGAGTTGACATTGAGAGGACAAGTGGGGATTTCCGGGAAAAATACGACGAATGATGCATTTTTACCTGCGGAACATTCCACTTTTACCGAGGACGAATATTATTCAACGGATGAAGGGTTCTTGCGTAGAGGAACTTACACGTATAGCCCGGGGCGGACTAGCAGTTATGACGGAAATCTGACGTTGGCTTATAATAAGGTGTTTCATGATAAACATCAAGTGTATGTCGGGTTGGATTACTCTTTATCCGAGTCGCGAAGTTATAGTTATAGAATCGTTGCAGAGGGTTTTACAAATGAAGATATAAATTTTTTGGGGAGCGCTCGTCAATACGCGAAAGACGAGGGGCCTGGTGGAAGCAAGATGAAGACCCGGCGGATGGGTTTGACGGGAAATGCGAACTATATTTTTGATAATCGTTATTACGTGGATTTGTCTTACCGTATGGACGGTAGTTCGACTTTCGGTAGTAAAAAGAAATACGCCCAGTTTTGGAGTTCCGGTATCGGTTGGAATATTCATAACGAGAAGTTTTTTTCGAATGACGTGGTGAATACCTTACGTTTGAAGGCTTCTTACGGGGAAACCGGAACGCAGCAAGGTTCTTCCAGCGGGGCTTCTACGATTTACAAGTATATTACGGATAATCGTTACATGCATTGGACCGGGGCCGTTTTGCAAGGTTGGGGAAATCCTTACCTGACTTGGCAGAAAACGAATGAATTTAATATCGGTACGGAGATCGGGTTGTTGCAAGGTCGCGTGAAGGGAGAATTTAATTTTTACACGAAGCGAACCGGTAATTTGTTATCCAATATGGATTTACCTCATTCCATGGGATTCTCTTCTTACGTGTCTAACGTGGGAGAGGTGAAAAACAGGGGATGGGAAGCTTCGGCAACCGGTTATTTGATTCGTGATACGGAACGAGAGATTAATTGGATGATTGGCGGGCAGTTGGTGTATAATAAAAATTATATTTCTAAACTTTCAGAGGCAGTGAAAGCCCAGAATGAGGCTTATTTGAAAGAGGACGTGGATGTTGCTAATTTGTTTTACGAGGGACGCCCGCAGAATGCTATTTATGCCGTGCGTTCCTTCGGGATTGACCCAAGTACGGGTAAAGAGGTTTTCTTGGATAAGAATGGCAAGGAGACGGATATTTGGAATGCTTCTGATAAAGTTTATTTGGGTTCGAAGGATCCGAAGTACCGGGGGAATTTTAATACGATGTTTATGTGGAAGGGATTTACTCTTAATATGTCATTCGGTTTTTATTGGGGCGGTAAGGTTTACAACCAGACTTTGATTGACCGGGTTGAGGTTACTAGAACCACGTTGATGAGTCAGAACGTGGATGCACGTGTATATAAGGATCGTTGGCAGAAACCCGGTGACGTGGTTTCTTTCAAGAAGTTTGACAACACGGCAACCCGGGCTACTTCTCGTTTCGTGATGGATGATAATGTTTTCGAGCTTCAGTCTGTTGCCCTTCAATATAAATGGGACGAGGGTTGGTTGCATAAGCATACCCCGATAAGTTCGGTTATTTTTAGTGTGAATATGTCAGACCTTTTCCATTTTTCAACCGTGAAGATGGAACGGGGAACGAGTTACCCGTATGCCCGGAATATTCTGGGTAGTGTGAAATTCTTATTTTGATGAACGATTAAAAAGTTACGGATATGAGAAAATTATATTTAGTGTTCGGGATGGCGTTGATCTTTTGTTTGTCTGGTTGTAATGATTGGCTGGATGTGCGTCAGGAAACGGAGCAGAAGGAGGAGGAACAGTTTGCCACGTACAAGGGATTTTGCGATGCGTTGACGGGATGTTACATGACGTTAGGAGATAAGGCTGTTTACGGGGAGAAGTTGACAATGAGTAATATCGAGTCGCTGGCAAATTTGTGGAATCCGCTCACAACGGATCCGGGAACGGAGCGTTCTGCCGATTATTATCTGTCATTGCATGATTACGAGAGTGATGCCGCCAGGGAGGCCATGCAGGCTGTTTGGTCGAAGTTGTTTAATGTGATCGTGCAGGCTAATGTGATTATTAAGCATGTAGAGGAGAATAAGGATGTATTTGATAGTGAGGCTGCTCGTTCAGTGGTTTTGGGAGAGGCTTACGCTATTCGAGCTTATTGTCAGTTGGATGTGTTGCGTTTGTTCGGGCAAGTGCCACAAAAGGCGACCATACAGGTTCGTTTGCCTTACTCGGAGACAACGGCTTTTGATGAGAAACCGGCGTATTATGCTTTTGAAGATTATGTTTCCAAGTTGAAATATGATTTAAATCAGGCGGAGTCTTTATTGAAAGATAATGATCCGATTTTTGAATATACGTTTTCACAGTTGAATTTCCCGACATCTAATTTGTTGGATGATAGTTATCTGTATTATCGTCAAGCTCGTTTTAATTATTGGGCCGTGAAGGCGTTACAGGCGCGGACATATCTTTATTTAGGTGAAAAGGAGTTGGCTTATGGTGCGGCTATGGCTGTTATCTCGGCAAAGGATTCGGACGGGAATCCGGTTATGACGTTAAGCGGTGCTTCCGATATTGTAGGGCAGGGGTATAAGGCTTGCCCGAATGAGTGTTTGCTCTATTTGAGTAAATATGATATCAAGTCTGTGGCCAATATATTGATCGGGGGAAATGATGTTCAGGCTAATTCGACTCGTCTGTACATAACGGCAACCCAGTTGGCTGATTTGTTCAAAGGACAGGAAACTGATTCTCATAATCGTTATCGTTATGTTTGGAATCGTAATGTCAAGGATGCAGCTAATAAGTCTTGTGCAGCGATTTTGAAATATTATTTTGCGGATAATGCGAGTAACCAGATGTTGTATTATCAAATAATCCCGATGTTGCGGATGTCTGAAGTGTATTTAATTGCTATCGAGACAACGAAGAATTTAGTGGAAGCGAATCAATTGTACGCGGATTATATGCGGGATCGTGATGTCGTTTTAAATGAAAACGCTTTCGGTTCGTTAGATGACGTGCAGGGGATAATCGTGGATGAATATAGACGGGAATTTTTTGCGGAAGGACAGACATTTTATATGTACAAACGTTTAAATATCAAAGATGTACTTTGGTATACAAAGGGGCTGACAGAACAGGATTATGTGTTATGGAAATGCGTGAGTACCGAGTTTAATGCTTAATATTTTAAATTCAAATGATTATGAAATATATAAACAATATACTTATTGCCGGAGCGTTGATTTTCGGGTTGGTGGCTTGTGAGAAGGATTTGCCGGAATATGAGACGACGGTTTGTCAGTTAAATTTTAAGTACAGGACTACAGATATTAGTACCGAAGAGGTTACTGATGATATGCGAGTAGGTTCTCATTCTTTTAAATTGAATTCAGGAATTGGGGTAAATATAGATACGGTTTGGGTCAGAGTTGCCACAATGGGATATTTGTCAAAAGAAGATCGGCCCTTTGAGCTCGAGCAGGTTATGACGGGAGAGAAGGATGCCGTGGCGGGAAAGCATTACGTGGCGTTTAGTGATGTGGAGATGCAAAATTGGTATTTTATTCCGGCCGGGCAGGCAGAAGCTTTAGTCCCGATTGTTGTAAAGCGTGACCCGTCATTGGAAACGAGTGGTGATGTCGTGTTGAAGTTTACATTTAAAGAAAACGGTTATTTTAAGTTGGGATATCCTGAATTTTCGGTTTACACGATTGTTATTTCGGACCAGTTGGCGAAACCGACTATGTGGGCAACTTGTCATCTGGATAGTTATTTCGGGGCTTATGGTGCCATGAAACACGAGCTGATGATAGCATGGACGGAACAAGCGTGGGATGATGCTTATATCGAATCTCTTTTTTATGAATATCAATATAGCGGAGGAACCGTGGCATGGTTTCCTAAAGATCGTGAGTACGTGAATTATTTGGCTTCGTGGTTTGCCGAGAGGTTATTAAAGGAGAATGCCGAACGATTAGCAGATCCGCAAATCGGGGATGTTTATCGGGAGGAGAATAATGATGCTGTGGATTTTACACCATTGGATTAGTAATTTAAAATGATGATCATGAAAAAATATATAATAATTCTAGCCTGTAGCTTGTTGGGGGTCGTATCTTGTTATGATGACGATAGTCATGTGGCCACGAAGTTGCTTAACGATATTGTGATAGATGGACTGAAAGATACATCGGCTATATCATGTAGTACGGTTTTGGATCTGATTCCGGAAGTTAGCGGTTATTCGGAAGAAGAGTTATCCTATGCCTGGTATATTTACGGGGGTGAGTTTGAAAAGCAGACGGACAAAGGATACCGGACGGTTCAGATTGATTCCGTGAAAAATTTGTCTTGGGCGGTAGATGTGAAAAAGGGAGATTACACGTTGGTGTTCGAGGTTACTAATAAAGAAAGTGGCTATGCCGTTATGAAGGAGGTGAAATTAACTGTTTCAACGGCTTTTTCAAGAGGGTTTTATATATTGAAAGAAACTTCTGACGGGAATACCGATTTGGATATATATAACGAGGGAAATAAGCAATTAATGACGAATGTCCTGGACGGTACGCAAGGGGATGCGATGCGAGGAAAGCCGAGAAATTTGAGTGTTATTTACGAGAAAGCTCATGTTGATCCGGAAACGGCAGCGAGCGGGTATACGACTACGGTGTTTGTGGGGGCAGGTGAACGTGATATGGCTTGTTTTCGCACGGAAGATTTGGTGAAAATATTTGATCGTTCGACTTTGTTGTATGGCGAGATGAGCGAGGAAGAAGTTCCTTATTGTATGGCGACGGCTGGTGCTTATAACTTCTTTTTTTCGAGTAAAGGGATTCGAGGAGATTATGCGGGTATGTTTGGTTCCGAATATACGACGGGGAGATTGGGTTATCCAAAAGGAAACGGAGCAAGTTCTTTCGTGCAGGCATGTGATGGTAGAGGCTTGATGTTTTGGAACGAGCAACAACATCGTTTATGTTATTTTGCGGGAGATGAAGTTGAAGAAATCGGGTATATGGGGGGAGAGATTATTTGGGATAACGTGAGGGCGATTGCTACGGGGTGGAATCATTTGGCCGGAGAGAATACAATGTGGTATATGTTTGAAGATCAGAATGGCCAGCGTTATTTGGTTTTAATTAACCCTAAATTTGAGGTAGTTGAAGTACGCCGTTTATCGTCTTCTTTACATATTGCCAACGCTGACATTATTGCAGGGAACGGCTTGTCATCCTATTCTATATATTCGGTACATAATAATCAATTATATCGTTATAGTTTGAGTGAGGATGCTTCGGAGGTTTTATTATCCCTTCCGGGTTCAATAGAAGGGCAGATTACTTATTTATCGGATATTTATTTTGGAAAGAGCTTTGATTATATCGTGATAGGAACTCAAGCGGGTGATAATTATGCGTTGTATATGTATGAGATACAGGGAGGGCAACCTTATGGAGAACCGGTTCATGTTGTAAAAGGAAATGGAAAGATAAAGCAAGTTCGTTATGTTTCCCAGTCTATAATATGGGCGATGATGCCTAATTATTATGCATTTACGGATTATGCTTCAATGTTTGGGATGGGACCGGATTTTCCATATTAAAGCTTGGGGCTGAAAGGTGTAGTGCAAATGATAGATAATTAACGTATTAATGAACGATTTTTATGAAAAAGATATTTTTGATATTACTGGGCTTGGCCTTGTTTTATCCGGCCTTGGCACAGACGAATTTTCGAGATGTTACTTACAAGGAGGCTATCGCTGCTGCTAAAGCTGAAAAGAAGCAGGTGTTTATAGATTTTTACACGTCTTGGTGCGGGCCGTGCAAGATGATGATGAAGAATGTATTCCCGTTGAAGGAGGTGGGTGATTACCTGAATGCCAAGTTCGTGTGTGTGAAGATTGACGCGGAGAAAGGCGAGGGGCCGGAGCTGGCTAAACGGTACAAGGTGAAAGCGTATCCGACTTTCGTGGCGATTGATCCCGATGAAAAAGTGTTGATGACAAAAGAAGGAGGGGCTTTTGATGGAAGGGAGTTTGTCGGAAGTATTGATCGGTTGATTGATCCGAACAAGAGTCCCGAACGTTTGCAACAACGTTACGAGAGAGGTGAGCGGTCGGCTGATCTGGTGTCCGCTTACGCGGGAATGAAAATGGAACAAGTGTATCAAAATCGTCGGCCGGATATGTCGAAGAAGGATGAGGCCTTTAAGATGGTGCAGGATTATTTCAACGGATTGAATGATCGGGAGAGATTGAAGGAAGAAAATCTGTTTATTTATACTTCTTTCACGGAGAGTCCGACGGATGCTATCGCGCAATACATGATTGCGAACCGGAATAAGTTTGCCCCGACGATCAAGGATAAGATTGCGGGACAGATTGCGGCTTTGTATAAAATGGAAATCCAGAAGTATATTACGGCACAAGTACCCTTTGATCAGCAACAATATGATGCGGTGAAAAGAGGTATTCTGGATTTGGGATTGAACAAGGAGGATTATTACACGGGAGCATTTCGTTTGATCGAGTGTTACGGGAAAGGAGATTTGAGTGCGTTCCTGACATTGTTTGAGAAAGAGTATGACGGGTTGAATGATGATTACAAGGCTTCTATGATGTATAATTGCGCTCAGTTGTTTGCAGCGGGGGATGAGACTGTAAAGGCTCGTGTCGCGAAATTCCTACGCGGGTTGTTCCTGGAAATGGACGCGACGATGATTATGTTTGTTGCCCAACAATTAAGCCAGTTGGAGGGCGGGGGACATTAAAGATAAAAATGCTATCGAAATCGTTTCTGTATCCCGGTTTCCCTTGTTGGAGGTCGGGATATTTCTATTAGAAAGATATTTCTTTCGGTTAATGGTGCGTTGTTGGCTCTTTTTTTATACTTTAGCCGAACTAATTAGAAAAAGTGATGAATATGTATACGATAGACGATTTAAAGGAGATTATCAAGGAAGAGTTAGAGAAGAAAGAGTATATGCAGGAACCGTATTCGTTGTTTGAACCGATCCAGTATATATTGGAAGACGGGGGAAAACGGTTGCGGCCGATGCTCACGTTAATGGCTTATAATCTTTACCGGGAGGATATCGAGAAAGTGTTGAAGTCGGCTATCGGGATCGAGATATTTCATAATTACACGCTTTTGCATGATGACGTGATGGATGATGCCGAGTTGAGAAGAGGGCGTCCGACAGTTCACAAGAAGTGGAATCGGAATGTGGCTATTTTGAGTGGGGATGCGGCAGCGATCACGGCGTACCAGTGTATCGAACATTGCGAGGACAAGTATTTGCGCCGGGCTATCGACTTCTTTAATCAAGTGGCAATGGACGTGTGCAAGGGACAGCAATATGATATGGTATTCGAGACTCGTAATGACGTGACGGAAGAGGAATATATTCACATGATCTATTTAAAAACATCTGTGTTACTTGCCGGTAGCTTGCGGCACGGGGCTTTGCTGGCGGGGGCTCCGGAACATGAATATAATGCTTTGTATGATTTCGGGGGAAATCTGGGATTGGCATTCCAGTTGCAGGATGATTATCTGGACGTGTATGGTGATGTGGCAGAGTTCGGGAAAAATATCGGTGGAGATATTGTCGCGAATAAGAAAACGTATATGTTGATCAAGGCTCTCGAACTGGCAGACCCGAAAACAAAAGAGGAGTTGTGGGGATGGATCGAGAAAAAGCAGTTTGACCACAAGGAGAAAATCGAGGCCGTGACCCGGATATATGACCGTTTGGGAATTAAGGAGGTGGCTTTTGCCGCTATTGATAAATATTTGAAGCTTAGCCGGGATATCTTGGATAAAATAGAAGTTCCGCGAGAACGGAAGGTTGATTTTTACGAGATACTTGATGCACTTGGAAATCGAAAGAAATAAATGGATATTTAAATGGAAAAATCGAAGCAACGATTACTGGATGAACGTTACCTGAGAATGGCCCGGATATGGGCGGAGAATTCGTATTGCGAGCGTCGGCAGGAATCCTATATGGGTGCAACCGGATTCATCATACGTTGTATCTG
>OGHO01003250.1_pt1 | contig 11026 bp, 8 predicted proteins | sample 1571421 | NCBI WGS metagenome assembly OGHO01 (sample SAMEA2581937, study PRJEB24529) | metagenome | biome: Human gut stool | place: China | collected 2011
TATTCAAGTTCCGCGATGCACAGAAGGAAGCGATGAACCTTGCCCGCATCGGAAACAAATACCTGGCAGATACCGAACCCTGGAAGATTGCCAAGACGGATATGGACCGCGTAGCCACTATCTTGAATATCTCCCTGCAACTGGTTGCCAATCTGGCTATTGCATTCGAACCGTTCCTGCCGTTCAGCAGCGAGAAATTGCGTAACATGCTGAACATGGACAGTTTTGACTGGGCTACTCTGGGCAGCACTGATCTATTGCCGGCCGGTCACCAATTAGCGACACCTGAACTACTGTTCGAAAAGATAGAGGACAGCGTTATCGAAGCACAGGTACAGAAATTGCTCGATACAAAGAAAGCCAATGAGGAAGCCAGCTACAAAGCCAACCCCATCCGCCCGAACATTGAGTTCGATGACTTCATGAAACTGGATATTCGCGTAGGTACCGTATTGGAATGTCAGAAAGTTCCTAAAGCCGATAAATTGCTGCAATTCAAGATTGCCGATGGATTGGAGAACCGTACCATTGTCAGCGGTATTGCACAGCATTACAATCCGGAAGAATTAGTAGGCAAGCAAGTATGCTTCGTGGCCAACCTTGCTCCGCGTAAGCTGAAAGGGATTGTCAGCGAGGGTATGATTCTTTCTGCCGAGAACTTTGACGGTTCACTCTCCGTGGTTACTACCATGAAAGAAGTGAAACCCGGTAGCGAAGTGAAGTAAACAATAATCTTAATGCCGAATGACAACTCAAGAACTCATCAAACTTCTGGAAGATTTCATCCACTTACCGGGAGAAAATGAAGTCGTAGAATTCAAAAAGGCTCAGAATGGATTCGACACACAAAAGTTAGGAGAATACTTCTCTGCGCTCAGCAACGAAGCCAATCTTGGACAGGAAGAATTTGCGTGGTTGTTATTCGGCATTCATGATAAGACTCACGCTGTTTTAGGCAGCTCATATAAACCGACACGCCCCTCACTCGATGCCTTGAAAAGAGAAATAGCCGAAGGGACCAACTGTGGCATCACTTTTACGGAAATACATGAAATCATGTATCAAGGGAAAAGAGTTATCATGTTTCAAATTCCGGCAGCCCCTAAAGGAATACCGACTTCTTACAAAGGACACTATTATGGACGCGATGGCGAATCATTAGTTGCCTTGAGCCTTCACGAGTTAGAATCTATCCGCAATCAAAGTCAGCAGTCCGATTGGAGTGCCCAGATTATAAAAGAAGCGACTCTTGACGATTTAGACCCCAAAGCCATTTCCATTGCACGCTCACTGTACATTACTAAAAACAAAAAGAATGCTGCTGAAATTGCAGAATGGGATGACATAACCTTTCTCGACAAGGCAAAGCTGACAGTAAAAGGCAAAATAACCAATGCTGCCATTGTTTTATTGGGAAAAGAAGAAAGTGAAGTACTTATTTCACCGGCAGTAGCCAAAATACGCTGGATACTCAAAGACTCACAAGGAACGGAACGAGATTACGAGATTAAAAGTTGTCCGTTTATCATCTCCATCGAAGAAATCTACCAAAAGATACGTAATTTGAAATATCGGTATATCAACCCGGAGTTCCGTACACTATTCCCCGAAGAAGTGGACACCTATGAACCGTACGTCATTCGAGAAGCTATTAATAACGCTGTCGCACATCAAAACTATACATTAGGAGGACAAATCAATGTAGTAGAATACGAAGACAGGCTTGTATTTACCAATAAAGGGAGTTTCATTCCCCGTACAATCAGCAACGTATTGAAAGACAATGCACCGGAAGAAGTTTACAGAAATCCTTTCTTGGCCCGTGCAATGGTAGGACTACAGATGGTAGACACGATAGGAAGCGGCATCAGGAAGATGTTCAACTTTCAGAGGCAACGGCTTTTCCCTTTACCCGACTATACCATTGAGCGAGATAGAGTACAAGTAACCATTATCGGAAAGATTCTGAATATGGAATATGCCAATATATTAGCAAAGAAGCAAGATTTATCTTTGGTGGAAATTGAAGCACTCAATCGTATACAACTGAACCGTTCGATATCAGATGAAGAGGTATCGCATCTTAGGAAGAAAAAGCTTATTGAAGGAAGAAAGCCGAATCTATTTATAGCAAAACCGGTTGCTCAGCAATTAGATCAGAAAACAGCCTATTCCAACAACAAAGGATTTGAAGACAGTTATTATTGTGATTTAATTCTCAAAGCACCCACCGAGCATGGTACGCTTACAAAAAAGGAAATAACAGAATTACTTTGGAATAAGTTGCCAGATGTGCTGAGCAATGAGCAAAGGTACTACAAGATAGGAAATTTGCTTGCAAAACTCAAGAAACAAAATAAAATAGGAAATATATCCAAAGGTATCCACTCTGACTGGTTTCCCCAAAAGGAATAATTTACGAACAATTTAGACGATATTTACGAGCAACTTATCCAAGATTTAAACGAATTTAAAATGTAATACATTAATAATAAGCAATATATGCATTAAGATTTACGAGCAACTTATCCGAGAATTAAAATAGTATCCTAATCATAAACCAGACAAGTAATGGCAGAATCGTCACTAAAAGAAAAAACAGCCAAAGGAATATTTTGGGGAGGAATAGGCAGTGGTTCACTACAACTGCTTAATCTTATCTTTGGGATATTCCTTTCACGTCTATTATCGCCATCAGATTATGGTATGATAGGTGCGCTGACTGTATTCGCCGCAATGGCAGGCACTTTTGCCGAAAGCGGATTTATACTAACTATTGTCAACAAGAAAGAGGCAAGGCACGAGGATTACAATGCTGTTTTTTGGTTCAATATATGCATGGGAGCACTTCTCTATCTCATTCTGTTTGCTTGTGCTCCGTTCATTGCTGATTTCTATCACACTCCTGAACTTACTAATCTGGCACGTTTCCTATTCCTGAGCTTCTTCATAGGAAGTACCAGTGTAGCACCCGTAGCCTATTTCTTTCGTAATCTAATGGTGAAAGAGCGTAGTCAAATACAGATTATTGCCATCATCATCTCGGGAGCAGCTGGCCTCACTTGTGCTTATCATGGTTGGGGAGCATGGGGTATCGCCCTGCAAACCGTGCTATATTCCAGTATCAATACTTTGCTAAATTGGTACTTTTCACCTTGGCGACCTACCTTTTCATTTCATCTGCAACCATTACGACAGATGTTGCCTTTCAGCAGTAAGTTATTGTTTACTTCCATGTTCACGCAGATCAACAATAACATCTTTTCTGTATTATTAGGTCGCTTCTACACCATATTGCAAGTGGGCTTCTATACCCAAGGAAACAAATGGACTACTATGGGTTACTCCACTATATTAGGAATGATAAATAATGTGGGACAACCCGTTTTCCGCGAAGCATCGGAAGACCAGCAACGCCTACAGAATATTTTCCATAAACTTCTGCGTTTCATCGCTTTTGTTTGCTTTCCCGCTATGTTCGGACTAGCAATTGTCGCACAGGAACTTATTGTATTAAGTATCACGGACAAATGGCTCCCCTGCGTACCAATTATGCAAATTCTATGTGTGTGGGGAGCATTTATGCCTATTTCCACCTTGTATTCCAATCTTATGAATAGCTTGGGACGACCCAATATTTATATGTGGAATACCATTGGTTTAGGAGTATTTCAGTTGATCTGCCTGTGGTTCAGTTATTCCCACGGACTACAAATCATGTTGATCATTTATACCACGGCCAACATTCTCTGGCTATTGGTGTGGCAATATTTTGCTCATAAGTATGCAGGTATTCTACTATTCGATGTATTGAAAGATATTGCTCCTTACCTGGTATTATCCATTATAGCAGTCGGAACAGCCTATATAGCTGCCAGTCGTATAGAAAATCTATACCTTTCTCTTATGCTGAAAATAGTTCTGGCAGCTGCTATTTACCTCTTCTGCATGTGGAGATTGAAATCGCAAGTATTCCGTGAAAGCCTGCAATATCTATTTAAAAAGAAAAAGATACAACAATGATTTCAGCAGTTCACAACCGTTCCAAGACATTTTTTCTGGCAGGTATACTGATTACATTAGGATATTACATCCCCTATTTTATCAATGGGGAGAATTCCTACATTCAAATACTAGACAATCTGGACAGCACAATAGCCTATTTGAATGTACTGAAAGAAAATGGCACTTTATTCAATACAGAAGCTCCATTTCCAGCCATGGAAGGACTGAAAGTATCTAACATAGCATATTGTTTTCTGCCACGTCTGCTACTGGTCGATAGTTTCGATCCGTTTACTTCTTACATATTGAATGAACTTATCGGACGACTTATCGGTTTTATCGGGATGTGGTTATTTCTCACTCGCTATCTACTGAAAGAGAGTAAACATAGGACTATTGTATCTTTCCTCACCTCACTCTGTTTCTCACTGATGGCGTATTACGCAGATTACGGTTTGAGCGTGATGGGACAACCTTTGCTGGCCTACGCATTTCTAAACCTGAAAGAAGAAAAACTAAAAATATCCAGCTATCTGATAATAATCTTTGTAGCACTCTATTCTTCATTGGTACTGGCCGGAGTATTCATAGGGATTACCCTGTTTGCATACTATCTATACCTTAAAATAAAAAGCAAAAAAACATATAAATCCTATGTAACAGGGTTCTGCATCTTGGTGCTGTCCTACATCATCAGCAATTACAGTCTATTTGCCAATTTTCTGTCACCCGTCATTTCCCACCGTACGGAAATTATCTATTCCTCATCAATCCGGGAAACCATAACGAGAAGTCTGGAAATGCTGAAAGTCACCCAAATTCACACAGGCAGCCTGCCGGTTATATTTATCCTCTTCTATATATTCCTAATTTACATTCACGACAAACAAATCGACAGAAAAGTAAGGTTCCTGCTGAAAGTAATAGCTACCATTCTTCTGTGGCATCTAATCTTCAATCTCATCAAATATATGTTTCCCAAAGCGCATATACTGACTATGTTTCAGTCTGATCGTTTCTACTTCCTTCTCCCCTTTTTATGGCTGTGCGTGACAGCTCTCTTATTCGATAAAATCGTAAATTACAAATATGGACGCTATCTGTTACTTACCGCATTTACATTATTGGTGGGAGTAACTTTCCGGATCAATCCCGAATATAAGAACAACTTAAAACAATTATGTGGAATCAGCATTTCCGAACCAACTTACAGGCAATTTTACGATACCCGCCTGTTTGACAACATACATGGTGTAATAGGAGATGATTCGAATAATAACAAAGTCGCCTGCCTGGGATTCTTTCCTTCTGTTGCGCAATATAACGGGTTTTATACATTAAACGGATACTTCCAAAATTACCCGCTGGCATACAAACATGCATTCAGAAAGGTAATTGCCGGAGAACTGAAAAAATCAGCCGAACGTAAAGCGTATTATGATCATTGGGGAAGTCGTTGTTATTTATATTCCTCCGAGCTACATGGAGATTTATGGGGAAAAGATAAACAAGGAGAGATCCGGAACCTGGAAATAGATATGACCACCCTGAAAGAATTGGGATGTACCTATCTATTTTCGGCTGTGAATATCTGCAATTATCAGGTCTACACTCTCTTTTTTCAGAAAATCATATGCCTCTTTTCCATTTGATGCAGTCCCTGCAATTATCAGGAACTCGGCTTGCAATACATAGGTACTTATACGACACCCACCTCTTTCTGGGAAATCAAGGTCTACAAAGTAGAGGGAAACCTTAGGAAAGAAACTGCTGAAGCCCCCCTTCAAGCATTCCTGTCACCTGTCATTTCCCACCGTACGGAGGATGCAGCAATAAGAGGCAAGAAACCGAAACAATTGAACAATCTTAAAAACACACAAAAATGACAAATAAAACAGTTTCCATTGTAATGTGTACTTACAATGGGGAGAGATATTTAAAAGAGCAATTAATGTCTCTCCTAAACCAAACCTATTCTCCCATAGAAATCATTATCCAGGATGACTTATCTACTGATAACACCCTTGAAATTATTCATGATTATCAGGAAAGATACCCTAACATCATTCATTCGTTCCAGAATTCAAGGCGATTGGGATATAATCAGAACTTCCTGACAGCCTACCAAAAGGCAAATGGATACTATATAGCCAGTGCCGATCAGGATGATATATGGGAAACGAACAAAATAGAAATCCTAGTCAGAGAGATCGGAGATTCCATGCTTATCTTTCACAATTCAGTGTTGTTTAATCAAAAGAATCCGAATATGGGACTACTGCACAAAAAGGATTGGGGAGAACATCCGCATCCCCTTAGTGTACTTGTCAACCCTAAAGCATACGGGCATCAGATTCTTTTTCGTCGGGAAGTGCTTCCGCTTATCCATCAGTTCGAAACATACAATGTATCATACGATAGTCTCGTTTACACACTATGCAGCAGTATGGGAGATGTAAAATACATCAACCAAGTACTTGTACACTGGCGCAGGCACGAAAACGCAAGCACCTTTACGAGCAGACAGGCAAACAAGAATAAGTTGTATGGTTATTATACTGCATTATGTGCTTTGCACGACCACACGAAGCGTCAAATCAGCCGCGAGTATTTTCGTCTGTATCAACGAATTCAATTTAAATTTGAACCGGACCGCCAGGTAATTGCATGCATGAAAGCAGGAACCCTGTATGAGATAATCAGAGCCGGATTGATTTGTGTCCATTACAGAAACGAACTATTCCCGCAGAAAAACAAAGGAGTTCTCTGTATCTTAAAAAGTTTCTTCTTGCCCTTATTCTTTATTCGCGATTACGGATTAGGAATTATTCGTCCTTCCAAAGTACAATTCAACGCTCCAGGCAAGATGCAATAACCGACTGCAATGCTCCATTGTCTTGCAATATCTTTTCTACGAACTCACGGAAAGCACCATGCCCACCGTGAGCAACCGTTACGTATTTTACTTCCTGTTTCACATAGTCAGGAGTATTGCAAGGAGAGGCACTAAAGCCTACTTTCCGCAGTAAAGGCAAGTCATTCAAATCATCACCGATAAAGGCAACCTCATCCAGTGTGATACCCAGTTCCCGACAGATTTCTTCGGCCTGGGCGACTTTATCTTTCACGCCTATATAGCAATGGCTGATTTTCAATTTATCCGCACGCTTCTGAACGATTTGTGAATTTTCTCCGGTCATAATGGCAACAGGTATGTTCAATTTATGCAGGAATATCACCCCCCAACCATCTTTTACTGAAAAACGTTTCATAACATCTCCCTCAGCAGTATAATACATTCCGCCGTCGGTCCACACACCATCAATATCGGTAATTACTAATTTCGGCAACATAATTCAATAACAGTTAAATGATAGAACTCGGATAAATGATCTCATTACGGGGAATTTCTTTCAATGCCTTATGCCCTACTACCTTCTCACGGTCTGCCCACTTAAAGCCATCACCGGGACTTAACAAATGGATATCATCTTCAGTAATAATGTCTCCGGGATGCAAGGTTTTATTTGTTGCAATAGAACGTTCCAGCTTCACTTTTGCCGAAGTCACCGAGGAGTCGATATACAATTCTTCTTTTCCCAACCAGCGTTCGGCAATACGGATATCACGGATCATGCGATTCACACCATCAGGTCCGAGCGAACCTTGCTGATCGGTTCCTTTCATGCGACGGTCGATAGTAACATGCTTTTCGATGATCTCCGCACCCATACCCACAGCAACGATAGGAGCAGCAATACCAATGGTATGGTCCGAAAAACCAATACAATATTGACCATAATGCTGTTTCAGATAAGAAATCGTCTTTAAATTCAGATTATCGGGCTGAGTGGGATATTGGGATACACAATGCAAGATAGAAATGTTATCATGATAGCGAGTGATGACTTCCAAGGCATCGTCCAGTTCCTTCTTGCCTGCCATACCAGTAGACAGGATAATAGGTATCTTAGTTTCGGCCATTACTTCCAGCAACGGCAAGTTGGTAAGGTCACGGCTTGCCACTTTCAGGCGGTCGGGAATGAAGAGCTTCAACAAGGAGAGACAGCCTTTGGAACAAAGCGTTTCCACAAAATCGAGGCCTAAAGCCTTGGCATGCTTATAGACTTCCAGATGCTCTTCGTCCGTCAGTTCCAGGAAAGCGCGATGCTCGCCATAGGTACGTCCGAAAGAATGAGGAGAATCATACGGACGGTTCATCTGCGAGTCCGTCAATTCCTCATTCAGATCACGCTTGGTCAGTTTCACCGCATCCATCGGGCGGAGTTCTATATTGAACACTTCTTCACGAACAGGGCGGGACACCAAGTCTACGATCAACTTGGCTATGTCGACGGAACCGTTATGATTCTGTCCGATTTCTCCTATTATATAAGTACTATTCATTGTTCTATCAAAATTAAGAGGGATGTAACAGAGTGATCTGTTATTTTTCGTTTTGGGCTATATTCTCCAACATCTTGGCACGGTATTCAGGGTGTGATGCTACTAATTGCAGCAGGGCATGAACACTACGATCAGTCTTTTCATAGAAAGTAGCATAAAGCTCTTGTAGCAGAGTAAAGTCTTCCATCGTATCGAGGGTGAAACGAAGATCGAAACGGCCCTCCAACTCGGCAGGCAAAGGGAGCAGACGCACCTTGAACTTTTCGGGATGCGTATAAAGATAAATGGTGACATGCTCGATGTAGAGTTTCTCTTGTGTGGAAACTGCCGCACGACGCAGAGCATTGATCGTTGTCAGCTCGGAATATAAACCCAAGTGAGATTTAATAGTAGGGCGTCCGTCAGCAAAGCCATAGGCAATATAATCTGCCGGACAAAAGGCATGTTCAGCAAAGAAAGTATTGAAAGTTTCGGGACGCAGAAAAGGGTTATCCGAACAAACACGGATAAAGCGATCCACACCGAAGACTTCGGCAGCACGGATAAAGCGGTCGAGCACATTGTCCTCATCACCACGGAAACTGAGGATGCCTGCCTGATGAGCTACTTCGGCAAGTATATCATCCTGCGGACGGTTGGTTGTGGCAAGTATGATACACTTATCCGGACAAGCCTGTTTGATATTGGCTATCAGAATGTCGATAATCCGCTGTTCGCCATAGAAAGGGAGCAGTATCTTATTGTACAACCGGGTGGAACCGGTACGTGCCTGAATGATTATTCCATCTTTCATAGTTTCATCCGTTTAAAAGCATCGATATAAGAGCCGGGGGTAACGTTGATTACTTCCTTACCCAATTTGCGGGCGTAGGCTTCAAGAATAAAGTAGGACTTGAAGGCTACATGCATGTGATAAAGAACCGTATAAAGTCGTGCGCTGTTCAGATTCTCCTGCTTCACGGTGTCGGCCTGCGATTTATTCTGGTCGTAGAAGTGCTTCTGATGCATCAATACGACGTTGTCATCCGTTACTGTAATTTCCGGCAACCAGGAATGGTCGGCACCTGCCAGATAGATCTTCCGGAATGGCAGACGTAACCCCATAGCAATAGAAGGTATCAGCACATTGTGCGGACGAGGAACACCCCATCCTTTACGGAAAATCCAGTTACAGAAACTCTGGAAGCCTTCAATGGGCGTTGTATTATAAATATAGAGTTTGATATGAGGATTGCCAGCCAATAAGGGTTGCCATTCTTTATCTTTCAGGGCACGGGCAGGAACAAAAAAATTCATGTCCCAGGTAGTTTTCTCGGCCATTGTCTTGAAAAGCTGCACGCGCTTCTCAGGAACAATCCAGAACAACGGATCGGCAATCAGATAAAGTTCAGGACGGAGACGCTCAAACATAGGTGAGCTTACACAAAAGTTCACAGCCAGTAACGTTTTTCCTTGTATGAAGTCCGCGGATTCTTCTACGGTACGGTTCAGCGAAGGGCCGTTAGCCAATATCAGCAACTCATCCGGATTGCTGAAAGAAGACGGCAAACGTGTACCCCACTTGGACTGCAACAGAATCTTCACTATACTGAGAAAGCACTGCCAGAGCTGTTCCAACCATTTCAAACCTTTTTCTACCATATTATTATAAAGTTACGAGCTACAGGCGACAAGCAACGAATACGATTCGGTATGGCAGCGTAGCCACTCGTAGCTCGTAACCTGTAACTTGTAGCTAATTTGTTCCTCCGCAAAGATAGATACTTTCGCCTTTATTGGCTAAAAAAAACGCGAATTTGTGGATATAAAGCTGTAAAAGCTGTACTTTTGCCAAAACATTCCACAACATGAGAGTACTTATTATCAATACATCCGAACGTATAGGCGGTGCAGCCGTCGCCGCAAGCCGACTCATGGAATCCCTCAAGAACAACGGCATCAAGGCAAAAATGCTGGTGCGCAACAAGCAGACCGACCAAATCAGCGTAGTGGCCCTCAAGCAAAGCTGGAGCTTAGTATGGCAATTCGTATGGGAACGCATCGTCATCTGGAAAGCCAACCACTTCAAGAAAAACGACCTGTTTGCCGTCGATATCGCCAATACCGGCACGGACATCACCACTCTGCCGGAGTTCCAGCAAGCCGACGTCATCCACCTCCACTGGATAAACCAAGGTATGCTTTCTTTGAAAAACATCAAGAAGATCCTTGCCTCTGGCAAACCCGTGGTATGGACCATGCACGATATGTGGCCTTGTACCGGTATCTGCCACCACGCCCGCCAGTGCACCCGCTACGAACAGGAATGCCACCATTGCCCCTTCCTCTACGGCGGCAGCGGAAAGCGAGACCTCTCATACCGCGTCTTCCTCAAAAAGAAAGAACTCTACCAGAGCCATCCCATCACCTTCGTAGCCTGTAGCCACTGGCTCGAAAATCTCGCCCGGAAAAGCGCCCTGCTCAAGGGGCACACCGTCACAAGCATCCCCAATCCCATCAACACCAACCTCTTCAAGCCCCATAGCGCCGAAGAGGCCCGCCGCAAATGCGCGCTTCCGCAGCAAGGCAAACTCCTGCTGTTCGGTTCGGTGAAGATTACGGACAAACGAAAAGG
>OGHO01003252.1_pt1 | contig 11012 bp, 5 predicted proteins | sample 1571421 | NCBI WGS metagenome assembly OGHO01 (sample SAMEA2581937, study PRJEB24529) | metagenome | biome: Human gut stool | place: China | collected 2011
GAACTGCTGAATACCGAACTTCGTATCTTTGCCCTGATCCGTCTGGGGATTACGGATAGTACCAAGATCGCCCAGTTCCTCCGCTACTCTGTGACCACTATTTATAATTACCGGACACGTGTCCGCAACAAAGCACTCGGCGAACGGGATGAGTTTGAGGCTAAAGTAATGAAAATAGGGAAGGTGGAAGAGTAAGAAATCCACTACTTTTTTAGCACGGTTGCTATTCTGTAATATTCTTATTATTAGTGTTTTATACTGTATTGTGCTGTATAAACCACTATATTTTTGCTATCTGGCAAAAGAAGCGCATTTAATTGTGGATACTTTTGTTTCAGTGAAAACAAAAAGTAATCCTAATATTAACTTTAAATTGATGTACATGGAACAGAGTATAAAGTCGAAAGGCTTTGAACATCGCCTCCTATTAATAATGTGGGGCTTGTTACTATCTCTTAGTGCATTCGCACAGCAGATTACAGTAAAAGGACATGTAGTGGACGCCACGGGCGAACCGGTGATCGGTGCCAGTGTGATAGAAGGCAAGTCCACGAACGGCACGATTACCGATATCGACGGTAACTTCTCATTAAATGTTTCTGCTAACAGCACATTGACCATTTCTTTTGTCGGCTATAAGACGCAGACTGTTTCAGTGAACGGAAAAACCGCACTGAAAGTAACCTTGCAGGAAGATACCGAAGTATTGGACGAAGTTGTTGTAGTAGGTTACGGAACGATGAAAAAGAGTGACCTGACCGGCGCCGTATCTTCCGTAGGAGTCAAAGATATCAAAGACTCTCCGGTAGCCAATATCGGTCAGGCAATGCAGGGCAAAGTATCCGGCGTGCAAATTATCGATGCCGGCAAACCGGGGGATAATGTGACGATTAAAATCCGTGGTCTGGGCACGATCAACAACAGCAACCCGCTGATTGTCATCGACGGGATTCCCACCGATTTAGGCTTATCTTCCTTGAATATGGCAGATGTAGAACGGGTAGACGTATTGAAAGATGCTTCGGCAACTGCCATCTACGGTTCGCGCGGTGCCAACGGTGTAGTGATGATTACCAGTAAACGCGGTGCCGAAGGCGCCGGAAAGGTAACGGTCAATGCGAACTGGGCGATACAGAATGCAACTAAAGTGCCTGATATGCTGAATGCCGCCCAATATGCAGCATTGAGCAATGATATGCTCTCAAACAATGACGATAACACCAACCCTTACTGGGCAGACCCTTCTTCATTGGGAAAAGGAACCAACTGGCTCGACGAGATGCTGCGCACGGGAGTGAAGCAGAGTTATTCGGTCAGCTATTCCGGCGGCACGGAAAAGGCGCATTATTACGTGTCCGGCGGTTTTCTCGATCAGTCCGGCATTGTGAAGAGTGTCAATTATCGCCGTTTCAATTTTCAGGCGAACAGTGACGCCCAAGTCAACAAATGGCTGAAATTCACCACCAACCTCACATTCAGCACAGATGTCAAAGAAGGAGGAACATACAGTATCGGTGATGCGATGAAAGCCCTTCCCACCCAACCGGTGAAGAATGACGACGGCAGTTGGAGCGGTCCCGGACAGGAGGCGCAATGGTACGGAAGTATCCGCAATCCGATCGGTACGCTTCACATGATGACTAACGAGACGAAAGGATATAACTTCCTCGCAAACATCACCGGAGAGATCACCTTCACTAAATGGCTGAAACTGAAAAGTACCTTCGGCTATGACGCCAAGTTCTGGTTTGCCGACAACTTCACGCCGGCATACGACTGGAAACCGAATCCGGTAGAAGAATCTTCCCGCTACAAAAGCGACAACAAATCATTCACCTACCTGTGGGACAACTACTTCGTATTCGATCATACTTTTGCAAAGAAACACCGTGTAGGTGTGATGGCAGGTTCTTCTGCACAGTGGAATAACTACGATTATCTGAACGCACAGAAAAACATTTTCATGTTCGACAATATCCATGAGATGGACAACGGAGAAAAGATGTACAGCCTTGGCGGCAGCCAGAGCGACTGGGCACTGCTTTCACTGATGGCACGTCTCAACTACTCATACGAAGACAAATACCTACTGACGGCTACCGTACGTCGCGACGGCTCTTCCCGCTTTGGTAAGAACAACCGATGGGGAACATTCCCTTCCGTATCTTTGGCTTGGCGTGTCTCTCAGGAAGACTGGTTCCCGAAAGATAACTTCCTGATGAACGATCTCAAACTGCGTGTCGGATACGGTGTGACCGGTAATCAGGAAATCGGTAACTATGGATTTGTCGCATCTTACAACACGGGTGTCTATCCTTTCGGAAACAATAACTCCACTGCTTTGGTATCTACCACTCTCTCCAATCCGAACATCCATTGGGAAGAAGTGCGCCAGGCCAACTTCGGAGTGGACATGAGCCTGTTCGATTCGCGTGTCAGCCTTTCACTGGATGCTTATATCAAGAATACGAACGATATGCTGGTGAAGGCTTCCATCCCCATCACTTCGGGCTTTGAAGATACTACCGAGACTTTCACCAATGCCGGCAAGATGCGCAACAAAGGAGTGGAAATGACATTGCGTACCATCAACCTGAAAGGCATCTTCTCCTGGGAATCCGCTTTAACGGCTACCTACAATAAAAATGAGATTTTGGACCTGAACAGCGAAACTCCGATGTTTATCAACCAGATAGGCAATTCATACGTGACCATGCTGAAAGCCGGTTACCCGATCAACGTTTTCTATGGATACGTTACCGACGGGCTTTTCCAGAACTGGGGAGAAGTCAACCGCCACGCCACCCAGCCGGGCGCAGCTCCGGGGGACATCCGCTTCAGAGACTTGAACAACGACGGAGTGATTAACGACGAAGACCGTACGATTCTTGGCAATCCGAATCCGAACTGGTTCTTCTCACTCTCCAACAACCTATCTTACAAAGGATGGGAACTCTCCGTTTTCCTGCAAGGAGTGGCAGGCAACAAGATTTATAATGCCAACAATGTGGACAACGAAGGAATGGCTGCCGCCTACAACCAGACCACAGCCGTACTGAACCGCTGGACAGGAGAAGGCACAAGCTACTCCATGCCGCGTGCCATCTGGGGCGACCCGAACCAGAACTGCCGCGTATCCGATCGATTTGTGGAAAACGGCTCGTATCTCCGTCTGAAAAATATCACCCTTTCGTATACACTGCCTAAAAAGTGGTTGCAAAAGATTCAACTGGAAAACGCCCGTATCTCCTTCTCTTGCGAGAATGTGGCGACTATCACCGGATATTCGGGCTTCGACCCCGAGGTGGATGTCAACGGTATAGACAGCAGCCGTTACCCTATCTCGCGTACATTCAGTATGGGCTTGAACTTTAACTTTTAAATCAGGAGGAAGAAAATGAAAAAGAAACTGACTTTTATAATGATACTTGTCGTACTTGCCTTGACATCGTGCAGTGATTTTCTGGATAAGTACCCCAAATACGGTGTGGACCCCGAATCGGAAGTGACCAATGAGATTGCCGTAGCACTGACTACTGCCTGCTATAAGACGTTGCAGTCGTCCAATATGTATAATCAGCGCCTGTGGAGCCTCGACATCCTTGCCGGCAACAGCGAGGTAGGCGCCGGAGGAGGAACCGACGGACTGGAAACTGTTCAGGCGGCTAACTTTATAGCGCAGAGCGACAACGGTTTTGCCCTGTACGTATGGCGTTCTCCGTGGGTAGGCATCGGACGTTGTAATATCGTGCTTTCCAATCTGCCTTCGGCTGCCATCTCCGATGAGATAAAAGACCGTTGCATGGGTGAGGCATATTTCCTGCGTGCTCATTACTACTATATCCTCGTCCGCCTTTATGGTGGCGTACCTTTGCGGTTACAGCCCTTTGAGCCGGGACAGTCGACGGATATTGCCCGCAATACGGTAGATGAGGTATATGCGCAGATTCTATCGGACTGTAAGAATGCGGTGGATATGCTTCCCCCAAAGAGCAGTTACGGAGAAAATGACAAGGGACATGCTTCCAAAGAGGCGGCGATGGCTATGCTGGCAGATATTTACCTGACGCTGGCGCCCAATCATCGGGATTATTACAATGAAGTTGTTACGTTGTGCGACCAGATTACTGCGATGGGATATGATTTGTCTCAGTGCAAGTATGCCGATAATTTCGACGCTACGATCAATAACGGTGCGGAATCCCTTTTCGAAGTACAATACTCCGGCAGTACGGAATACGATTTCTGGGGAGGGGACAACCAGTCTTCCTGGCTGTCGACCTTCATGGGACCCCGCAACTCCGGCATGGTGGCAGGCGCTTACGGATGGAATCTGCCTACGGAAGAATTTATCAAAGAGTACGAAGCGGGCGATTTGCGCAAAGATGTGACCGTGTTATATCAAGGCTGTCCTGCTTTCGACGGCATGGAGTACAGACGTTCGTGGTCGGGTACAGGTTACAACGTCCGGAAGTTCCTTGTGTCGAAGACCGTTTCGCCGGAATATAATACCAACCCGAATAACTTCGTGGTATACCGTTATGCGGATGTCCTGTTGAAGAAGGCGGAAGCCCTGAACGAACTGGGACATCCCGACCAGGCTGCCGCACCTCTGAATATCGTCCGTCATCGTGCCGGACTGGCGGATGTACCGACTACCTTGAATCAGGAAACAATGCGGGAAAAGATTATTCACGAACGTCGGATGGAACTTGCTTTTGAGGGACATCGCTGGTTTGATATGATTCGCATCAATAATGGTAACTATGCGATTGAGTTCCTGAAATCCATCGGCAAGAATCAGGTGACGAAGGAACGTCTGCTGCTGCCCATCCCGCAGACAGAGATGGACTCTAACAATCTGATGACTCAGAATCCCGGTTATTAATCGCTTTTACAATCATTCATTTAGACAGATCATATGATGAAGAAATATATATATCAGATGTTGTGCTCTCTTTTCATCGGTGGAGCGATGGTTTCCTGCGCCGAGGATTATATGGAGACGGACAAGGGACATGATACGCTGACTCTTACGGTGAATCAGCAGGAGATCGTATTGAACGAAAAGAATCACAGTCAGGAGGCGTTAACGCTTTCATGGACTACGGGAACGAACTACGGAAGCGGAAACCGTATTTCTTATACACTGGAAATAGCCAAGGCGGGAACCGACTTCGCCCGTGCCTATTCCGTAGATTTAGGAACGGGAACTTATCAGTGGACGAAGAAAACGGAAGAACTCAATCAGTTTCTGAACACGCAGCTAGGCGTCGGCTATGCCGAAAAAGTATCACTGGAAGCACGCATTACCGCTACTGTTGCCGGAATGGAAGAAAAGGAGCAGCGTGCCACAGTTTCGCTGGATGTGACTACTTATCAACCGGTTACTCCGACGCTTTACCTCATCGGAGAAGCTGCCCCTAACGGATGGAGCGCCGATCAAGCGACGCCTATGGAGCGCACGGACAACGGACAGTTTACGTGGACAGGAAAGCTGAATACCGGTGTATTCAAGTTTATAACGACATTGGGAGAATTTCTTCCATCCTACAACCGGGATGCCGCTGCCGGAGAAGAACTACGGCTTATCTACCGCACATCGGGCGACGAACCGGACGAACCGTTTACAGTCAGCAAGGAAGCGACCTATATAGTCAAGGTAGACCTGCTCGACCTGACAATGACCATGACCGAAACGGAAAACATCGGATGGCGCTTTGAAGAATTCTATATTGTCGGCTCCTTTACCGGCGACAATGGCTGGGGATTCGAGGCACTGTCTAAAGATGCCGTTCAGATGAATCTGTTCCATTATGGTGCCGTGATTCCGTGGAAGGCGGACGGTGATTTTAAGTTTACTTCCGTGACGGACTTCGGTCAGTCGGATGCTTTCTTCCATCCCACCGAAGGGAACGCTCCGTATACTTCCACTTCAGTTGTATTGGGAGGTGAAGACAATAAATGGCAAATGAAGGAAAGCGAATGCGGCAAGGCCTATAAAGTGCTGTTCCTCACAGCCAAGGGAAAGGAAAAGATGCTGATGCGTCCGTTTACCCCCTACGAAGGACTGTATCTGGTAGGCGATGCCACTCCGAACGGATGGAGCATCGACAACGCCACCCCGATGGCTAAAAGTGCCGACAGCCCTTACATCTTTACCTGGAGCGGTACACTGAATACAGGGGAGATGAAGATCTCCTGCGACAAGCAGTCCGACTGGAACGGAGACTGGCTGATGGCGGACAAGAGCGGAAAGGCACCGACCGGTGAAGTGGAGACAGCCTTATTTACCAGTAAAACGGATGCGGAACTGAAGAATATGTATCCGGATACAGACCTCGGCAGTCTGGACAATAAATGGAATATTCAGGAAGCTGGCTCGTATCGGATTACGATTGACCAGTTGAAAGAAACGATTTCGATTGTAAAACAATAAACAAGTATTCAAGATGAAGAAGATAATATATTTGGTGGCTGCCTTCCTGTGTCTGTCTTGCAGCGACGATCATGAATCGAACCCACAGAACGGAGGAGCGTCGGGCAGTGTGACCGAAGTAACTCCGGTGACATCGGACTTATGCGTGGAACTGACAACTGACAAGGCTTTTTATAAACCGAACGAGACAGTGACTTTCACTGCCGCCGATGCCTTGCCTGCCGGAACAAAGGTACGCTATCGCCTTTTGGGAGAAATAGTCGGAGAAGAACCGGTCAGCGGTACGAACTGGAAATGGAAGGCTCCTTCCACCGATTTCAAAGGATATATGGCAGAACTTTACCGGCAGGAAAACGGTACGGATGTCATCGTCGGTACGATTGCGGTAGATGTATCCAGCCATCCGGCACGTTTCCCCCGATATGGCTTCGTGGCAGATTTCGACGGAGACAAGACAGAAGAGAAAACGCTGGAAGAGATGGCCTATCTGAACCGCCATCACATCAACTGGGTACAGTTTCAGGACTGGCACAATAAACATCATTGGCCGCTGGGCGGCACACGCACGCAGTTGGACGAGGAATATCTCGACATTGCGAACCGCCCTGTCCATACAAGCTCTGTGAAGAATTATATCAAGGCACAACAACATTTTGGAATGAAGTCCATGTTCTATAATCTTTGTTTCGGGGCATTGAAGGATGCGGCTTCCGACGGGGTGAAAGAAGAATGGTATCTGTTTAAGGACGCTTCGCATACCACGAAAGACAGTCACGACCTGCCAAGCGGATGGAAGAGCAATATCTATCTGGTAGATCCTTCCGACAAGGAATGGCAGCAATACATGACGGAACGGAATGACGACGTATATGCGAACTTCGCCTTCGACGGCTATCAGATCGACCAGTTGGGCAAGCGGGGAACGCTTTACAACTACAACGGTACACCGGTCAACCTCCGCGAAGGATATGCTTCTTTTATCGAAGCCATGAAGCAGGCGCATCCCGACAAGAGTCTGGTGATGAATGCCGTAAGCCGCTACGGTGCCCCTCAGATCGGAGAAACCGGCAAAGTAGATTTCTTCTATAATGAGATGTGGGCGGATGAGGCGGACTTTACCCATCTGAAAGCCGTCCTGTATGAAAACGGAGTGTATGGCAATAATCAGCTGAATACGGTTTTCGCTGCCTATATGAACTATAATAAGGCGGATCATCGGGGAGAGTTCAATACAGCGGGCATCCTGCTGACGGATGCGGTGATGTTCGCTTTGGGTGGATCGCATCTCGAACTGGGTGGTGACCATATGCTGTGCAAAGAATATTTTCCGAACGACAACCTGACGATGAGCGAGGAACTGAAAACGGCAATGGTTCACTACTACGACTTCCTCACGTCTTATCAGAACCTGCTCCGCGATGGCGGAACGGAGAACAGCATCGCTATGAACTGTACCAACGGAGAAATGAAACTCAACGTATGGCCTCCAAAGTTGGGGTCGGTCACTACCTACGCCAAGCAGGTAGACGGCAAGCAAGTAGTGCATCTGCTTAACTTCTCGCAGGCGAACAGCCTTAGCTGGCGGGACGTGGACGGCACCATGCCCGAACCTGCCCTGATCACGAAAGCGGCCTTGCAGATGAACCTGCCCGCCAAAGTGAATAAATTGTGGGTGGCATCACCGGACGTACACGGAGGAGCCTTGCAGGAACTGGCATTTGCGCAGGAGAACGGGGTAGTCTCCTTCATACTGCCTGCCTTGAAATACTGGACAATGATTGTAGCTGAATAAGGCAGTTGCAACGGAATAACTAAAAACGATAGGTATGAAGATTAGATATAAGTTTGGGGTGTGGATGTTGTGTCTGATGTTTCCGGCGTTGGTCTGGGCAGAAAACGCAAAAAGTATATGTACCTCTTTTACGCAGCAGGGACGTCAGGTGACTTTTCACCTGGCGGACAGTGCCGCGCTGCAACTGCAACTTTGCAGTCCTTCCGTAGTAAGAATCTGGTTCTCGCCGGACGGGAAGCTGCAACGGAGAAACGCTTCCTTTGCCGTGATCAATGAAGAACTGGAAGATGTGGGAACGGTTCATGTGGACGAACAGGCCGCCTGCTATGAGATATTTACCTCGAAGCTGCGCATACGGGTGAACAAGTCGCCGATGAGCATCCAGATATTCGACAAATATCAGAAACTCCTCTTCAGTGACTATGCCGATAAAGGACACGTAAGCGAAGGTACGAAGAAGGTGGAATATAAAACGCTTCGCCGTGACGAGCATTTCTTCGGGCTTGGGGAGAAGACCGGCAAGATGGACCGCAGAGGAGAATCTTACAAGATGTGGAACAGCGATAAACCTTGTTACAGTGTGGTGGAAGACCCTCTTTACAAGAGCATCCCTTTCTTTATGAGCAGTTACCGGTATGGTATTTTCCTTGATAATACGTATAAGACAGAATTTAAGTTCGGAACGGAAAGCCGTGATTATTACAGCTTCGAGGCGCCGGACGGGGAGATGATTTACTACTTCATCTTCGGCAAGGACTATAAGGAAATCCTGAGTCAGTATGTAGGACTGACGGGCAAACCTATCATGCCTCCGAAATGGGCATTGGGCTTTGCGCAATGCCGTGGCCTGCTGACAAGCGAGAAACTGAGCCGCGAAATAGCCGAAGGCTACCGGACACGCGGCATCCCCTGTGATATTATCTATCAGGACATCGGCTGGACGGAACATCTACAGGACTTCGAATGGCGGAAGGGCAACTACGGGCATCCGAAAAAGATGCTTGCCGATCTGAAAGAAATGGGATTCAAGGTAGTCGTATCGCAAGACCCGGTCATCTCGCAAGCCAACAAGAAGCAATGGGAGGAAGCGGACCGTCTGGGATATTTTGTCAAGGACAGCACGAACGGGAAGAGTTATGACATGCCGTGGCCTTGGGGCGGAAATTGTGGGGTAGTGGATTTTACCTTACCTGCCGTAGCCGACTGGTGGGGAGCCTATCAGCAGAAACCCATTGACGACGGAATCTCCGGCTTCTGGACGGATATGGGAGAACCCGCATGGAGCAACGAAGAGCAGACCGAACGCCTTGTGATGAAACATCACCTGGGTATGCACGACGAAATCCATAATGTCTACGGACTGACTTGGGATAAAGTGGTCAAAGAGCAATTCGAGAAACGGAATCCAAACCGTCGCGTCTTCCAGATGACCCGTGCCGCTTATGCGGGATTGCAGCGTTATACGTTCGGTTGGACGGGAGATTGCGGAAATGGAGACGATGTATTGCAGGGCTGGGGGCAACTGGCTAATCAGATTCCGGTGATTCTTTCCGCAGGGCTGGGAGTGATTCCGTTTACTACCTGTGACATTACGGGGTATTGCGGAGACATCGAAGACTATCCATCCATGGCGGAACTTTATACCCGATGGATACAGTTCGGTGCATTCAATCCTTTGAGCCGTATTCATCATGAGGGGGATAATCCGGTAGAACCGTGGCTCTTCGGTCCGGAAGCGGAAAAGAACGCGAAGGAGGCCATCGAACTGAAATATCGTTTATTGCCTTATATCTATACGTATGCCCGCGAAGCTCATGATACGGGATTGCCCATCATGCGTCCGCTCTTTTTGGAATATCCGGCGGATATGGAAACGTTCTCTACAGACGGCCAGTTCTTGTTCGGACAAGAGCTGCTGGTAGCTCCGGTGGTGAAGAAGGGGGCACGTACGAAGAATGTCTATCTGCCCGAAGGCACTTGGATTGACTACAACAATAAACAAACAGTCTATACCGGAGAACAGTGGACTACCGTGGAAGCTCCCTTGTCGTGCATCCCGATGTTTGTAAAGCAGGGTTCCATCATCCCCACCATGCCGGTGATGAACTACACGCATGAGAAACCGGTCTATCCGCTGATCTTTGAAGTATTTCCGGCACCAAAAGGAGAGGAGGCCTCGTTCACTTTGTACGAAGATGAGGGAGAAGACCTCGGCTATCAACGGGATGAGTTTGCCAAAACTCCCGTTCGCTTCCGGACGGAGGAGGGTGGTTATCTTCTTTCGGTTGGTGCCCGTGAAGGAAAAGGGTATGCAGTGCCCGCTCCCCGAAACTTTATTTTCCGTATGTATCTGAAGACGGCTCCCAAAGGAGTTACCGTGCAAGGCAAGAAAGTAAAGAAGGTGAAGCCGGAACGTCTGGAAGAGAATCCGGACGATGACACTGAAAGTATGGTGTGGAGTTGGGATAAGGCGACCGGTATTTGCAGCCTTCGTATGCCGGACCGAGGGGAAGAAAGTCGGATTTCCCTGCGTTTATGACTTGAACTCAACGCCTACATAAAGATATAAATTTGAAGAATTGCTGTCATCTGTCACTAAACCTGTGACAATAGTCTGATAATTAAATCATAAGACCGTGACAGCAACCTGTGACAGCAGCGTGACGGAAAGATTTGCCGTCACGCTGTCATTCATTTCAGCTATTAATAAGCCGAGTTTGTTTTAAGGTATGAAACTACAGTTCCCATTGCTTGAAACTTTGGTTCCCATTACTTGAAACT
>OGHO01003262.1_pt1 | contig 10979 bp, 9 predicted proteins | sample 1571421 | NCBI WGS metagenome assembly OGHO01 (sample SAMEA2581937, study PRJEB24529) | metagenome | biome: Human gut stool | place: China | collected 2011
CTGGCCCAAAGCGATCACTTCTTTGCGAGGATCGCCGTTCTGCACGATTAGATAGCAGGCGTAGCGTGAGAGTTCGTAATCCGTGATTTCTCTTTGGGCGCCTTTTGCTAATTCGATCATTTTCCTGACCCCAGGAAAATGATCAGGTATGCTATGTCCGCTGTTTTCGCAGGCGATCATCGCTCGCTTGATGACCTTGTGGAAATTCTCCCATTTGTTATAGGCCAACACGCTGGCCAGCTCTCTGGCGCACCAGTATTCGCTTCCATCTAGGCGTGTCCGTTTAATGTCCTCGAAGCATTTATATTCCGCAGCAATCAAATCACTCATACAATCCCCCTGTAAGGTGATGCCAACAGTTTAGAAAATATTATAACCTACTTCACCCGCTCTCGCAAGAACGCAAGGAATAGCGTCTCCAGTTCCTGATCGCTGCCCAACTTGTCCAGATAGGGGGCAAACTTCTTGCGGTCAAAAGTGATCTTCTTCGGCGGAGCTTTCAGTTTTTTCTCTTCCTTGGCCCGTGCCTCCCGCCATGCGGCAAAAACTAACTGTTTCTGTGCGGCAGGAGGAGGGCAGGCACGGACAATGTATTGCATGGTGGACTTGTTGATCTGGTAGCCCTCAATGCTGCATATATCCACAAAAGCGGTCTGGCTCTCCACATCATAGTCCGCCATCAGGTCCGCACAGGCGAAATTGAGCTGCTTGGGGGTACTCTCTAGAATGTTCTGCAGCTCAGGAATCAGCTGCGTCAGCCGGATGACCTTGCGGATTTTATACTCTGTCACACCAAAGAACTCAGCCACCAGTGCACGTGCGGAATACTTCTGGCGATTTTCGCCAGAAGTTCCGATCACCAGGTCGGAGCGGTGACCCTGCTGGTTTTTCGCATCCAGCAGTGTTTTGTACGCCTTGCCGCGCTCCATAATGCTCAGGTCTTGCCGCTGAATCAGGTTGGTAACTGTGGCAATCGTGATTGCGCGCGCGTCGTCCGCCTCCACGATCTCTGCCCCAATCCTTGTCCATCCGCTGATCTTGGCGGCCTCGACCCGGTTATGACCAGCCAGTATCTCATAGCGGTCGGTGCCGGGGATGCGGCGGACTATAATACGGATCAGCAGACCTTCTTCTTGTAGTTGCTGTGCAAAGGCTTTGAGCTTGAGGGGAGGGTACAGTTTGAAGCCAATGTCCGCCGTAAAAAAGGAGTCCAGCTTGTCCAGCGGCAGTTCGCAGATTTGGGCCGGAGCCGGCGGGGGCGCCCGCTGGAATATTTGCTGATAGGCGTCGTCGCTGGTCTGGAGCTGGGACGCCTGCTGTGCGGCCACCATCCGGCGTTTCAGCACAGCATCCATACTTGTTTTAGCCAAGATGCAGCACCTCCCGGGCCAAACTGCGGTAAGACTCCGCGGCGGCATTTTTGGGCGCGTAAGACAGGATACTCTGTCCGGCTGCCGGGCACTCCGCTACCTTGATGGAATACTCAATGGGCCGTTCAAATACGTGGAATTGCTCCCCGTAGACCTCGCTGACACCGGAGCGCACGCTTTGACAGAGCTGTGGGCGGGATTGATACATCGTAAGCAGGATGCCGGCGATTTTCAGTTGGGGATTGAATTTTGCCTGCACCGAGCGCACCATATCCAGCACATCCGGGATACCCTCGCTGGCAAGGAAATGAGACTGTACGGGGATGATGCAGTAGTCCGCCGCCGTCAATGCGTTCACCGTCAAAAGCTCATGCTTCAAGCCGCAGTCAATGATGATATAGTCGTAGGCACTCCTTAAAGGCAGCAAGAGCGTAGCCATGACCGTCTCACAGGAACACTCCGCATCACCCACAGCATTGTACTGGGACATCTGCATGATTTGAAGCCGTGCGGCGGCATCGGCAAGGCGGCGGTTTGCGCCGATCAGATCAACGCCGGTTTCTGAGTGCAGTATGGCGCGGCCAATATGAATGTCCAGATCTTCTGGGTAGTCGATGGCTGCCAGCAAAAGGTTTGCCAAGGTGTGCTTTTGCTCGGGCGGAGTATAACCCAGAGCGGCGGTAAGGTTACCTTGCGGATCATTGTCTACAAGCAAAACCCTTTTGCCCGCAGCGGACAATGCCGCCCCCAGATTGAGTGCGGTTGTCGTCTTCCCGACGCCGCCTTTAAAATTTGTAACAGCAATCAGATTGCCCATATTCCACATCCTCTCTTTTGTAAGTGTAGTAAAATGGAAAAAAAGTTGGACTAAATCAAAAAAGGCTTGCTTCTCAAGCTCTTTCTGGCTTAGTCCAACTATACTACTACCGTCCACATAGAGGCCGGCCACCGGCACCCCCCGCTGGCGGGCAAAGTCCTCCAGCATGGCCCGCTGGTTGCTGACGCTCTCTGAGGGCCCGTCGGTTTCGTCCTCCCTGGACAGCCGGATATAAAGTGCGGCGCGGTACTTCTCTGCCCCTTCTATCTCCAGGTACATGAGTTACCTCCAGGGGTGTCCTTGTTAAGTTCCCGCGCCAAAAAGGCGCGGAATGAGCCTTGTACCAGTTCCTTTGCCTCCGCCCCTCCATCGGTATAGGTACACCGTACCGTCACTTCCCGCTTCCGCTGTCCCAAGCATATCCCTCCTTGCTACTGCTTGGTAAAGCTTATGCGGCAGGCGGCGTTCCTTGCCTGTCCATTAAAGCTTAAAGAAAGGCGCGTCCCAATCGCCTGCTTTTGCTCTCTATGTTGTTACAAAGAAAGTTTGTGTCCTTGAGTCCGAACCAGAGGAATTTTCTGCAAATATTGTAATGTCAACACGATACTCTGTACCTACCTTGCCATTAAAATACATCGTGTTTCCATAATAATATGCGTTGCTAGCCGTCATACCAGAGTCATCTTTTGACCAAGATTCAACTATTGACCATACTCCTCCAACTTTATTAAATACTACGATTCTTTTGGCTCCTATCTGTTCCATTTTTCTTGTTCCATCAACTGAGAATGTAATTATAATTTCACCATTCCCAGCATTTCTCGCATCCATGAAGTAACTTCTTAATTGCTCACTTGCACGGTCAGAAGTATTTTGCGTTGCAAATGCAGGGAGAGCAAGGATAATAGATAATATTAAAGTTAATGTTATAAAACGGAATTTTACCTCTCGCATACTTTTTGATTTCCTTCCTCATAAATTGAATAGATCATTTGTTTAATATCTGAATCTGATATATCCCCACTAATAGAACACTCAATATTTTCTTTACTCCAGACAGCCGTCCTAACTCCTAGATTTTCAAATATGTAATGTGTAATTCCGCCTATTTCAAGTTCTTCAACAGCGATATCATCTTTTTCAAATGTAGACGTGCCTTCTCTTGTATCATCGGGTATTCTGCTATATGCAATTGTAATGACAGATTCCTGGTTTGTGTAGTAGGCCCTTACCTCTATTCTGTTTATCCCACTTAATTCATTAACAGATATTGTATCTTCACTAAATCCATCTGGCAACCAATTAGGAATAATATCTGTCCCGATATTAACAGCATCCAAGGCATCCTTAAGATTTTGGTATTCCTTATTAAGTACTTTAAGATCCTCATACTCTCGAATCAAACCATTTTTACCATTACCCGTAAAAACAAACACTTCATCTGTCCACGCACCAAACATCTGAAACACATTCTCGAAACCAAGCGCAGGGGGCAATGCGATACACACCACCACAGCCGCTACTATGACAACGCGTCGAAAAAAGTGGCGTTTTGGCCTTCTTTGGGGCCGGTACTCTGTCTGAGAGGGGGCTGGTTCTGATGGGGCTGTTCCGGGGTTCTCTGCCGGGTAGAGGGACAGGTCCTCCCCCTCCGGGGTATTATAGTACTGCTGAAACTCCTCCCATGCCTGCTCGGGGTCGGGGAGAAGCCCTGTCGGATGTCTCTCTTCTCTCTCTAAGACCACCTCCACAATTGCGTCTATATAAGCTTTGTCCTCGGGCGTTTCTGCGGGCGCCGGCGCAGCGGCCAGCAGCTCCAGCAGCTTTTGGGTGCTCAGGCGGCTTAGATAGGCGTAGTTCTGATTTTTGCTCGGGCTTGCCATTCGATTGCGCCCCCTTCAATAATTTATATGTAGACAGCATCCTGTTTTTGGACAGGTCTCAAAAAAATCGCTCCGGGTGCTCCTCTATGGCGCGGCGGAGCTTTTTCTGCGTCCGCTCCACGCGCTTGTAACAGGCCCATAGGGAAATGCCAGCCGCCTTCGCCGCATCCACATAGGCCCAACCATCCAGGGTCACTCTTCGGAACAGGGTAAAATCCTCCTCGGAGACGACATCCAGACACAACTGCACCAATTCGCGGTCGCTGTCGTCCCATTCTGACGGTTCGCTCTCCGGCAGAAGGACTTCCAGCGGAAGAAAGGTCCGTTTCTGGCGGGCCTGCTCCCGCAGCATGTTCTTCGCCACCAGCCCCGCCGTTTTCCGCAGCCATCCGGCGGGATTTGGGCTGCTCATCATCTCCTCCGGCTTTTGGCACGCAATCCGCGCCGCTTCCTGAATGGCAACCTGTGCCGAGGGCATGTCCTTTAATATGGGGTAGAGCTCGAGGAGCATCCGCTTAAAATTCGCGTGGTAGAGTTCCTCCAGGAATTTCCCCTGTTCCTCATTCATGTATCATTCCCCCCTCGCCTGTTCTCTCTCTTTATTTTATCACAGGTGCTCCGGCTTTTCTTCCCTGCATTTTACCGGCTGTCTGGCAGGCCCTGAAAAAACTCCTCATAAGAAACGCCGTAAATCTGCTTCAAAGCGATCAGGACGCTGACCCGGATACTGTAGCGGCCCAGTTCCATCTGGGAGATGATTTCCCGGCTGACAGGGAGGCCCATGACCTGGAGCTTTACCGCGACCTGCTCCTGGGACAGTCCGGCCTGCTTGCGCAGGCGATGCAGGTTTTTGCCAATTGAGATATCCTGCTTAATTTTCTCTGACATGAAGACCTCCTTAAAATCAAGCCTGGAACCTATGGATTCCGTTTGATTTTACCTTGGTATTTGCGCCAGATACGGAATGTATTCATTCCAAACGGCTGTCAAAGAAAAAAAGTATCCTATTCCGTGGATATTGTCGACTTCCTTGGAAATTAACCCCACAAAAAAGCAGATTCCTCTCCCATCCTTCAATCATTTGTCCAATTTCCCTCTTTTGCGTACATATAGTTTTTGGAAAGCCTATCGGAGGTCAAGCAGCGGATGCGCTCCATCCACCAGAGGGTCGCTTGCGGCTCGGTCCACACCAGTCATGGACGCTCCCTTACATCTACTTTTTGAAAAAAGGAGTCTGTCCTATGACAAATTTCACCCTGTCACCTACTTTTGACGCGGCAAATGCCTCTCAAAAGGCAGAGCTGCTCCTGCGCCGGCTGGGCGTGCGCAGAAACCTGGTCGGATTTGACTACACCGTATACATGTCTGTGCAGGTGGCGGCCAATCCCAGCTCCCTCCAGTTGATCACCAAGCGTCTCTACCGGGAAACCGCCAAGCAGTTCCATACCACCTCAATCGCGGTGGAGCGCGCTGTCCGCACCGTAATCGGGGACTGCTGGAAACTTGAGGACCACAGCCTTCTGGATACCCTGGCCGGACGGCGCCTGACCCGCAGTCCCTCCAACAGCGTATTCATTGACCTGGTGGCCGGATACCTCCGGTATCCGCTGAGCTGACTGTACCACTGGTGTTGATGTCGGCCGCACGTCCGGCACTCCGGGCCTCCCTCCGAGAAGCTGGCTTTTCCCGCTCTGACACCGCAGTGAGGGTGGCGTCTCCGTCCGGGCCGTCCCGGCCCCCGGAGACATCCCCCTCCGCGCTTGCAATAGCCGCGGCGCGATACATAGGAGCGGGAGATGCCGCACTGGGCCGCGATCTCCCGCTGGGTCAGGGGCGGGCGGGCATTCAGGCCATACCGGAGGGTGATGATCATGGCCTCCCGCTCGTCCAGGCATCGCTTGACGCACCGGCGCACCTTGGCGCAGGAGTCACGGGCATCCAGCTCCTCCAGCATATTGTCGTCCACGCTGATGGTGTCCATCAGCGACAGGGAGTTGCCGTCCCCATCCCCGTCAATGGAATCCGACAGGGAGACCTCCCCCTGCAGCTTCCGCTGGGCGCGGAAGTGCATCAGGATCTCGTTTTCGATACAGCGGGAGGCATAGGTGGCCAGGCGCACGTTCTTGTCCGGCTTGAAGGTACTGATCCCCTTGATCAGTCCGATGGTGCCGATGGAGATCAGATCGTCCTGATCCCCGTTGGGTGTATAGTACTTTTTCATGATGTGCGCCACCAGGCGCAGGTTGTGCTCGATGAGGATGTTCCGGGCCTCCAGATCACCCTGCGCCATCCGCTCCAGGTACATCCGCTCCTCCTCCGCTTTCAGCGGACGGGGGAAGGAGCCGCTTCCCCCACCGGAGAGGCGCAGGGTGAAGAACAGGCTGTTGAGCATCAGCAAAATCCACGCAGTGAACATTTGTCACACCTCCATAGTTCCACTCTATTCCGCCCGCGTCTGTCCCTATGTCAACGATCCTGTTCCATGCGGGCTTCCCCTGCGGAACGTGAACGAAATTGACGGTTTTTCCCCCAATGCTTTTAGTGGAACTGCTAAATTTTTAAAAATCGCTCCCTCTATATTTACGAACCGCTGCCAGAAGGCTATAATTTATCGTGGTCGGAAATGAGCAAAATTTTTCGAAAATTTGACCGCGGAGTCAGATTTGGGGGAGCATTTTGGATATTGCGAATATAGTCGCCATGTTTGGCGCCATCGCCACGTTCCTGTTTGGTATGTCCACCATGACGGACGGCCTGGAGAAGCTCTCCAGCGGCCGGCTGGAGCATATCCTGGAGCGTCTTACCAGCAACGTATTCAAGGGGGTCCTTCTGGGGGCCGTCGTCACCGGGCTGATCCAGAGCTCCGCCGCCACCACCGTCATGTGCGTCGGTTTCGTCAACGCGGGCATCATGAAGCTGGAGCAGACAGTGGGCATCATCATGGGCGCCAACATCGGCACTACCGTCACCGCGCAGTTGCTGCGCCTGGGTGATATCGACGCGGACAACATCGTGATGATGTTCCTGCAGCCCTCCTTCCTGGGGCCCATTCTGGCGGTTGTGGGCATCATCTTCTACATGTTCATCAAGGGCGGGCACAAGCGCATTGTGGGCCAGATCGTGCTGGGCCTGGGCCTGCTGTTCATCGGCATGAACACCATGTCCTCCGCCGTGGAGCCGCTGAAGGATCTGCCGGAGTTCCAGTCGGTGTTTACCGCCTTCTCCAATCCCCTTCTGGGCGTAGCCGTGGGAGCGGCGGTCACCGCCCTGCTCCAGAGCTCCTCCGCCTCTATGGGCATACTCCAGGCCATCAGCACCACCGGCGTGGTTTCCTTCAACATCGCCATGCCGCTGATTATGGGCCAGAACATCGGCACCTGCATCACCGCGCTCATCTCGTCGGTGGGCGCTTCCAAAAATGCCAAGCGGACCGCCATGATTCACCTCTTTTTCAACATCATCGGCTCGGTCTTTTTTCTGGTGGTTCTGTACGCGGGCAACGCCCTGTTCCGCTTTCCGTTCTGGGAAAACACCATGGACATGGGCTCTATCGCCAACCTCCACCTGGCGTTCAACATCGCCTGTACTGCCCTGCTTCTTCCCTTCCACCGCCAGCTCGTCAAGCTGGTCAAGGCGGTGGTGCCCGGCGACGCGGAGGAGCGGGAGCTGTCCGTGCTGGACGACCGTTTCCTGTCCTCCCCCTCCCTGGCGCTGGAGCGGGCCCACGATGCGGTGGTGCAGATGAGCGAGTTCGCCCGGGACAACTACCGGCTGGCTGTGGAGCTCATCTGGAAATTTGACGCCAAGAAGCTGGAGCGGCTCAACGAAACCGAGGTGGCGCTGGACAAGCTGGAGGGTCTGCTGGACAACTATCTGGTCAAGCTCACCGACCGGGCGCTGACCGCCGAGGAGAGCACCCGGGTGTCCGAGCTGCTGCACACCCTGTCCGACTTTGAGCGCATCGGCGATTACGCCGTCAACGTCTCGGAGAGTGCGGTCGTCCTCCACGACCGGAACATTACCTTCTCCCCCCAGGCCCGGGCCGAGCTTGAGAGGCTCACCGCGGCGGTGGGAGAGACGCTGGACAAGACGGTAGCCTGCTACCAGAGCCGCCAGCGCACCCTGGCTGTCCAGGTGGAGCCGCTGGAGGAGGTTGTAGATCTGATCGCCGCCACCCTGAAAAACCGCCATGTGGAGCGCCTTAAGGCCGGTGAGTGCACCATCGAGCTGGGCACCCAGTTCCTGGAGCTGCTGATCAATCTGGAGCGCATGTCCGACCACTGTTCCAACGTGGCTCTGCACATCCTGCGCCAGACCTCCTCGCCCGACGACAAGGTGCGCATCGACTCCCACGCCTATATGCACGAGCTGCATCACGGCGGTTTCAACCAGGAGTTTGACGACCTCTTTCAGGAGTACCGGACAAAATACTTCCAGCCCATTGCCGGGGACCCGGAGCGCGTTTGATAAAAAAGTACCCCCTGCCGCATGCGGCAGGGGGTACTTTTTGCTATTCATAAGCATAGCAAAGTTGGCCATGCGCCGCTTACCGCGGCACGGCCATGCGATTACGGGACGGCCCGCATGCGCAAACACTTCATGCACCTGAGCTTTTGCATTTTTTCGTGGTGCGCCCTGTTGGAGTGTTATACGCCTTCACCGGTCACGTCGCAGAACTCCGGCTCCTCCCCCAGCGCGAACTGGAGGGGGCGGTCTCCCTTCAGCAGGCGTGAGAGCTCCACATAGCGCACCCGGCTGTTCCGGTAAGTGAGCCAGTAGAAGCGCATGGACTCGGCGCAGAGGACGGAGGAATACACCGTGTAGTCATAGGGCACCACGCCCCGGTCGTGGGGGGTGATCTCCCCCGGCCCGGTGAGCTCCACCGCACCCAGAGGAAAGGCGGCGCTGTGGAGCAGGCGGAACAGAAGGGACACCCCCTCCGCTTCGTCCCCGCCCTTGACCGCGTGCTCCCGGAGGAAGGCCAGCCGCACGAAGCGGGAGGGGGACGACCAGTCCCCGGGCAGGCCGGCCGCCCCGCTGCCGGAAAAGCAGGGCTCCAGCCGCTCCCCTCCCCAGGCCAGCTCTCCGTAATCCAGGGGCCGGAGTTGGGGATAGTTCAACAGATTGGTACGGTGCCACGGGTAGCCGGGGCTGTTGGTCATCACTCCAACCGTGTTCCGGTAGATGTGCAGCCCGTCCCGGTCGGACTCCACCACGATGCTCTCCCCGGTGCGGTCGGAAAACATCCAGTGGATGGGCGGCACGGTCCCCAGCATGGGGATGGCCACCAGCGACACCCGCTCCTCCAGTGCGCGGGCCACCTCCTCCACCGAGGCACAGGTGGCCAGGCACCAGGTCACCAGGAAGGGCGGCTGGAGGGGCAGGGTGCCGGGCCGCGCCTCCGGGGCAAAGTGGGCAAACGTGCGGTAGTAGAGCTGGCCGCCCATCAGGCCCTTCTCGTTGAGGCCCTCATACAGGGCCGGGGTGGAACGCAGCACCAGGGAGCCGATGCCCACCGCAGCGTAGGCCGCCGTACAGCGGGTGGACGGCTCCAGATTGCCCTCCAGCTCGGTACCGCAGGCGTAGAACACCTGTCCCCGTGGTACAAAGGTCACCTTGCTGTCCGCCGCAATGCGGTTGAAATCGAAGTTACGCCCCCACAGGTGCCCGCCGTCCGCCGTCTCCCACGCCACCGCGCTGCACCCGGCGGACAGGTCGCCCAACAGCGCCCGCGCCCGGCTCTCGTTAGAATCCATCTGTTACGCCTCCTTCTGGAACCTATGTGCTTATGGTATACGGTCTGTCACTGATTATACACCTTTTTCCCCTTTCCCGCCACCAGCAAAAGGAGCACCCCGGCAGCCAGAAGCAGCCCTTGGACGGCCCAGGCCGCCGCCGGGAGGGAGAAAGCCGGGTCCAGCATCCCCAGAGTCAGGGGATAGGACGTGCACAGGCCGCCGTTCCACAGCCCCAGGGCCTCCGGCAGAGGCAGGGCCGCCAGGGCAAAGGGGAGGAGCATCCACACATAGAGCAGCCAGGGCCGCAGGCGGCCCAGCAGCCAGCCGCTGCCCAGGGCGAACACCAGAGGGGGCGCCAGGATCACCAGGGCGGGCAGGGCCAGGGAGCCCCAGTCCGTCCAGCCGAACAGGCGGGCATAGAGCAGGGCGGCCAGGGCCAGCGCCGCCAGGCAGAGCAGAGCCACCCCCACCAGGGCGGCAGCGCAGCGGGCCAGGGCGTACCGCCGGGGGTCGGCGGGGGGGGGGGGGGGGGGGGGGGGCCCCCCCCCCCCCGCCGCTCCCGGGCCGACGTGAAAAAGGTGAGGAAAAACAGGGCCCCCACCCACACAAGGGGCAGCAGCCGCCCCAGGTAGGCCCCGAAGCTCCAGGGCGAAAAAGGGGCCGTATGGGCCACGCCGGGGAGGGCTACGGCGTAGAACACCTGTCCGGCATAGAACAGCAGCACCGCCAGCAGGCCGATGAAAAACTTGTTGCACAGCAGCCGCCGGCACTCGCAGCGAAATATCTTAATCAAGGGTCAAGTCCTCCTCCGTCAGCCCGCAGGCGTCCAAAAATTCCTGGTAGGTCAGATAGGGGTACATGGGATCCAGCTCCCGGTTGAAGAGGCCGTGCAGGATCTCATCCATGGCCGCCTCGCCCCCCACCAGCTCCTCCGCTTTCAAAATCTTCAGCGGCATCTCGCTGTACCGGCGCATGCCGGACAGGGAGTTGGAGATGGCCAGCCGCTCCGCCTCGGGCAGGGCCTCCAGGTACTCCGGGTGGCGGACGTAGAAGTTGAGGTAGTAGTCCTCCACCTCCCCGCGCCACTGGTCCACATAGTGCTCCCTGGCGTAGTCCCCGCCGTAGAGCTCCTTCACGATGCGGTAGGTGGTGTAGCACGTCAGGCCCTCCG
>OGHO01003263.1_pt1 | contig 10976 bp, 5 predicted proteins | sample 1571421 | NCBI WGS metagenome assembly OGHO01 (sample SAMEA2581937, study PRJEB24529) | metagenome | biome: Human gut stool | place: China | collected 2011
TGATAAGGGCAAGGTTTCCTTGCAGGATATGGCACTGGCCGACCTGCGGATGCCAATTTTTCGGGAAGAACCGCTATCTGTTGTCCGGGAATTGTACGAACAGCAGGACGAGGCCCTTGACGCTGCTCCCGAAAAGGCCGTTGATTATAAGGTCGGGGACGATGTTGTGGTAGACCTTCTCACACGAACCATCGAGGGCAAAATCGGCTATGTGGGCGAAACCGATGTGCGCATCGACACCAGTGCGCAGGGCTATTCGTGGAGCAACGAGGTGCTGAACAAACAGCAGTTCGAGGACAGTCTGCGACGGGATGAGCCTACGTCTGATGAATCACTGGACAAGCTGCCTATCTCTGGGGAGGTCAACGGCGAATGGCAGACATTCCCGGGTGCTGCCGTCGCAGACGAAGCCCTGAACGCTGAACCAGCACCGGAGCCTGCTGGAAACTTCCACATCACGGACGACCATCTGGGCGAGGGCGGCGCAAAACAGAAGTACGCCCGGAACATTGAAGCCATCCGCACTTTGTTCAAGCTGGAACAGGAGCACCGTGGTGCTACCGCCGAGGAGCAGCAGGTGCTTTCGCAATATGTGGGCTGGGGCGGTTTGGCAGATGCCTTTGACCCTAGCAAAGATAGTTTGGCAAAAGAGTACGCCGAACTGAAAGGGCTGCTTTTCGAGGATGAGTACGCTGCTGCCCGTTCCAGCACCCTGAATGCCCACTACACCAGCCCCGCCGTGATCCGTGGCATTTACAATGCCGTGGAGCACATGGGTTTCCGCAGTGGTAACATTCTGGAACCGTCCATGGGTGTAGGCAACTTCTTTGGAATGCTGCCGGATAGCATGGCGGGCAGTCGCCTATATGGTGTGGAACTGGACAGCATCACCGGGCGCATCGCCCAAAAGCTGTACCCGCAGGCAGACATTACCGTAGCCGGTTTTGAGACCACCGATCGACGTGATTTCTACGATTTAGCGGTGGGCAATGTTCCCTTTGGTCAGTACAAGGTCAACGATAAGGCGTACAACAAGCTGGGATTTAGTATCCACAATTATTTCTTTGCGAAAGCCATTGACCAAGTGCGTCCGGGCGGCATCGTGGCGTTTGTCACCAGCCGCTACACCATGGACAGCAAGGACAGCACCGCCCGCAAGCACATGGCAGAACGTGCCGATTTGCTGGGTGCTATCCGTCTGCCGAATAATGCGTTCCGTGCTAACGCTGGTACGGATGTTGTTTCGGATATTATCTTCCTGCAAAAGCGTGACCGCCCCATCGACCACGAGCCGGACTGGGTGCAGTTGGGCAAAACGGAAGATGGCTTTGCCATCAATCAGTATTTCGTAGACCACCCGGAGATGGTTCTAGGTGAACTGACGATGGAAAGCACTCAGTACGGCAAGGAAGAATGTACTGTGCGCCCCATAGAGGGTGCGGTGCTTGCAGACCAGCTTGCCGAGGCGGTACAGCACATCGAGGGACAGTACACTGCCGCCGAGGTGGATGCTCCCGACATTGCCGAGGAAGAAACCGCCCGGCGCACCCTGCCTGCCGACCCGGACGTGAAGAATTTCAGCTACACCGTGGTGGACGGCGAAGTGTTCTACCGGGAAAATTCCGTGATGACGCAGGTAGAACTTTCCGACACCGCCAAGGGGCGCGTCACCGGCATGGTGGAACTGCGCCAGATCGTCAACGACCTGATCGACCAGCAGTTGAACGACTTCCCGGACGAGGACATTAAGGAGACACAGGCAAAGCTGAACGCCGCCTACGATGCCTTTACTGCCAAATACGGTCTGCTGAACGACCGCAGAAATGGGCGGCTGTTTGAGCAGGATTCCTCCTACTATCTGCTGTGTTCGCTGGAAAATCTGGACGAGCAGGGACAGCTTAAATCCAAAGCAGCGATGTTCACCAAGCGCACCATTCGCCCGGAGCGCACCGTCACCAGCGTGGATACCCCCAGCGAAGCGTTGGCGGTATCTATTGGTGAGCATGGCAAAGTGGACTTGCCCTATATGGCAGAACTGCTGGGCACGCCCGGAGAGTACGGGCGCATTACCACTGAACTGTCTGGTGTAATTTTCAAGGACCCTGCCGCCGACCCCACCGACCCGGAAGCGGGCTGGCAGATGGCAGACGAGTACCTGTCCGGCGATGTCCGAGCAAAGCTGCGGATGGCACAGTTCGCCGCTGAGACGAACCCGGAGTTTGCCGTCAATGTGGATGCGTTGACCAAGGCACAGCCCAGAGAACTGGAAGCCTCTGAAATTGATGTGCGGCTGGGTGCCACATGGCTTGCACCTGAAATCATTCAAAAGTTTATGACCGAGACCTTCCAGATCCCCTACTATCTGCGCCATGCAGTCAAGGTGAGATATTCTCCTTATACCGCAGAATGGCGTGTAGAGGGCAAGACTGCCACCGGGCGGAGTGACATTATTTCGTCCGAGACCTACGGCACATCCCGTGCCAACGCCTATAAGATTCTGGAAGAAACCCTGAACCTGAAAGATGTCCGCATTTACGACACCATCGAGGATGCCGAGGGCAAGCCCAAGCGTGTGCTGAACAAACGGGAGACCATGCTGGCACAGCAAAAACAGCAGGTCATCAAGGATGCTTTCGCCAACTGGGTCTGGCAGGACCCCCAGCGGCGCATTGCGCTGGTAAAACAGTACAACGAGCTGTTCAACTCTACCCGCCCCCGTGAGTATGACGGAAGCCACATCAAATTCGTGGGCATGAACCCGGAGATCACCCTCCGGGAGCACCAGCGCAACGCCATCGCTCATGTGCTTTATGGCGGTAATACGCTGCTTGCGCACGAAGTTGGTGCGGGCAAAACCTACGAAATGGCTGCGTCTGCTATGGAAGCAAAACGGCTGGGGCTGTGCCAGAAAAGTCTTTTTGTCGTGCCCAATCACCTGACGGAGCAGTGGGCAAGCGAGTTCCTGAACCTCTACCCCAATGCCAAGCTGCTGGTAGCACGGCGCAAGGACTTTGAGACTGCCAACCGCAAAAAATTCTGTGCCCGCATCGCCACCGGCGATTACGATGCCGTCATCATCGGGCACAGCCAGTTTGAGCGCATTCCGCTGTCCTTTGAGCGGCAGGAGCGTATCATTCAGGAGCAAATTTATGAAACGCTTGCCGCCATCAACGAGCTGAAAGTCCACGCAGGCGAGAATTTCTCCATCAAGCAGATGGAAAAGACCCGGAAAACGCTGGAAACCAAGCTGGAAAAACTGCGCTCCGATGAGCGTAAGGACGATGTAATTACCTTTGAGCAGTTGGGTGTTGACCGCCTGTTTGTGGACGAAAGCCATTTTTACAAGAACCGTGCGAAACGTTGTGCATAAGACCTTGTTGACAGCAAGGACGAAAAGCGCCATGTGATTGCACTTAGCAATAAGAAAATATCACAGAGAACTTTAATCTCAAAATCAGGGGTGAAATTCCTCTGCCGTACAGAACCAATGTCGAGGAACAAAGTTCAAGAGAATAGGTCAAAATTCAAGACAGTACGAGAGCTAATACTCCACTGTGCGTTGCCACCTGTAAGTGTGCATTGTACAGAGCGTGGTGAAGGCGTAACCTGAAAACCTAAACCTCTGCAAAGAGGCATGGATAATAATGGTGCGGGCTTCCGAAACCTATGGCTATCCGTTAGGGAAAGCTATGCAGCATCGTAAGAGTGAACGACATCCGAAAGGGTGACCCTTGGAAAAAGTGTGTGTGGCTGGTTTTTCTGCACACGCCCTGTGGGATGAAATCCCCATCAGGAATCATGCAGCAACTGTGGTTCAAAGCATGGTTAGATTTTCCCGGTGTAAGGTAGCGGCCTACGGGTTTCAGAACAAGGATAGAGATTAAGGAACGTTTGAGAGCCTGTTGTTGGAGCGTTACAGCGCAGTGAAAGCAACAGGAAGTCAGCCGTATCATAGTAGTCTGGGCTGGGTAATGCCAGTCATACGGAATTGAAATATTCCATGGCGAAGGATACGAGTCAAATCGATTTGTAAATTTCACAAAACGAAAATCCTATAACTCCCTGAAAGATGGGTGACGAACTGCGAGGTGAAAACCTTGTGCATTTGAACGTCAGATTTTCAACGGAAACGGAACTTAAAAAGATTCAGGACTTTCTCTATGAGAAGTCCGGTCAAGGAGTATCGTTCACCGGTCTGGTGGAAGCGATGGCAAATGAAGTGACCATTGTAACCGCCGTCCACAATATCAAGTCCAACAAAGGCAGCAAAACTGCTGGCGTGGATAAGATAAAAATGGACAAATACCTTCAAATGCCAAAAGATGAGCTTATTTTATTGATTCAATCGTGTTTTCGCAACTACCGACCCAAGCCAGCCCGCCGTGAATATATCGAAAAGAGTAACGGAAAGAAAAGACCGCTGGGTATCCCCACTGTATTGGACAGGATCATACAGGAGTGCGTGCGTATCATTATCGAGCCGATCTGTGAAGCGAGATTTTATCCGCAAAGCTACGGCTTTCGCCCCTATCGGGCACAGAAACATGCAATCCGGGGTATCATCAATGTCATAAATGCTGGATGCAAATCGCCTGACCAACCCGTGTGGGCCATTGAGGGCGACATCAAGGGATGCTTCGACAATATCAATCACCGCCTGCTGCTCCAAAAGCTCTGGAAAATCGGTATCCATGACAAGCGTGTGCTGAAAATCATCAGTCAGATGCTGAAAGCTGGATATATGGAAAATGACCTATTTCATGCAACAGAGCTTGGTACACCGCAGGGTGGAATCCTCTCACCGCTTTTATCCAATGTTTATCTCAACGATTTCGATTGGTATGTTGGTCGTATGTATATGGAGCCGCACAGACAGTGCAAGCATAAAGGCAACGACACAAGGCGTTTGAAATGGGCTGGTGTAACGCCAAAGTACAATTATCGCTACGCCGATGATTGGGTGATTCTGACGTCAACGGAGAAGGAAGCACTCCGCTTGAAACGTGTCTTGACAAAATATTTTCGGAACAGAATGAAACTTGAATTGTCGCAGGAAAAGACCTATGTAACAGACCTGCGGACAAACGGTATACACTTTCTTGGCTTTGTGGTAAAGGCCGAACGAAAACGGAAAACTCCTGACCCGACAACATGGACGAAACATCTGGTTGGAAAGCCGCTGCCGGATATGGAACGGTTAGGAAAGAAGATTAAGAAACTGCTCGAAGAAGTGCACCGCATAGAACTTTGTCAAAAAGTCAATGTGCAGGCTGCGCAAATTCAGTACGTCAACTCTGTCATTATGGGTATGGCACAGTACTTGCAGACATCCATCTGCTCTCGTGCCTACCATGCGATAGACCGCAGAGTAAACAACGCTGCACTGGCTGTATGGAAAAAGCTGTACCCCAAACGGTACAACTCCATGCAGGTGTCGCTGAATGTGCTTTGCAATCTTCCTGACCGACACAAGGGCTACGACAGTAAGACATTTGCGGTATGGGTCGAAGGAAAATGGTTTGGTATAACTTATGCGTTCATCACGCATAGTCACTATGAACCCAAGCCATTTGACCAGAAAATGACACCGTATACAGTGGAAGGGCGCAGACGGTATGTGAACTATCGTGCTAAGCACAAGTCACTGCCATGTGACCGTCCATCCGTTAATTCCCCGAACGATATTGCAATGTCAGCATACGCAAAGGGAAGGATGAATTTTGAGTATTATATGAACCGGGAGTATGCTTACAGCAGGGACAAAGGAAAATGTAAATGCTGTGGAAATGCCTTCTCACCCATGCTTCAAAAGCATTGTCACCACGTTAAAAACAAGCTTCCACTTGATAGAATCAATAAAGTACCGAATCTGGTTTGGCTGTGTGAACCATGCCACCGCATGGTTCACAACAGTCCAATACCGCCTGAGCTTGATGCAAAGACAGTAGGCAAAATCATGAAATACCGCGAAAAACTTAAACTGTGAAATTTACAACCACTCTGTGTCCGTGAGAACACAGCAGTGTTGAAATCTGAAGGAAGAAAGTAAATCGATTTGATGGTACGCCGGGTGCGCTGAAAGGTGCACGCCCGGCGTGAGGTGGGGGAAAACTTGGAGATTACTTCAAAAAGTTACCTATCACAACAAAGCAGACTACTCTGCGGACTGCTTCGCAGCCGCAGGGGTGCTGCACATTCTTTTTGACCACAAAAATGCGGAATGTCGCAGGATTATCCACCAGCGAAGCGCAGAAATCCAGCGATATGTTCGGCAAGTGCCGCTATCTGGACGAAATCACCGGAGGCCGCGGCGTGGTGTTTGCTACGGGAACGCCGGTGAGCAACTCTATGACGGAACTGTACACGGTTATGCGCTATTTGCAGTATGGCACGCTGCAGAAAAAGAATCTCACCCATTTCGACTGCTGGGCATCCACCTTTGGTGAGACCACGACGGCCATTGAGCTCGCCCCGGAAGGAACCGGCTACCGGGCAAGGACGAGATTTGCCAAGTTTTTCAATCTGCCGGAACTGATGTCCATGTTCAAGGAGGTTGCGGACATTAAAACATCTGACCAGCTTCATCTGCCTGTGCCCGAAGCAAAGTTTGAAACCGTGGTGGCAAAACCCTCGGAGATTCAAAAGGAAATGGTGCAGGAACTGAGCAAACGTGCTGCAGAAATCCACTCCGGTGCAGTAGATGCCTCCGTGGACAATATGCTCTGCGTCACAAATGACGGCAGAAAAATCGGCTTGGATGTGCGCCTGATGAACCCCATGCTGCCGGACGACCCCAACAGCAAACTGAACGTATGCGTGCAGAACGTGCTGAAGATCTGGGAGGAGGGCAAAGACCAGAAGCTGACCCAACTTTTGTTCTGCGACCTCTCGACACCAAAGAACGCTGGCAATTTCAACGTGTACGATGATATTCGCAAAAAGCTGATTGCTGCCGGAGTGCCGGAAAACGAGATCGAGTTTATCCACAACGCAGATACCGAAGCAAAAAAGGCGGCATTATTCTCCAAAGTGCGCTCCGGCGATGTGCGCGTCCTGCTGGGCAGCACGGCAAAAATGGGAGCGGGCACCAACGTCCAGACGCTGCTTGTGGCAGTGCATCATCTGGATGTCGGCTGGAAACCCAGTGATATGACCCAGCGCAATGGTCGCATCATCCGGCAGGGCAATATGAATAAGGAAGTCAAGGTGTTCAATTACGTCACGGAAGGGACATTTGACAGCTACCTCTTTCAGACCCTTGAGAATAAACAGCGATTTATCTCGCAGATTATGACCAGTAAATCCCCGGTGCGCTCCTGCGAAGATGTAGACGAACAGGCACTTTCCTATGCGGAGATCAAGGCGCTGTGTGCCGGAAACCCGCTCATCAAGGAAAAGATGGACTTGGATGTGCAGGTGGCAAAGCTGAAGGTGCTGAAAGCCGACCACCAGAGCCAGAAATTCCGTCTGCAAGACAAGCTGCTGACCAAGTTCCCGGCAGATATTCAGGAAACGAACGCCCATATCGCCGGGCTGAAAGCCGATGCACAGCTTGCCGCCGCCCACCCGCAGGGCAAGGAGGACTTTTGCGGCATGACCATTAAGGGCGTGACCTACGACGAGAAAAAGACCGCCGGTGAGCGACTGGTCCTCGCTTGTTCCGAACTGACCAACGCCGAGGAAAAAGTCATCGGCAGCTACCGGGGCTTTGAACTGTCCCTGCGGTTCGATGCTTTCCGCACGGAGTATCAGGCACTTTTGAAAGGGCAGCGGAAGTACACGGTACCCTTGGGCACCGACCCGCTGGGCAATATCACTCGTCTGGACAATGCCCTGAACAACTTCCCGGAGCGCATCACCGCAGCAAAAAACGAGCTGGACACCTTGCATCAGCAGCAGGCGGTGGCACAAATCGAGGTGGAAAAGCCCTTCCCGCAGGAGGAAGAATTGGCAGAGAAGTCTGCACGGCTTGCAGAACTGAACGTCCAGTTGGATGTGGACGAAAAGAGCCACGAGCCGGAACAGGGCGAGGAAGAACAGGAGGATGCCCCTCGCCGTCCCTCGGTGCTGGCGGCACTGGAAGAAAAGTCGGATAAGCCGGAGCCGGTGAAGCCCTTCCGCAGTTATTACGACAAGGACGGTGATGCCCGGTGAGCGACCGCCGCGACCAGCAGCTCCATTTCCGGGTCAGCAAGCCGGAGTTGGAGCGGATTCGGAACAAAATGGAATCCAGCGGCATTCTGAGCATTGGTTCCTATCTGCGCAAAATGGCGCTGGACGGATATTGTCTGCATCTGGATCTGCCGCAGCTGCGCCGCATGGCGTATCTTTTGCAGATGTGCAGCAACAATTTAAACCAGTACGCCAAAGTAGCCAATGAAAATGGGCGGGTATACGCCGCCGATCTGGAGGACTTGCGCGCCCGGCTAGACGAACTCATCAGCATCGGCAAGCAGATTCTTTCCCGGTTGGCAGAACTTTAAAATTTTCCCCGCAGTTGGAGGGCTGCGGGGTACATATGGGTTGACATCCTTGCAACGCAATCGTTGATACCTTTATAATAGAGCCGAAAGGAAAGGTTGGTGCTCGATATGATGTTTACGCTGAAGAAAATTGTTCTTTTCCCGATTTCTCTCTTTGTGGCGTTTCTGGCTCTGATGGCAAAATGGCTGCTGACCCTGTCCAGCTATGTGGTCGCGCCGCTGATGCTCTACATCTTCGGTTGCGGCATCTACACCGCCTACCGCCAGACTTGGAATCAGTTTTTCATTCTGCTGGTGGCAGAGTTTATCTGCTTCGTTCTCTTTTTCGGCGCAACTGCCATCACAGAGGGCATCGGACGGTTCAGCGAATGGCTTGCCGAACTATAATAGAAATATTTTTATCTTTGCCGCCTTCGGGCGGCTTTTTTGTTTGGGGCTGCGAACGCCACAAGTGGCTCAAGTATTGGCTGTCACACGGGGGGTGATTCAGAATGGCTGCAACAAGATTGATCGCGCTGCACAAGAACAAGGGCAAGTCGGTTGCGGCCTGCCTGAAAAGCCGCACGGACTACGCGAAGAATCCTGACAAAACGAACAGGGGAGAGCTGGTCAGCAGCTACGAGTGCAGCCCGTTGACCGTGGACGAAGAATTTATGCTGTCCAAGCGGCAATACGAACTTGCCACAGGGCGCAGACAGAAAAATGATGTGATCGCCTATCAGATACGGCAATCTTTTCGCCCCGGTGAGATCACCGCAGAGGAGGCTAACAAAGTGGGCTACGAACTGGCCATGCGCTTTACCAAGGGCAAGCACTCCTTTGTAGTGGCAACGCACACGGACCGGCAGCACATCCACAACCATGTGATCTTCAACTCTACGGCACTGGATGGCACCAAAAAGTTCCGGGACTTTTTCTTTTCGGCGTTGGCAGTGCAGCGGTTGAGCGACCTGATTTGCTTAGAACACCAGTTGTCCGTCATTGAGAAGAAACCCTACCGGGAGCGGCAGAAGCGTGTTCTCTATCCTCCAAAGGAGAGCAACCGTGATCGCCTGTGCGGAATCATCGACACAATCCTTGCAGAAAAGCCGGAGGACTTTGAAGTTTTTCTGCAAAAGCTGGAGCAGCAGGGCTATGAGGTGAAGCGTGGCAAGTACACGGCGGTGAAGGGCAAGGGACAGAAACGCTTTATTCGGTTCCGAACTCTGGGCACCGGCTATGGCGAGGACGAGATCAAGGCGGTGCTGGAGGGAAAGGCTGAGCACAAGCCCTATCAGAAGAAGCCACCCAAAGAACAACCCTTCCAGTTGCTGGTGGACATTCAGGGAAAAATGGCAGAGGGCAAAAGCGTCGGCTACAAAAAGTGGGCGACCAAGTTCAACCTGAAAGAAATGTCCAAGACGCTGCTGTTCTTGCAGGAGCAGAAAATCAGCAGTGCCGAAGAGCTGCGGGAACGTGCAGCGACGGCAACGGAACGCTATCATACTATGGGCGATTCCATCAAAGCCTCTGAGAAGCGGCTGGCAGAAATCGCGGTGCTGAAAGCGCACATCATCAACTACGCCAAAACGCGGTCTGCTTATGATGCCTACCGCAAGACCGGATACAGCAAGCGTTTTCTGGAAACGCACCGCACAGGGATCACGCTGCACAAGGCGGCAAAAGCGGCGTTTGATGAAGCCGCCTTGAAAAAACTCCCCAAGGTCAAGGAGTTGGATGCAGAATATTCCAAGCTGCTGACAGAAAAGAAAGCACGCTACCCGGACTACCGCAAAGCGAAAGAAGAAATGCAGGAGCTTCTTCGAGCACAGAAAAATATTGAGCTTTTCTTCGATGAGGAAAGGAATCCAGAGCAAACCGAACATTCCAGATAAACAATACGACCCTGAGAACTTTGCCGCTTATCCGGCAGGGTTCTCAGGGCCTTTTTTGCTTATTGCTCAGTCTGTACTCAGAGCAGCATTTCCGGTGCTTTCAATTTGTTTAGCAATCATGCTTTCCAGTTCCTGCGTGATCGTTGCGCAATTTGCAACACGGTAATTCCAGAAATAAGAAACACCTTCGCACTCTTCCACGGACAAATCGCTGTTGACCAAAAGCAAGCTTTCTGGCGTCACGTTCAGCTTTTCGCACAGAGAAGAATATTTTCCATAATCAATGCTTCGGCTGGATGATTTGGCTTCTACCCAGAAAAATTTCCCATTGATGGAGAACACGACATCCAGCTCATGCGTGCTCCCTACGGATGCCGTTTCTGAAAGAACCACATTGGAGCAAACCGAAACTTCTGCGCCCTGCTCCTCCCGATAGCGGTTCAGAATCTGTTGAACCTGATGCTCTACAAAAAGCTCTAGCCACTTTCCGCTCAAAAAATGCCGGACGGTTTCGTTTTGCGCAAGTTCATAGACGATATTCTGCGGGTAAATCATAATGGCTGAAAAAAGTCCCATTTTGTCCCACGTCTGAGCAATCTCTGAAAGTGTGGCAAACGAT
>OGHO01003265.1_pt1 | contig 10970 bp, 12 predicted proteins | sample 1571421 | NCBI WGS metagenome assembly OGHO01 (sample SAMEA2581937, study PRJEB24529) | metagenome | biome: Human gut stool | place: China | collected 2011
CTTGTACCGCTTATAAACCGCCTGCTTTGATACGCCTATCTCGTCGGCTATCTGCCGGATCGTTTTCATACCTTCACGAACAAGCCAATAGGACACACGCCCTCAAATCCCGGCGTGGATATGTACCAGCAGCCGGGGCCTGTCGGCTCCCAGGACACTTCCAGAGTAATGTCGTGCCACCCGTCAGGGAACAAGGCCGTAAAGCCCTGCCCGGCGTGTACCCCGTCCCCCTCCAGGAGCAGACGAGGGTGCGGATCATCGTCTTCTGGATTGGGGAGCTGCAGCTGTGCGATCCTCTCTTTACCCCAGCTCATAACCGGCCCTTCCTTTCTCAATCGTCATAGTGGCCCAAGCAGGAGATAATATAGACAATCTCTCCTTGCTCATAGTAAACAATGCGATTGGTTTCATCAATGCGGCGGCTCCACCAGCCGCTCAGGTTCTCCCGCAGCGGCTCCGGCTTGCCGATCCCCTGGTAGGGGCTTCTCAGAATATCCTTTATCAGCGCGTTGATCCGTTTCAGCGTCTTTTTATCCTGTGTCTGCCAATACAAATAGTCACTCCACGCCCGATCCTCCCACAACAGCTTCATCAGTCCACCTCAATCAGGTCATGCTCGGCAAAGTGAGCCTTACCATCCTTCACATCCTGCATAACGCTTTCCAGGTAGCGGAGGTTCCTTTCCGAGTAGAACGGATCAGCCGAAATCTCAAACGGAATACGGTACTCCCTGCCGACCTTTTTTGCAAACATCGTAAACGCGGCGCTCATGGAAAGGCCCATCTCGGCACAGGCTCGTTCCATCCTTTTTTTCACATCTTCATCCAACTTAAAATTCACATTGACCGTGTGTGCCATATCCAACACTCCTTTCCTACTCATATTATATGCAAAAACAAAGAAAAATACAAGTATTTTTCTTTGCCATTCTGCAAATGCGTCACACCGATATGTAGACATTTACAGGTGGTAAAACCCTTGATTTACAAGGCTTTCCGGGCGCAATAGAGTGGGGGTGGTATGTTTTACCCTCAAACCGCCGGAAAAGCCCTCCTGGGCCGTTCCAGAGCCGGAAACCACCCCTAATCCTCACCCTGGCCTAATGCCTCCACCAGCAGATCACTCAACGCCTGTGACGGCCGTACCCGTGCCACCATGTGTCCGTCCTCCTGCCTCACCGCAGGCGGCTCGCTGTCCCACCATTTTCGGATCGTCTTAGGATCAAGGCCAGTATCTCGATGACAGTCCGCTTTGCGACCGGCTGGATGCTGCTGCCGCCATTCATAGACCTTCTTTTGAGCCTTTGGTCGCCCGTCCTTATTTCTCCATTTCCCATCCGGGTCATCAAACGCTTGTACAACCCTCGCTCTACCTAAATGCTCTGCCTGTTTACGCCAATTTCTCTTGTTAACCGGCATAGTCATCCCAGAGAGCTTGGAAATGTCGTCTCTCGGAAAGGTTACATAGTCCTCGTTGAACATCTCCAGAGCGCACACAATATCGTCCTTTGTGAAGCGGTTGATGTCCTCCTCACTCATATCATCGTAAGGCTTGAGCAGGTCAAAAGCGTCTCGGCGCAGCTCCGCTTCGTCTATGTTACATTTCTTAGCATAGATGGCTAAGGTCATAATGCCATAAAAACGGTGTCCTACCTTGATTTCATCTGCAATGCGGTGCAGCCACCAGTCATAAAGATCCCGCTTCACCGTCCAGCGCCCCCGGCGCTCCTTCTTCACCACCCGGCGATCATACCAGTCCGGATACTTCTCTTTTGCCTCGGCCAGAGACAGGCGGCTCTTTCGCATGAGTGCCTGTATGCGCTGCTGCTCTCCATTGCTGTCCGGGATATAGTCCAGCAGCTTCTCCAGCGCCACCGCACCGCCATAACGATAAGCCACCACAGGATAGTCCTTCCCCAGCTTAGAGCTGGTGCCAACCACACGGAATCCCTGTAAAATACCCTGCATTTGCGGCTCCTTGATGGACGAAGTAAACCTGTTCCAGATCTGCCGGGTAAGAGCGTATTTCAGTTCCTTCAAAATCTTCTGATTCTGCGGGTACATAGGAATCGGCTCCGTCAGCACATAATACAGATGCAGGCCGGTTCCGCTGTTTACCACGAAGGTAGCCCTGGGAATAATGTCCTTGTTCATCTGATGCAGCGTATCCCGGAGCTGCGGCATCCCTACACCGTCAAGGTCAAAGACCATCGCATAGAGATACCTGGCATTCTGCCCACGGCGCTGCCGTCCAAAATATGAGATAGGGGACATGATTGTAAAATCTGTGCCCTGGATCTCACTCAGTTCCTCCAGCTCGTCCGTAATCAAATGCCGTCGAGCTTTCCCATCTCCCTCAATTTCCAACGCTACACCATTTTCCCGGCTGTCCTGCTTTTTTGGAACAGTCAGCGCAATAGCGTTTCCCTTGGCATCTTCATAATGCCCTTTCCTCTCAAATGATCCTTCCGGGAAGATCTCTCGATAAAACTCATACGGCTCCACCGGCTCCAGATACTGCCGGAGGTGGGCATTCTTCTCCCGATAAAGTGCCTGCTGCCGCTCCAAAGCAGTCTGCTGATCCATAGCCATAAAAATACCTCCAATCCAGAAAAGAAAAAAGAAGCAAAAAAGAAAATCCGCTGCGGCGGGGAATCGCCTGCGGGCGGGAAGGGGGAAAAGGGGAGCCAAAGAGCGCCGCCTACGGCGGCTTAAAGAGAAAGTCACCTCCCCTTTTCCCCCTCGCTCCGGGGCATGGAAATGATGGAAAACCTTTCAGGTTTACCACATTCCCACACCCCTCCGCACACCCTCTTTTCCCCTCCGACTTTCTCCCTTTCTGAGAGAAAATTTCTCTTTTTTGTTTTGGGCCCAAAGGCCCTTAGGGGGGCATATATTATCAATACAGTAATTCCCTATTTTCGTCTGTTATTATAGCCTGTCCGAAAGCCGGTTGCAAGCCCCTTCGGACAGGCTATTTTCACAGGCTCATATCGCCCCAAGAATGACCTCTCTCGTGCTGTTTTTCCTGCCGGTAAGTCTGATGCTCCGGCAGTAGATCTCTCGCCTTATCGACGAGGTGGAGAAGCTGCTTCGGCAGGTGACGCTCCAGCATATCCAGTACCCGATCAATGCCCTCCAGCAGCCGATCTGAAAAGCTGCGTTCTTCCTCCAACGCCTCCTTCAGTTCCTCGTTTTCACTCCATAGCTGCCGATTTTGGCTTTCAAGACGGCTACGCTGCGCTGCCGCCTCCATCTTCTCATGGACGGAAGGAATCTTCTTTTTCAGCTCTGCTTTTTCTTCTTCCAGCACAGCGTTTTTCTTCTTCAGATCTACGACCGTCTGCTTTGCGGCAGCTCCAGTCATAGCTACATCCTTTAGCTGCCGGATCTGGTCCACAGTAACGCCCTTGACAGCCCCTGTGAGCGTTTTTTCCGGCTGGATGGTATCGAAGTCCACCCGCACCCGTTCTGCGGCCTTCAGCGCCGCCACAGTGCCGGAGAGCGACTTAATCTCTCCCTTCAGCTCCGTTTTCTTCTCCTGCATATCTGCCAGCTCCTGCAAGGCTGCCGCTGTCTGCTCCTGCACGGCCTCGGCCTCCTGGATCGCCGCCCGGTACTCCGGCAGCTCCATGTGCCGCCGGTTACTGCCGAGAGAAATAATTTCAAATTCATGCTGCTGAGCGATCTCCGTCAGCACTTCCTTCTCCCGATCCATCCAAGCCTTCCACTCGGTCTGTTTCCGACCAACACCTGTAAAGCCCTGCTGCTTGAGCGCCTGCTTCATAGACACTCTCGTTGACAGTCCCCTCGTCTGCTCCGTTGCTACCGGGATATAGTCTACATGAAGGTGCGGCGTGGCTTCGTCCATGTGCAGCACCATGTTGAACACATGGAGATGGGGATTCCGCTCCTGAAAGCTCTTTGCGTACTCAATCAGAGCCTCCGCTGCCCGCTGGCCGCCCTCCGTACCGCAGCCGCAGTCATTCAGATTGCCGATCTGGAAGATGGCCTCATGGAACAGCTTCTCCTGCTTGCTCTGCCGGATATGCTCGTAGTAGTCTGGGATCTTATCCCTTGTCTTTTTCTTCCCGGCGTTGTATGCCTCCAGTGCCTCGTCGAAGATCTCATGGTAGACCTGTTTCAGATCATCGTTGCAAAAAGTCACATTCTGCTCCGTCCGGCTCCGGTCTACATTCGCCGCTGAAAATCTCCGGTTGTTATGCCGGATACTGCCCCGGCCAGTCATGCCGGAAATAGTTGTACCGATAAAATCACCCACCCTTTCTATCGTCTAAACCTCTTACCAATCCCATCTTACCATAGCCCCTGCAAGGGGGCAAGACCTCTTTGTTACTTTCTCGGTGAGAAAGTAACGCAAAAGCACTTTCACACCGCCGCCCCGTTGAGGCGTCAGTATGAAAGTGCTTTTGCGCGCTCCCGCGGGGGATCGCCGGAGCTGCCGGCCGCTGCGGTTTCCCGCCGCTCCCGGCCGGCTCCCCAGGGGGCAGTGGTTGCTTCCTCGCAAGTGTGGTGTCTTCGGATTTGCTTGTCGTTCTCTCATTCCAAAGGATCAGCAGGAGCGTTCTTACATTGGTTAACCACCACATCGCCAGAGATTTCGCCTCCAGAAACATAGGCTTCAATCACAACTTTATATGTGCCAAAACCAGCGGTAGGACTATAATAAACTTCGCTATTCACATCGTTGGCATCTACACACATCATCGTCACATAATTTCTGCTACTCTCGTCAGTTCGATATAGATATACCCTAACATTCTGATCTGTTTTATTTTTGTGCTGGAAACAGATATAGTTCCCATTCGATGAAGTGGGAGTGAACTCAACAGACGACCAACCACCTCTGCGGGAGCTTGCCGTATCATCGAACAAATTGACCTTAACCTGATCTACCAACCCATCGTTATCATAGTAAACAATGATCTCCGTACCATCTTCCAGGACAAACACATCACCCCAAAAGCCGCTAAGTGTTCTTTGCGGCAATCCAAATTTTATATGAACATCATCTTCTGAATAGGTATGGTCTAAATCCAAAAACTCAGATATGAGTTGTCCCTCATTATTCGTTACCAAAGAAGGGTCTTCTTCAATATCCTCAGTTTCACCAGTTGGAGCAGTATTAGGTTCTTCATCATTATACTCCAAGTCAAAAACTTTCCCTTCCTCGGAACTTGTAAGTATATACTCAGTATCATCCATGATTATCTTACCCGCTTCTAACGAGTAAAAAGAGATACTTTCCCCTTCATTGAAATCTATAATTATTCTTGAACTCCATCCATCACCGCCTCTTACCGATTGCGTTTCTGTATATCTAAATGCATTCAAATAATCAGCAATTTCCGTTATTTCATCCCGATTGGAAACTATTGTTTTTTCCCCGGTATTTCCATTTTGAAATGTAACAGCGCTTATTTCATTTGCATCCAAAGAGAAAACCGGCGTACCTTCTCCTGTATCAAACTCTGTTTCTTGGCATCCAGCAAGGCAAATAGAAATCGTTAATATACATGCCAAAACAAAAGCTATTTTTTTCATTGTAGCACCACCTTTCTTGCTTATATTGACGGAATAACTATATCTTTGTTCCTTATCTATTCTCAAAAAATTTTCTAAACCAGCTCCGCTTTCCTCCCGGCTCCGGCTCCCGGCCCTGCTGATCCGCTCCGCTCTCCCCGGAAAGAAGCTGCTGTTGTATCGTTCCGGCGTGAAGTGCCTGGGCGGCCTGCGCCGTCTGCTGGGCCGCCACCAGTGCCGAGCTGACTTCCGCCAGCCTTGCGTTCAATTCCTCGATCTGCTTGTCCTTTATCGCAAGCTGCCCTTGCAGCGTATCGATTGTGGTCTGCAATACTGCTACCACACCCGCATTTTCCGACTGCTCCAATACCGCTCCATTGGAGCGCTCCGTATGCGCATACGTATGCGCTCCAATGGAGCACTCCTTTTGCAGAAAGTCTTGTTTTATAAGGGTTTCGCCCTGCTCCTCTATATACAAAACCCCCTGCTCCGTATGCGCATACGGAGCGCAAACCGTATACAGCTTGCCTTTGTACCGCTTATAAACCGTTTGCTTCGATACGCCTATCTCGTCGGCTATTTGCTTTATCGTTTTTGCCACGCCATCACCACACTTTCAGCCGGCTCACATTTCAAAACAAATCGCTGTGAGATCCCGTCCTTATCAATTTCAAAACTAAGGTCTGCCGTAAAACCTTATAGACCAGCAACCAATCCGGCTCGATATGGCATTCTCTCATGTCCTTATAATTTCTGGAGTTCGTAAGCGCATGATCACGATATGCCTCTGGCAGCGGTTTCTCATTGCAGAGCAAAGCAATTACTTCTTCCAGCTTCTTTGAGTCGCAGCCTCTCTTGATTGCAAGCTTATAATCTCGTTTGAACTGCCCCGTAAATTCTGGCTTAAGCATTAAGCGCCCTCATCAAATCGGCAACGCTATCAAACGGGCCATACATATCCTCTCCCTTTTCAGCCGCTTCCATTGCAGCATAGGTAACAGCATTCGGCTCGTCAACCTTAACCTCAAAGGGAAGGCCATGACACCTAAGTGCCTGGCGATAAAAAATTCCCGTTGCCGTACTCAAATCCATTCCAAGAGACTTAAAGAGAGCTGCCGCCTGCGCTTTCAGCTCCGGCTCCATTCTCAGCGTCATATTTCCTTTAGCCATACATATAGCACTCCTTTCTTCGTCATTCTTAGCTTGCACCATTAGTATATTCAATATCCAGTCTATTTGCAAGTGCATTGCAAATATTTTATGGAACATTTCTGTGAACACAATTTTTCTATATAGTCACGCCGCAGCGTGCGCATTTAGGGGTTGAAAAAGCCTTAATTTATGCGGTTTCCCGGCCTCAAAAACAGAGGGGGCAGTATCTTTACCCTCACACCCTCAAAAACGGCGTAGAGGCCATTCTGGGGCGTTTACGGCCCCTTTCGCAAATCCTCCTGTATCAGATCGCTCAACGCCTGTGACGGGCGTATTTTAACCGTCAGACCGCTATCCTCATACCGCACCGTTGGAGGATTATCCCACCACTTATAAACTGTGTTCTTAGATAATCCTGTTCCTGCAATACACTCTTTCGGTCTACCATCCGGGTTCTGCTGCCTCCAGTCATATACTCGCTGCTGCGCTGAAGGCCGTCCATTTCCCCTTCTCCAATTCGGATTGGTAACTTTTTGAATAGCCCGCATAACCTCCATATGCTGTTCCTGTGTTCTTCCGTTTCTCTTACTTCTCTCAATACGGACATTGGTCAGCTTCTCAATATCGGCAATCGTGAAATTATAATACTCCTTGTCATATGCCTCCAGCGCACTCCGTATATCCTCCTCAGTCAATGCGTTCTCATGCTTCACCATCTGCAAGTCCTCAAACGCTGTCCGCATATCCTGCCGGAGCTGCTGCTTCGGTACATCGCATTTATAGGCATAGATGGCAAGGCACATCAGATAGAAATACCGATGGCCGCCCTCGATGCTGCCGATCTGCCTCAGCCACCAATGGTAAAGGGCATACGGATCATCGCCGTGTACCTTTCCGGCTATATCCCACTTCTTTTTTCTCTTATTGCCCTCTATCACCACACGCTGATACCATTCCGGGTATGCCTCCTTCGCCTGCGCCCTCGTCATTCTGGACGGATGAAACGGCTTATTTATATCCACCCGGTTCTCCGGCTTGATTGCGTAAGCGTTCAGATAATCCAGCGTCACACGCTCCCCTGTGCGGAAGGCCACCAACTCCGTACCGTACTTGGCGTTGATGCTCCCCACCATGCGGAAACCCTGATTGATGGACTGGTACTGGATCGCCTTTAGCTGTGATGTTCCCTTGTACTCCCAGATGCGGAATGTGAGGTCATATTTGAGGCTCTTAAGCTGGACTTTGATATTGGGGTATAGATCTATCGGCCCCTTGAACACATAGTACAGGTGCAGACCGTTCCCGGACAACACAAGGAAGGTCGGCATAGGCAGCCGCCGAACACGCTTCGGATCTCCGTCAAAGCGGAGAAAGAGATTGCGCAGCTCCCCAATACCTACCCCGTCCAAATCAAAGATAAGGGCATTCATCCGCTGTGCGTGCTCCAGCCGGTTCTTATTCCGGCGATAGACAAGACCGCTGCACAGTGTCAAGGGATTTTGCTCCACAAACTCCGTATAGTCCTGCTCCCATGTATCGTGATACATCTTCCGTCGATGAAGCCGCTCATCTTCTCCCTGATAGAGATACACAGCACTCGGATGAGAAAAATCATCGTACTTGACCCCGTACAGCTCGTTGTCAGGAAACAGCTCCCGGTAAAAGTCATATCCACCCACCTGCTCAAACTGAGCCGACAGGTACTCATAGCATCCTCTGTAATTTTCGGTCATGTAAAGCCACCTCCAAAAGAAAAAGAAGCAAAAAGAAAAATCGCTGCGGCGGGAAGGGGGAAAAGGGGGAGCCAAAGAGCGGCCTCCCGCTGGTCGGCCTTAAAGAGAAAGTCACCTCCCCCTTTTCCCCCTTGTTCCGGCCATGGAAATGATGGAAAACCCTAACGGGTTTACCACATTCCCACAGCCTCCACTCACCCCCTTTTTCCCCTCCGACTTTCTCCCTTCCTGAGAGAATATTTTTGGGTTTTTAGGGATACGATATAAGGGGCCCCTACCCCTTACAGGTCGCTTAGATTATCAAAACTTTTTTTGGGAAATTTCTAATGCCATTATACCGTGCCGGACTTGCGTTTGCAAGCCCGGCTTTTACCGGCTCATTCCGCCCATGCTCATACCTCTGTCACGCCTGTGCTCCTGCTTGGGCTCCGGCAGGATGTGCGCCCTTGCCCTCTGCACATATGGCCGAAACTGCTCCGGCAGCTTCTCTTCCAGGAAGGCCAGCGCAGCCTCCACTCGCTGCATCAGTCTCGCCATGAGATCCTTCTGACGGTTCAGCTCGTACTCCAGCGCCATGTTCTCGTCCTTCAGGTCAGACAGCTCCTGCGCCTCCTTCAGCCGCTTCTGTATGGATGGCCGGAGCTGCCGCTCCAGCGAAGTGATCTGCGCCTTCTGAAGCTCTATGGTATTGACCTGCTGCTTGACCGTCTGCTCGGCCTCTGCGCCCCGTACCGCCAATGCCTTTAGCTGTTTAACCTCTTTCAAGGTAACGCCCTTGATATTGCCCATCATCGTTTCTTCCGGCTTTATCCTCTCCAGATCCAGCGATACCTTTTTCGCCGCCTTTAACTCCTTGACCGTTCCTTGCAGCGTTTCCTTTTCTGCCTGCAGCTCCGACACTTCCGCCCTCGCTGCTTCTATCTCCTGCCTTGCGGTCTCCAGCTCCCTCGCTGCATCCTTGTACTCCGGCAGCGACATATGCGGTCTGCCTCCGTCGCCGTGGATCACTTCAAAGCTGTGCTGCTGGGCGATCTGTTCCAGCACCAGCTTCTCACTATTTACCCATGCATTCCATTCAGTCTGCCGTTTTGACTGGCCTGTAAAGCCCTGCTGCGCCAACGCCTGTTTCAGCGATACTCTTTTCGTAAGCCCTCGCTTCTGCTCTGTTGCCACAGGTACGAAGTCTATATGGATGTGGGGCGTGGCCTCGTCCATATGAATGACCGAGTTGAACACCCGCAGGTGCGGGTTCCGTTCCTGAAACGCCTCGGCAAACTCTTTGAGAGCTGCCGCAGCCCGTTCGCCCTCCGGCGTCTCGCAGCCGCAGTTGTCCTTGTTGCCGATCTGGAAGATGACCTCATGGAAAAGCCGCTCCTGCTTGCTCTTTTCAATGTGCCGATAGTAGTCCGGGATCTTATCTCTGGTCTTTGTTTTCTTTGCGTTGTACTCCGCAAGGGCTTCATCGAAAAGCTCATGGTAGACCTGTTTCAGATTTTCCCTGCGCAGCGTAATGTTCTGCTCGGTTCTGGCCGGATCTACATTCTCGGTAATGAACTTACGGTTATTATGCCCCATGCTGCCGGTTCCCATCATGCCGGATATTTTGACTGCCATACTCGCACCTCCCGTCCCGTTTATTATACCATAGTCTTCCGCTGAAGTCACCTCTTTGTTACTTTCTCTGTGAGAAAGTAACGCAAAAGCACTTTCACACCGCCGCCCCTTCGGGGCTGGCAGTATGAAAGTGCTTTTGCGCCCTGCCGGGGGCTAAAAGAGGCAGCCTCACAACTGTCTCCAAGAACTTCTGTTGTCACTCTACTTCTTCTGGTGCAAGAGGATAGCCACACAATTCATCTTCCTGTGCAGAAACCTCTGCGTCCTCTGTTTTTACAAGACCGCTTTCTTCAAGCAGTCCCACACATTTATCGAACAGTTCCTTTTTTACCATTTGTCATCTTCCTTATTTTCAGGTATACAAGCTTTCAGTGCCGCTATAGCACATTCTATCTGACTTTCATCAGGCTCGCTTGTAGTTATCCTCTGTATCCACAGACCCGGTGCAGAGATTATCTTAGTGAAAATATTGTCATATTTTCCCGCAAGCCTTATAAGCTCGTAAGCAATACCCGTAACGATAGGCAGAAGCGCTATCTTTATAACAACTCTCAGCAAAATGCTTGCCCATGATACTCTGAATATTGTGTTTACAAAAATGCTTATGAACAGCACAAGAAAAATAAAGCTCGTTCCGCATCGAGGGTGAAAACGTGTGTATTTCTTCACATTCTCCACCGTCAGCTCTTCTTCATGCTCATAGCAAGCGATAGTCTTGTGTTCAGCGCCGTGATACTCATATGTACGCCTTATATCCTTAGTAAGAGCAGTCAAAGCCGTGTAGCCTATGAATATAGCTATCTTCAGTATTCCCTCGATAAGATTCTTTCCAAAAGCCGACAGGTCAATGAACTTGCTTATGAATTTAGACACCAGCGACGGCAGATACATAAACAGCAATATCGCCAGACCCACACCCAGCACCATT
>OGHO01003268.1_pt1 | contig 10965 bp, 9 predicted proteins | sample 1571421 | NCBI WGS metagenome assembly OGHO01 (sample SAMEA2581937, study PRJEB24529) | metagenome | biome: Human gut stool | place: China | collected 2011
CAGAGAACAGAAAAGGATAGCATGTATGAACTGTCCGCAAAAAATGACCGACTGATGAAGCATCGATAGAATCGCCAATGTGAGTGTAGATGCGGTTTTACCGTTCGCGTAGTCAGAAGCCTGTATATTGGTTGCAAAGATGTAAGTGTTTGTATCCGAAATCACATATCCGATAAACCATCCGTTCGTATCTTTCTCATCTATCCGTCCGGTTCCGGTTTTTCCATATAGTTTTCCATGTGTAGATGAGGTTATGTAAAGGGAGTTCTTGACGGCATTCATCTGGTCGGTGGAAAAAGGAAGTTCGTTTTTATATAGTCTGGTCAGCAGGAGCACCTGCTCGACTGGAGAAATCTTCAGAGAAGTTTCCATTCCAAATATACTGGATGTATCTTTGGGTGACTGGTTTCCATATTGTAACAGGCGCAGATAATTGTTTTGCATTTCTGTACTGAGACTGGACAGGATTGTGTCGAAGTACCAGTTGACAGAATATTTCATTGCGGAGGAGAGTGTTTGATCCGCTTCCCAGTTGGAAAAAGGATATGACTCATGATTCCACTCTAATTTGGAATTATCAATCGTGATGATTTGCTGATCAAGACCGAACAGGGCACAGTACGGTTTATAGGTGGAATTTGGAGCAATACGTGTGACTGCCTGATCCAGATTGTATATGCTCCATGTGTCTTCGGCAATATCATACAAAACAAAACTTCCAGAGTACGACTGATACTGATCAGATAAATCAAGTGAAGTTATGGAGACCGATTTTGTATCCCACTGGTAATGGAGTGAGTCAGAAGCACGAACGGACAGCCAGGGAGTACCACACAGGATTACAAGAAGTGACAGCAGAAAGGATAAAATGCTGCGCAGTTTCTTCTGAATAGTCAGAGGCTGGTGCTGTTTGATGTTCAAAATCCGACGCTTCATCTGCTTGGCATTTTCACTCAAATTATTTAGCAGGGAAAGGGGCGTGTTAGTTTGCTTATCAACAAAATGGAGCAGGGTTACGCCATATGAAATCTGTTCGTTCGCACCAAGTGACCGTAAGACGGAGGTGTCACAAGCAAGTTCACGCTCCGTATAAAATTCCTTTGTGATAAGCCAAATGAGTGGATGAAACCAATATAAGATTCGTATGATATTCATACAGTAATTGAAAATGGCATCTTTATAATAACAGTGCATAAGCTCGTGCAATAATATATATCGGATTTCTTGTTCTTCAAAGTTGGAGATGCAGTGTAATGGCAGAAAGATGGCAGGACGTAGAATTCCTGTGGAGACAGGTGTGTCGATTATGGATGAAGAATACAGTGGGATGGATTTGCGAAGCTGTAATTCGGAAAGACATGTCATATAGATGGCGTGTATGCGTTTGTCCTGCATGAGGTTTGCTGTGCGGCGCATATGGTGCAGTAATACAAGGGAACGCACAAAAGAAAATAGCATAACGAACATGCCGATTCCCCAGATCACACAAAAAATGGTAGAAATATAGGCTGGAAACCGTGTACGCATGGAGATTGCGTAATCATAGATTTGATTTGTGGATGAGGATGTATATTCCGAAGTATTTGTGGTATGGACTGTGTGGCTAAAATGTGCAAGGGGGTGGAACAGATCCTGCATTTTCGTTGATAATGTAGAAAATGAAACTGGCAGAAACGGAACAAGCAGTGAAATCGTAAATGGAATCCAAAGATTAAACTGCATGCGGGGAGTGAGACAATGTTTAAATATTCTTTTCATACATAAAAGTATAAGAACGAAAAGACCGATTGTTATATTGCATAATACGAAGTGAATAAAAAAATTATCCATAGAGATTACTCCTTGTTTTCTTGTTCCAGTAGTGATTTCAGTTCATCGATTTCTGCTTTTGATAAATTTCGATGATCCAAAAAGGTTGAGACCATAGAGGAAAGATTCCCGTTGAAAAATTTGTCCAAGAAAGACTTGCTTTGCTGACTGACATAGTCCTCTTTCTTTAACAGTGGCGTATAGACAAAGACACGTCCCTGCTTCTCATAGGTAATAATATTTTTTGTTGCCAGCCGTTTAATTAAGGTCTGGATTGTACGTGGATTCCAGTTAGTTGTCTGCAATAGCTGTTCTGTAATCTCATTTGTGCTAATTGGATAATTATGCCATATTATTTGCATAACTTCGTATTCTGCTTCTGTAATCTGTGGCATTTTTTTCATGATAAAACTCCTAAATCCTACAAGTGTAATAATATCATTATTATAATGAAGAGGGGAAGTCTTGTCAATTTTTCTTTTATTTTATATACTTGAATGATCGGGAATGTAGCTTCTGTCACAAGGAGGAAAAGCAATGATTGAAATACACGAAGCGAAAGAGGCAGATGCAGCCGGGCTGCTTGCCATCTATGCACCATATGTGGAACATACTGCAATCACATTTGAATATGAAGTACCGACGCTGGAGGAATTTACCGATCGGATCCGGCAGACGAAAACAAAGTATCCATATCTTGTTGCCAAGCAGGATGGAAAGGTGCTTGGGTATGCGTATGCCGGACAGTTTCATGCTAGAGAAGCGTATGCGTGGGCAGTTGAGACGTCCATCTATGTAGATGAAAGCTACAAGCATACGGGAATCGGTGGGAAGTTGCATGCGGCACTGGAAAAAGCGTTGAAAGAACAGGGATTTTTGAATATGAACGCCTGTATCGCCTATGCGCCGAAGGAGGACGAATACCTGACGAACAATAGCGTGGAATTCCATGCGCATCTTGGCTATCGCATGGTCGGACAGTTCTATCAGTGCGGGTATAAGTTTGGACGCTGGTATGATATGGTCTGGATGGAGAAGCTGATCGGAGAGCATGGAGCGAATCCGAAAAGACCATTTTAATAAAATGTGAATTGACATAGCCGTACGGCTTATATTATACTAATAACAGTAAAATTAAGTCGAACGGCTTATTTTTATAAAAGAATTTTAAAATTATGCCGTACGGCAAAGAGGAATGATAAATATGAAGATAAGAAGTGTAGAAGAATTAGGCGAAGCGATTCGTACGCGAAGAAAAGAACTGCATTATACACAGGCGTTTCTTGCAGAATTTACGGGGTTCAGTGTCAGCTTTATTTCAGATGTTGAACGTGGGAAAGCGACGGCGGAGATAGGAAAGACATTACAGCTTCTGATGATATTGGGATTGGATCTGTCGGTGGAAAGGAGAGCATGAGTTGCGGAAATTAGAGGTATACATAGAAGAAGATGGGGATTTTGTGCTGGCTGGACAGATACAGGGTGAAACTTGGGAAGATGCAAGATTTATATATGAGAAGTCTTATCTGGAAAATCAAAGTCATCAACCGGTTTCAATTAGTTTGCCCTTTCAGGAAGATGCTTTTTCGCCCTTTGAGACACGATGCTATTTTGAAGGGTTACTGCCAGAAGGATATACGAGAAGGTGTGTGGCAGGATGGATGCATGTTGCAGAGGAAGATTATTTGTCTGTGCTTGCGGGACTTGGAAATGAGTGTCTGGGTGCTGTTCGGATTTGTGAGCCGGGTGCAGGTGGATGTAGTCCGTCGTATAAAAAAATATCAAGGGAAGAATTGCTGGAATTTGCCAAAGAAGGGGCTTCAAAATCAGCCCAGTTTCTGGCAAAGGCACATTTATCATTGACTGGTGCGTCCGGAAAAACAGGTTTATATTATGATAACAAAGATGGATGGTATATGCCGTTTGGGACGGCACCAAGTACACATATTGTAAAGCAAAGCCATGTTCGGCTGAGCGGAATCGTTGCAAATGAACAACTATGTCTGCGTACAGCAAAGATATTGGGAATAGATGTACCGGAAAGTTTCATTATATCAGTTGGAACAGGAGAGCATATATTGTTTGCGACAAAACGTTTTGACCGGCTGATGCAGGAAGATAGCCGGGTGATAGATGGTAAAAAAGTTCCGTTCCGGTTGCAACAGGAAGATTTTGCACAGGCACTCGGTGTTCCGGCTTCTCAGAAATATGAGAAGATAGGGGACTCGTATTTAAAGCGTGTGTTTACATTATTAAGGCAGTATTCAGACAATCCGGTGGAAGATCAATTGAAATTATGGGATATATGTATCTTTAATTATTTAATTGGGAACACGGACAATCATATTAAGAATATTGGATTACTGTATGGTAAGGATCGAAGGACAATCCGGCTTGCTCCGGCATATGACATTGTCTCAACGATGATTTACGAAGAGAGTACAGAACAAATGGCAATGGCAATTGATGGAGAACTGGATATTCGCAAGATTACAAAAGAATCATTTCGCGCAGAGGCAAGGCATATTGGACTCGGAGAGAGAATCGCAATGCGGAGGTTTGAACAAATGCAGAACTCTTTTGAACGTGCACTTGCACAGGCGAAGGAAGAAATACAGGATGCGGGATATCCGGGCGTTGAGGAAATCTATGAGAAGATTTTGAGGAAAAACCAACCAAATCACCACTTAAATCGTCAATAAGATGAAGGGCTATACAAAACTTATAGGCGAGAAAGGAAACATACATATGGAAAATATTCCGGATCAGGAAGAAGTCGAATATCCAATCAAAGAAGATCTCTGGAACACGGAGAGCAATATTGTACGCTACACAGTGAAAAATAATCTATATAAGCAGATTTTTTATGAGTTCCGTTTCTTAAGCGCAAATGGAGAATGGATGGATGATGACCGGGAGACGGAGACGACATGGTATCTGGATGCTGACGATGAAATGACGATATGCATGAACAATCCCGATCGCCTTATTGGGAGCACGGGAAGCTATGGGGAATATATCAACGATAATGTGTATGGCGTCTCCCATAATAATTCAATAAAAGAGATTTTAGATCCAACCATGAAGCAGTACGACACGCAGATTGTGATGAGAGATATAAATGATTAGAAAGGCGGCTCCGGCAACATCTGACGGTAAGAAAAGTTGTGCATTATCTCAAATCAATAATCTATTAAAAAACAAAAAAATGAATTTAATGCAATACCAAGATGAAATGCATCAATTTAACCTTGAATTTGTTTGACATACATTTGATGATTATGGTAAATTTACCATAAGTAACTAGAGTTTGTTGTAAGCGGGAGAGGTACAATCTATGGAGAAACGAATTCGGGCGTTAAAAGCGATTATATTAGTGGTTGTGATGATTGTAGAATTGTTTGGCGTGGATGCCGTGCGTGTAGTTGCAGAAACAATTAATGTTACGGGGGATACGACGATTTCAACGGAAGACAATCGTGACTATGCTGTGACTGATTGCACGCTGACTGTTTCATCTACCGGAAATATCACCGGAACGGTGTATGGATCTGGTGGAAAAATTGTCAATCAGGGATCCATCAGTAAAATTGAAAGAAACATAGAAGTTGATAATCAGGCGGGAGCCAGCATTCAGGATCTTCAAAGTTCAGTCGGCATTACAAATGCCGGACATATTACATCCGCGACATATAGTTCGACATACACTTTGACAAATAGTGGAACGATAGATACCCTGAATGTTCAAAATCCTGGATATTCTGGCAGCACTGCGACAGTCAACATGAATGCAGGAACGATTTCTTCTTTGAATGTAACAAATTATTCGGGGATGAATCCGGTCATTAACTATGCAGGAGGAACGATTACATCCCTGTTTGCCGAAGGAACGAATGGTGCAGATCTTGTCGTATCCGGAAGCCATGAGATAAGTCAGCTAAAGGGCACCGTAAATGTATCGGGCAGCGGTATGCTTACGGTATCAGGGGCATTACAGCTGGAAAAAGGCTATACAGGAGAAAAACTGGGGGTTACAAAGGATACAGCTTTAACTGTAAAGGATGGTTATACTGTACAGGTAAATTATAAGGATCATGTGTACAGTATTTCGTCTGCAACAGAACAGAAAATAAACGGGAATATACATGCGATATTCCGTAGAAATGCATTTATAGAAAGCGCCGGCCCATGCAGGCTGCCGGCATCTCCGTTTACCCGTGTGGAGGCGGATGATAAAGCCTGTGCAAAGATATTTCTGTTCAGAGCAATCGATGTAATGCTCCATTTGGCAATCCAGGAAGCCAGATAGCCGATGCCCCAGCAGACAGAACGCGACAGAATGATTTTAAAACCGGTTTTTGCATCGCATAACCGGTTATTTTTCTGCATCAGGACAAGTAACAATGCAAGCGGAAAAAGGAGTGTAATTGTCTCGGTTGACAAGAAATCAAAATATGCGGTGATATTCCCGACAAGCAGGAAGAACAGCCCGGATACCTCCTGTTTCTTTTGGTAAGAGAATATCGTAAGGATGCTTGCAATAAACATGATCAGAAAGCACCAGATGTATTCGAGACTCATAGGTATAAACCAGAACGATACCGACAAAAGCGCAACGGACATAGCCAGGGCACAGAATATGTGTCCGGATTTCGTCAGCTGCGTAAATAAAACAACAAATAGTATTGCCAGTGTAATGGCAAAAAAGATATAGATCTGCCGGATGTTTAATATCGTTAGCAATGGACGTATGAAAATAGTTGAACCATGCCAATACCGGAAATAATCGTAGGTAGGTGTTACGTTGGAGGTTACTGCTGTATAGAGATTCTCATTTTCATTATGCGTTTCTGTATAATAATAAGAAGCGGTAAGCGGCGAGGTAACCGGATGAGCCGAATCAAAGTGATATAGGATATTCAGAAGGATCGCATCCGCATAGTGGTCGATGTTAGAGGCAGGATCCTGTTTTACTACACGGTAAAAGACCGGCTTTTCCAGTAGATATTCCGCCGACTCCTGCGTGTGCTTCCGGATGGCAGAACGCGGAATCAGGGAAACAGCGGAAAGTAAAAAAACTTCCAGAAACGTGAGAACAAGAAAAGAAACGATTCCGATGAGAATCGTTTGGCTTCGTTTCCTGTTTGAATTCAAACTGCTGTTTTGCTTGAAAGAATGTTTCATATCGCCTCTCCGTGAACTTTGATCAGTATGTGTCAAACGGTTGTGATAGGTGCCGGTTAACGGTTGGGAAGATGTGTGGCAGGAAGCGCCTTGTTCAGGTCATCCACCGGCGTCAGAAGACAGGCACAAAACCCTTCGAGTGGCTGAAAACAGCGCACAAAAATCTCTTTGTTTATTTCCGGGCTATAATCGCGGATGTAACGGCTGCTGCCATTGACTGCGACATCGGTATATGCAACCAGCCATTTTTTGTCAGCATTTGGAAATACTGAGAAGAAAGAATGATTCATCATTTCTTCGATAGTTTTTCCTTCGATAACTGCCATCTCGTTGTTACAATAACGGAATACAAAATCAATCCCATGCCCGTCATTGTTAAATATAAGTTCAATAACACAGAAGGCAATCGGCATATTGTCCAGAATCGAAAAACGGTTTCGGATATCGACCACTGTCTCGATGCTGTCCGCAATGCTTTGGTGTAAGGTCGCATTCAGTTTTTTGTGGGCAGCGGCCGTGCGTTTCCTTCCCTGAAATTCGGCACCATCGAGCATATGATAGATGCCATCCGCAATATAATTAATCTGATTTTTGGCAACGACAATCCCTTTGTTTACACAGATAAAATCATGCAGTTCCAATGATTCAAAAAAGTCTTTGATTGTTATATAAGTAAGGAATGTCTGATTATCCATCGTGTGAATACACGTTTTACCATCAACACGTGTCAGATATTTGATATCTTCAATCTGAATATGGTTTTTCTTGAAATATTTTAATATTTTGCTGTCCATTGCAAAACTCCTCAAATTACTTTAATATCTATGATGTGAGTTTAGCAAAGAAAAATGTAGAAGTCAACGAAAGACCCATAAAACGATGGATTTCAAGAAATTTTGAAAAAACCCAACCGAAGGTGCGCATATAACGTCTATATAGTATAATAAGGAAGAAAGGAATAAACATATGGAACAAATTCAGAAATTGATAACCCGTGTTATAAACGGAGACACGCAGGCGTTTGAGGAGATTTATCAGGCAACATACCGGCAGGTGTATTATACGGCGTTCAGCTTTTTGAAGAACGAACAAAATACGCTGGATGTGATGCAGGATACATACATCACGGCACTCACGCATCTGCAACAGCTTGAAAACCCGGAGCGGATTGTGGCATGGTTAAACCAGATTGCCGTGAACAAATGCAAGGATTTTCTGATGAAGAAGATCCCGGAGCCGATAGAAGAAAACAGCATCGATACAGAATTGCTGGAGGAAAATGACAATTTCCTGCCGGAAAGCTATGTGCTGAATGCCGAAAAACGAAAGATCATTTTGACGATTATGCAGGAAGAACTGTCAGCAGTGCAGTACCAGACGATTATTTTATATTATTTTGACGGGATGAGCGTACCGGAGATTGCAGCATGCATGGAATGCCCGGAGGGGACAGTCAAATACCGGCTGTCAACTGCGCGGGGGAAAATCCGGAACGGTGTGCAGGATTATGAGGATACAAGCGGAATCAAGCTGTATTCCTCCGGCAGTGTTGCACTGCTTACTGCGATTTTTATAGCAGAGTCACAATCTTTGAATATTCCGAATGTAATAAGCAATATTTTTGCGGGAGCAGCGGGTATTGCCGGAACTGCAGCAGGAGTGGCAGGAACCGTAGCGGCGTCCGGTTCAGGAATGGCGGGTGCAGCCGGTTCTGCAGCTGCATCAAGTGTAAGCATGGCAGCCACGAAGGCAGCGGGTGTAGCAGGAAAAGCAGGAATAAAGGGTCTCTTTCAGACGTTAAAGGCAAAGGTGATTGCAGGTGTGACAGCGGCTGCACTTGTTGCCGGAGGTGTGACAGCCGGTATCCTTACACACAACAAAAAACCGGATACAGGCAACCATTACCGTCCGGTAGAGATAACCGTCTGCGATGATGAGTATATAACATTGACAATCAAACGTGTATATGAACAGGGCTATGTTCCAAGCGAGGAAGAAATGCCGATGTATCAGTTGGATCCGGAAGCATGGACGGGGGAAGACTGTCTCATTTATTATACGGTGACAAATAAGACGGATAAACTGGTTTATTATGACCTGCAAATCCGGAGTGTAAACGATGAATGTATGGATTATGACTGGGAAGCAACAAACTGGTGGTACTTAGATCCGGGACGGGAAAATATGGAAATCTGTGCAAATAACTGCAATGGAATCATGCCATACAAGGCAGGCAGAGATCCGATGACCCGGGCAAAAATCGAGCTCGCGGTCTATACAGAAGGAGAACTGGCAGAGCCGGTCCTGCAGGATCATAGCGTGCAGGAGATTGATTTTACAGAGGATAAAGAGACGCAGGCGAAGGCTTATACACGGACACCGGCGGAAACGGATCAGGTACTTGTTGACAACGACGAATTGCGTATTACTTATATAGGAGCCGAAGTGCATAATGCACCGGAGAGAAGCTCATTTAATGCTTATCCAATCTTTTATGTTGAAAATAAGACTGATCATGATCTGCTTGTGACAATGAATGGGACATATGCACATTATACAGGACAATTTGCTTTGTTTGCGGGATGCAACGGCTATATGACAAGAACGAATATAAATGATTGGGATATATCGGATTCGGATGATACAGGAGCGGAGTATCAGGAATTTGCGCAAATGTATCAGGACAAGGCATCATTTGATGTAACGTTTGAAGTATATGATTATACGGCAAGTGGCATGGATTATATTGCTGGTGATATGTATTCGGCAAAGACCGGGCATACAGCTTATCTGCAGGATGCCTTGGCAGCGTCAAAAAAAGAATATCCGGCGAGTTTTGTGCTTGTGGATTATTCAACGCAGCAATAAAACTCCCGGAATAATGAAATAGGTGTAAAATGTCAATATGATGATTTAAAACTGAGACGATACAACAAAATAAAACATTTTTTGAAAATTAAAGAAAAATGAGAGAGAAAATATGGACAAAAATCAAAAATAAGTGAACGGAAGAGTCAGCAGGAGGAAAAACAGAAGGAAAATAAAAGAGAAGATGTAGAATTATCTCTTGCTATATTGTTGAAAAGTGTATAAAATACAAAATATCAAAATACTAAACCAAAAAGGATATATGGAAGATTATGAAGAAAGTTGTAAAATTCGGTGGTAGTTCATTGGCAAGTGCGGAACAGTTCAAGAAGGTTGGGGCGATCATTTCAGCTGATGAGAGTCGCGTCTATGTTGTTCCATCTGCACCGGGGAAGAGATTTCCGGAAGATACAAAGGTAACAGATATGCTTCTCCATGTGTATGAGACAGCAAAAGCAGGGGAAGATATTACGGAAGAGATGAAGGCAATCAAGGCAAGATATGATGAGATTATCACAGGGCTTGCGCTGAAAGATTTCTCGCTGGATAAGGATTTTGAAGAGATCACAAAGAAGCTGGTCGAGAATCCACAGGTTGATTATGCAGCGTCCAGAGGAGAATTTTTGAATGGTAAGATTATGGCTGCATATCTTGGTGTTGAATTTATTGATGCCGCAGAGGTGATTTTCTTCAATGCAGAAGGAAATCTCAACAGCTATAAGACAGAGAAGGTTCTTAGTGAGAGACTGTCGAAGGCACCACGTGCAGTTGTTCCCGGATTTTACGGACTTGGCAAAGATGGGAATGTCAAGACATTTTCCCGTGGCGGTTCGGATGTGACAGGATCTATCGTTGCACAGGCAAGTCAGGCAGATGTGTACGAGAACTGGACAGATGTGTCCGGTTTCCTTGTAGCAGACCCACGTATCGTTCCGAATCCAAAGCCGATTAAATATATTACTTACAGAGAGCTTCGTGAGCTTTCTTATATGGGAGCATCGGTTCTGCACGAAGATGCGATTTTCCCTGTCCGTAACTGTGGTATACCGATCAATATCCGGAATACAAATGTACCGGAAGATCCGGGTACATGGATTGTTGAGA
>OGHO01003271.1_pt1 | contig 10957 bp, 6 predicted proteins | sample 1571421 | NCBI WGS metagenome assembly OGHO01 (sample SAMEA2581937, study PRJEB24529) | metagenome | biome: Human gut stool | place: China | collected 2011
ACCAGCCCCCCGTGATCGGGGAAGAAGGTTCCGACGAAGAGAATATAGATCGGCAGCCGCGCGCTGCACGACATGAAGGGGGTGATGAGCACCGTAATCAACCGGCTCGTGCGGCTCTCGATCGTGCGCGTAGCCATGATGGCCGGCACGTTGCAGCCGAAGCCCATCACCAGGGGGATGAACGACTTGCCGTGCAGCCCGATGCGGTGCATCACACGATCCATGATGAAGGCCGCACGGGCCAGATAGCCCGAGTCCTCCATAAAGGAGATGAACAGATAGAGAATAATGATATTGGGCAGGAATACGATCACGCTCCCCACGCCGCCGATCACGCCGTCGATCAGCAGATCCTTCAGCGCCCCGTCGGGCATCGCCTGCTGCAACCCCGAACCGATCCAGCCGACCAGCGACTCGATCCACTCCTGCGGATACTGGCCTACATGGAACGTACAGTAAAACATCAGCCACATGAGGAAGAAGAAGATCGGGAATCCCCAGAGTTTGTGCGTGACGAACGCATCGATCATATGCGTCGTCTGCGCCTGCTCCTTTTCTCCGGGGGTATAAGTCTCCTTCAGAGCGCCGGAGATGAAGCCGTATTTCTGATTGGCGAAAGCCGTTTCGACATCCTCGTCCAGCTCCTCCTCGACCTGCGGCACGGCGCGGTCGCGCAGCGCGATCCACTCGGCGAAGTGGGGGCAGTCGGCCAACTGCGCTTCCACCTCCTTGTCGCGTTCGAGCAGCTTCATGGCGAAGTAGCGCGGCGGGAAGTGCTTGGGCAGCTCGTCGCGGTCGGTCTTCAGATGCTCGTACAGCGGCCGGAGCGCCTGTTCGATGACCGGACCGTTGTTGATATGGATGTGCCGCACGCGGGGATCTTGGTTCTCGTAAACGGCGATCACCGTATCGAGCAGCGTCGGCAGGCCACGTCTCGTTTTAGCCACGACGGGCACCATCGGCACGCCCAGCATGGCGCCCAAATGTTCGTAGTCGAGTACGGCGCCGCTCGCCTCGAGTTCGTCGTACATATTGAGCGCAACGACCATCTTGGGGTCGATGTCGATCAGTTCGGTGGTAAGGTAGAGGTTGCGTTCGAGATTCGAAGCCACCACGGCGTTGACGACCACGTCGGGCGTATCGCTCACCAAGTGGCGGCGCACGTACAACTCCTCGGGCGTATAGGCCGAAAGGGCATAGGTGCCGGGCAGGTCGGTAATGACAAACCGGTATCCCTTGTAACGGTATTCGCCGCGTTTGGCGCCGACCGTCACCCCGCTGTAATTGCCCACGTGCTCATGGCCGCCCGAAATGGCGTTGAACAGCGAGGTTTTGCCGCTGTTGGGATTGCCGATCAGGGCGACGTTGATCGTGCGGCTGCGTGTGGAGATTACCTCCTCGACATTCGTTTCGCCGGATGCGAAGGCCGTATCCCCCGACACGGAGAGCTGCTGCACCTCTTCGGCGGTGATTACGACGATCATCGCTGCCTCGCTGCGCCGCAGCGAAACTTCGTAATCCATAATCCTGTATTTGATCGGATCGCGCAGCGGTGCGTTCTGCAATACATCCACCCGCTTGCCGCGAACGAACCCCATCTCCATGATCCGGCGACGGAATCCGCCGTGTCCCAGCACGTTGAGGATCGTAGCCGACTGACCGGTTTTCAATTCCGAAAGACGCATTTTCTCTTCGTTTTCACAGACGTTTTCTACGCTCGGCATAACCCGCAAGCGGTTTCTGCCCTCGCTGATCGAAAACGTTCATATTAACTTTGCGCGGCAAAGTTAATGGAAAAAAGCGGTTTTCCGATACCTCGATATAGGTATTATCCACTCGGCGCAGTTACCATCCGCCGCCCAGCGCCTTGTACAATCCGACGTAATTGACGTATTGCTGCACGGCAATCTCGACGAACTGCATCTGGGAAGCATATAACTCGCGTTCGGCATCGATCACGTCCAGATAGGCCGACATGCCGTTGCGATACAGCTCGCGATTCATCTCGCTGATGCGGTTGTTGGCCAGCACCAGCTGCGCCTGCCGCGTCGCCTGTTTGCGGTAGGTTTCGATGCTCACCAATGCCGTTTCGACATCGGCGAAGGCCTCGATGACCGTCTGCTCGTAGGTGTAGACCTGCTGTTTATACGCCTCGACGGCCGCCTGCTCGGTGCGTTTCAGTTTCCCGAAAGCGAACAGGGGCTGGGTGATCTGTCCGACGGCCGACCACACCCACGGCTTACCCGAGGTCAGCTCCTTGAGCGTACCGCCCGCCACGCCGCCCGCGCCGGTGAGCGAAATCGACGGAAAACGCACGCTGCGCGCATAACGGGCCTTGTAGGCAGCCGCTTCCATCGCATAATAGGCCTCCATGATATCGGGACGCCGTTCGAGCAGTTCCGAAGGAAGGCCCACCGGCACATCGACCGGCTGATAGTCTTCCATCAAACCCACACCCGTCCCGACATCCAGCGGCCGCTGCGGATTTTCGCCCAGCAGCGTGCAGAGTGTCAGCTGCATCTGCGCCACGGCGCGGCGATAGGTAGGGATATCGGCCGCCGCCGAATAGACCAGACTGCGCGCCTGTTGCAGCGCTACGCCGTTGGTCATGCCGTGACGGAACATCGAGTCGATCAACGCCGCCGACTCCTGCCGCAGAGCATAACTGCGCTCGGCGATCCGAAGATTCCGCTGGTACCCGAGCAACTGGAAATAGGTTGTAGCCACCTCGGCCGTGAGCGACAGCATCACCCCCCGCAAAGCCCACTCCGTAGAGAGCAGTTCCGAGCGTGCGGCCTGCGTCGAGTTTCGAAGTGCGCCGAACAGCGACACCTCCCACGTTATCTGCGGTTCTGCGGCATATTTCTGAACGATCTTCGTCTCGGCATTGTAGTCGCCTTCGGCCGATACGCCGACCCCGAACGAAGGGAGAAAATCGGCGCGCGCGATGGCGATCTGCTTGCCCGCCTCCTCGACACGCGAGTAGGCGACGGCCAGATTGCGGTTGTTGGCCAGCGCCCGAGAGATCAACGAATCGAGCGTCGAATCACGGAAGACACGCCACCAGTCGTAGTTCGCGACGACCGAATCCTGCTGGAACCGGCCGGCATAGAGGTAGTTGTCCGGTGCATCCACCTGCGGCGGATAGAGTTGGGGATTACAGGCCGCGAAACCGGCCAGCGCCATCAGCAAAAACAACGTGCGTCTCATAGGTTCTGCGATTTTAAGTCCCGTTTACGCTCGAACCGGCCCAAACGGGCGATCAGGTAGTAGAGTGAGGGATAGATGAAGATTCCGAGCAGCGTGGCCAGCAACATGCCGCCCACCAGCGCCACACCCATGATATTGCGGGCGGTCGAGTAGACGCCGCTGGCGAAAATCAGCGGCATGACACCCAGTATGAAGGCGAAGGCAGTCATCAGAATCGGCCGCACACGCAACTTGGCAGCACCGACGGCAGCGTCGACGAGCGACATCTTCTGTTCGAAGAAGAGCCGGTCGGCGTACTCCACGACCAGAATCGCATTCTTGGCCGCCAGACCGATGAGCATCACCAGCGAAATCTGCATGTAGATGTCATTGATGAAGAGCGAATCGAACAGGTGAGCGAACCACAGCAGCGCAAAAGCACCCAGCACAGCGGGAGGTACCCCCAGCAGAATCGCCGCCGGAAGTCCCCAACTCTCGTAAAGTGCCGACAGCGCCAGAAAGACGATCGCCAGCGACAGCAGGTAGACCAGCGACGAACTTTTCGACTCGTTGCTCTCGACGAGCGACGTACCGCTCCAAGCCACATCCACGTCGTCGGGCAGCACTTCGCCGGCCACCTCCATGACAGCCCCCATCGCCTGCTTGGACGAAACGCCGTCGGCCGGAGCGATGTTCAGGGCGATCGAGCGAAAGAGGTTGAACTGTGAAATATAGGTCGGGCCGACCGTATCGCGCACGCTGACGAAGGCCGAGACGGGTACGCTCTCGTTGCGGGCATTCTTTACGAAATAGCTGTCGAGCGACGTGCGGTCGATCCGGTAGTCGGGCGCTGCCGACAGATAGGTCTGATACAACTTGCCGAATCGGTTGAAGTTATTGACGTAAGCACCACCCAAATAAGTCGTTATAGCCGAATAGACATCACTGAGCGCCACACCCTCCTGCATGGCGTAAGCCTTGTCGATTACCAGCCTGCGCTGCGGGACGCCGGCATTGAACGAGGTGGTCGCGGTGGCGATCTCCGGCCGACGGCGCAGCGAATCGAGGTAACGCATCGTCTGTTCGCTCAGATACGCCGTGCCGCGTCCCTCCAGATCCTGCGTAACGGCCGACAGCCCCGATGCGACACCCAGACCGGGAATCGACGGCGGTATAAAGGCGAAGCCCATGGCACCGGGCAGCTCCTCGTAGAGCATCCCGTTGAGCGCCGCCGCGATCTGCATGGCCGAGCGTTTGCGGTCGGAGTAGTCGACCAGCTTGACGAAAACCACGCCGCTGTCGGTCTCGGCGATGCCGGCCAGCATATTGAAGCCTGCGGCATAGGAGGTATACTGCACTTCGGGCAGCGAGCGGATGATACGGTCGGCCCCGACCAACGCCTCCTGCGTCACCTGCAGCGACGACGCTTCGGGGGCATTCACCACGACCATCACGTAGCCCTGATCCTCTTCGGGGAGGAAACCGCCCGGCATGAAATACCAAGCAGCGCCGATCGCGCCGCCGATCACCAGCAGCAGGACTGCCGTGCGCACCATGTGCCGCACGGTGGCGGCAATCCGTGCCGAATACCCCTCCAGCCAACGGTCGAACCAGCGGTTGAACGCAGCGAAGAAGCCCTTTTTCGCCTCCTTGCGGGGTTTGAGCAGCAGGGCGCACAGGGCGGGCGAGAGCGTCAGGGCGTTGAAGGACGAGAGCACGACCGAGACCGAAATCGTCACGGCGAACTGCTGGAATAGCCTCCCCGAAATTCCGCCCACGAACGACATCGGAATGAAGACCGCCAGCAGCACGACGGTCGTGGCGACGATCGGCGATGCGACGTTGCGCATCGCCTCCATGGCCGCTTCGTGGGGCTTCATCCCCCGTTCGATATTGACCTGTGCGGCTTCGACCACCACAATAGCGTCGTCGACTACCAGTCCGATGGCCAGCACCAATCCCAGCAGCGAGATGATATTGATCGAGAACCCGAGCAACGGGAAGAAGATGAACGTGCCGATGAGCGAGACCGGAATGGCGACGAGCGGGATGAGCGTCGCCCGCCAGTCCTGAATGAAGAGGTAGATAATGGCGATCACCAGCACGAGCGCCAGAATCAGCGTGAGGATGATCTCCTCCACGCCCGAACGGATACTCTCCGTGGAGTCGACGATCGTCGTACAACTCACCCCGTCGGGGAAACGCTCCGAAAGCTGCCCGACGGCTGCCTTCACACGATTGCCCACGTCCACGGCGTTGCTGCCCGGTTCCTGATAGATGACCAGCAGCGAGGCCGGCTCTTCGCCGAACGCCGAAGCGACACCGTAGGATTTGCTGCCCAGTGCTACGTCGGCCACGTCGTGCAGAAAGATCTGTTCGCCGGCGGGAGTGGTCTTCACGACGATCGAGGCGAACTCTTCGGCCGTGGAGATCTGGCGCGGCATGGTGACCGTATACGTATAGGTAGTCCCTTCGGGTGACGGCTCGGCGCCGAATTGACCGGCAGGGTAGATGCCTCCCTCCGAGAGCACGGCCGCCCGCAGCTCGTCGAGCGATACGTTGTAGTAGTTCAGCAGATCGGGTTTGATCCAGATGCGCATGGCATACTCGCCGGCACCCATAATCGAGACCTTGCCCACGCCGTTGATTTTGAGCAGCTGGTTCTGAAGATTGATGTAGGCGTAGTTCGAGAGGAATTCATTGTCGTAACGGCCGTCGCTGTGCAACGCGAAGACCATCAGGAATCCCGTCATCGTCTTCTGCGTCACCACGCCCTGCGTGACAACAGTAGAGGGAAGCAGCGCTGTCGAGGTGGCGACGTTGTTCTGGGTGAAGATCGCGTCCAGATCGGGATCGGTCCCGACGTTGAAGACCACCTGCAACACCATCGTGCCGTCGTTGGCACTCGTCGACTGCATATAGAGCATGTCGCTTACGCCCATCACGCTTTGCGCCACGGGTGTCGCCACGGCGTCGTTCACCGTCTCGGCGTCGGCGCCGCTGTAACTGGCGGTCACCTCCACCACGGGAGGCGTAATGTCGGGATTCTGTTCGATCGAGAGGTCGAAAATCGAGATCGCACCCAACAATACGATCGCCAAGGCGATGCAGATGGCGAAGATCGGTCGGCTGACGAAAAATCGTTCCATAGGCTATTTACTCGGGTTGATTGGGGCCGGAATCACCTTCTGGCCGTTACGCAATTTCTGAATGCCGGCCGTGACGACCCACTCGCCCGGCTCCACGCCCGACAGGATACACCACCTGTCGCCGGTGATACGCCCCAGCTCCACACGCCGGTACCGGGCCGTGCTGTCGGGCGCGACGACCCACACCGAACTGAGATCCTGCATCTGCGTCACGGCACGCTGCGGCACGACGACATAGGGCAGCGACACCCCGACGTTGGCCGTCACGCGGGCGAACTGTCCGGGCTTGAGCGTGTAGTCGGGATTGGCGAACTTGACCACCAATACGATGGTTCCCATCGAACTGGAAATATCCTTCTGCGTATAGCTGTACCATCCCTTCGAGGCATAGACCACGCCGTCGGCCAGCGAGAGGGTGATATCCGAGAGCAAGCCGTCGTTTTCATAGATCGACGGGCGGGTTCCCGCATAGCGGAGATATTGCGCCATCGGAATAGCGACGTTGACCGAAACGGTATCGATGTTCGAAATGGTGGTCAGTACCGTGAACTGGGTGCCTACGCCCACGTAGTCGCCCGTATGGGCGTTACTCGAAGCGATGATGCCGTCGATCGGGGCGTAAATACGGGTATAACCCACCTGTAACTGCGCGTTGCGCACCTGCTGCTCGGCCGAGCGGACGGCGGCCTTGGCGGCGACGTATTCGGCCGTATACTGGTCGAGCTGCGTCTGGCTGATGGCGTCGATCCGGGCCAGCGGCACGGCACGCTCGTAGTTGTTGCGGGCCGAGACCTCCTGTGCCCGCGCCGATTCGAGCGATGCCCGCGCCGAAAGCAGGGTAGTGGAGAGCAGGTTGGGATCGATCGTAAAGAGCAGCTGCCCCTTTCGAACCGGCATACCGCTGCTGAAATACTTATTCACGAGATACCCGTTGACGCGGGGTTCGATCAGCGCATCGAAATTGCTTTCGACGCTGCTCACGAAGCTCATGCGGTTAGGGACGGTGTCCGTCACCGCTTCGATCACTTCGACACGCAGATGAGGCTGCGCACCGGTTGTATGCCGGCCGCGGCAACCGCCCGCCAGCAACGCCGCAAAGGCGCAAAGGAGTGTTCCGATTTTGTCCATTGAAAGCCATGATTTTCACTGACTGGAGGCAAAAAACATACCGATTTACAGACTAAAAACCTCTAAAACACCGCGAAATAGCGTTTTAAGCGTATTTTTTTTCAAAAATTATTTTCTCAATTCGAGATATTTCCTATATTTGCAAATGATAAACAACCCAAAATTTACGAGTATGGAAAAATTAGTTGAGCAAATCAAAGCCCAGTACGCTCTTTTCGCTGAGAACGCCGAGGCTCAGGTATCTAAAAACAACAAAGCTGCCGGAACCCGCGCACGTAAGGCTGCGCTGGAGATTATGAAGCTGATGAAGGAATTCCGCAAGGCTTCGGTCGAGGCTGCCAAATAAAGTTTGGAACCTGCAACGAATAAGGGCTGTCCCGCATTGGGATAGCCCTTATTGTTTTGTCATCTCATTCCCCGAATTATTTCGCCGCCCTTACGAAACCGGCCGGTCGAACGATGCTCGCACCGCGGCGACCGAGCGCCGGATTCAACAGGGTCCGAAGAGGTTCTTTGATCCGTTCGCCGGCTCCGCTACAATTCGATATTCCTCCGGCGGAAATAGGCCAGATCCGTCTCGTTGAGTCCCGTTTCCCTGAAGGGCACGGCACGGTTGTGATCGTTGAGGTAACAACGCCGGAGCGTCGTGTCGTACTGCGGACTTGCGAGCGACGCTTCACGGTAGAGGTAGTCGCCCTCGATGCGCGCGATGTCGGCGATGGTCTGGAAAAGCGCGTGCGTCGTCGCAGGGGCGTTTTCATGGCCGGCTGCGGCAGCGGACTGCTCGGGGAACTCCCGTCTATATTCATCCGAGAACCACGCCAGCGAAGCGATATGCAGCTGCCAGCAGGTGGTCGTGGGCGAAGCGTGAAGAAACCGCTCGCGCTCGTCGTCGAGCATATCCTCGCCATGATCGGAGCTGTATAGCAAGGCGCTGCAAGCGTCGAGCGATGCGAGATAATCGATCGTCGAAGCGAGGAACTGGTCGGTATAGCGGATCGAATTGTCGTAGGCGTTCCAGATCTTCTGCTTGTGCTGCCGCTCGATGGCCACGTCATCGTCAGGCAGGAAATAGGCCACCTCGCGCGGATACCGCTGATGGTAGCTGAAATGCGACCCGTAGCAGTGGAGGATGAAGAGCAGGTCGTTCTCCGTATCGGCCGCGACGATGCGTTTCATCGTGTCGAGCAGCTGCATATCGTACCGCGGATTACCTATATAGATCAGGCTGTCGGCGTCGCGCGCCAGATTGTCGATCATCGCCCCCTGCGGCGACTGGTTCGAAAGGAACCATGTGCGGAACCCCGCCTCGTTGAAGAGCGCCGGCAGCCCCTTGCGGCGGAACAGTTCGTCGTGTTCGTTCGTTCGGACCGACGAGAGGATCATCGGCACGCTTTTGTGCGTGGTATTGCTCTGTGTGAGCATATTGCGGAAGACGACCACCCTGTCGCCCATCGCGAGCAAGCGGGGATTCGTCGGCCGTTCATAACCGTACAGCTCCCAGTTGGCGGCCCGCGACGCCTCTCCGATCACATAGACGTAGATCTCCCGCTTGCTGGCCTTCGCCGCACGTCGGGCATGATAGGTGAAATCGGCCGATGTGCGGTCGTAATTCTTGATCTTACCGTATTCGCGCACGCAGAGCGAGACGTTGTAAGCCACGTTGACCGGAAAAATCTCGTTGCGGAGGATACGCCGACCGGCATGGTAAGCCGGAACCAGCAGTCCCGCACCGACAAGCGCCAGCGTACCTCCGATCAAAGCCATCCGGCGGCGGAAGCAGGGTGCGAAATCGACTTTGCGCCGCAGGTGCACGGTCGCCGCCCACAACAACGGGAGATAGATGACGCAGACCAGAATCACCGAAGGGTAGATGTTGCTCAGCAGCTCCGTCGCCTCGCCGGGATTGGTCGTGACGATATTGATGAACATATCGGTGGCCGCAACCGAATTTCCGAACAGATAGAGCAGCACGATCTGAAGAGCGCAGAAGAAGATCACCGGAAAACTCAGCCACACGGCGATTCCCGAACGGCGGAATGCGACGCTCCACAGGATATAGCCTCCGGCCGGCAGCGTCAGCAGCACAGCCTTCGACCAGCCCGAATAGGGTTCCGTAAAAAACAGGATGACATTCGGTATCATCAGGGCAATAAAATAGCAGAGAGCCAGCAATGCAGCATGACGGCTGCTCTGGATACACGCTTTGCCGGTCTGTTCCATGATTGTCAGAATGCTTCGTTAATGTTGAAAATCAATCCGCTGGTCTTGCGTCCGAAACCGTAGTCGACGCGCACGTTCACACGGTGTTTGAACTCCCAGCGCACACCCAGCCCATAGTTGGGCAGCGTCTGATCCCAATGGAAACGTTCGAACGAAGAAAAGACGTTGCCCGCACCGCCCCACACGGCGCAGCCGAAACGCCGCCAGACGCGCTGGCGGTATTCGATCTGGCACGAAAGGATGTTGTTGTCGACATAACGGCCCTGATAATAGCCGCGCATCCGGTAACCGCCGCCCAACTCCGCCAGCATACACCAAGGCGTTCCCGAACTGTTGAACTCGCCGAAAATATCGGTCGCCAGCACGGCCCCGCGCCACAGGCGCTGGTAATAGTCGGCCGTCGCCGTGGTCTTGTAGAGTGTCCGGCCGCAGTTGCCCAGCCCCTTGGGGTAGATCACCTGCTTGACCATCAGAAAGGTCCCGCTTTCGGGAGCGGGAATGAAGTCGCGCGAGTCATATTGCAGCGTCACGCCGATGCCCGACGTGGTGTAGTGCAATTTCTGCCCGGTGAGATAGGCTAAGCCCCGATCGTCGAAATTCGTTCCTTTCGTATAGGAGAACAGCAGCGACCCGCCGATGTAGAGGTGCTTCCACACTTCATACAGATAGCCGGCGTCGAACTTCACTTGTTTGCGGATATAGTCGGTGGATTCGTTGAAACGGCCCGCTTCATAGCCTATTCCCCAGAAATCGAGCGGTTTCGAGGCAAACGACACCTCATAAATCACCCGCGAGCGGTTGTGGTCGAAAAGCGTATTGCCGCTCACGCCGAACATATAAAATCCCGACAACGAAAAATTACCGAAGAACGAAACGTCCGACGGAGGCGTCAGCGAATCGGTGCGATCGATGCGGTAGAGTCCCGACGCCAGCACACCGAGACCGACGCTCGCCTCTTTCGTATAGGAAGGAGCGCCGATAAAGCTGAAGTCGATCTTCTTCTCGAACGTACGGTCGACATTGCCGTGAATGATCCGATTCCAGAAATTATCCTTTCGTTTCGGCGGCTGCGCCTCGGCTGCGGCCGCCGGATCAGGCAGCGGCGTATACTTGTAACGGAGCGTGTCGCCGTCACGCACACAGAGCGTATCCTGCTGCGCACGAGCGGAAAGAAGCATGAAACAGCAGACGACGGCAGGGAGAAACCTTCGTAATACCATTATTTATAGCTATCTAACACCTCGTAAAAGGCCTCCTTGTCGGCATCC
>OGHO01003285.1_pt1 | contig 10928 bp, 8 predicted proteins | sample 1571421 | NCBI WGS metagenome assembly OGHO01 (sample SAMEA2581937, study PRJEB24529) | metagenome | biome: Human gut stool | place: China | collected 2011
AACTCTGGCCTCCTTGACGTTTACAATCAGGTTTCCGGCTACCGCGGCGATGACTGTTACAGTACCGCCGACAACGAATCCCAGATTTTCAAGATGTTTCTTGACCTCGGGACTGCCTCCGATTTTTTTGATCATGTTCTCTGTGCCTGCATCTGCAAGATTTAATGGCATCATAGTTGTCCCCTCGATTCTTTTCTCTTAGATTAGCCATAGCTAACCTTAATACTGAAATTAAGTTAGCTCTCGCTAACCACATCTTATAATACACAGCCAGTTGTTTTTTGTCAATAGGTTTTTTGAGAAAATTTAATTTTTTTGAGAAAAACGCAAAAAGACGAGGTTTTGCCGTGTGCCGATAAGACAGTAATTTGAGAAAACTACAAAATCGGCAGCTGCTAGGTAGGATTGGACAGCAAAACAGGCGGCACTCAGCTTCGGTTGGGTGCTGCCTGTTTTTGTACATCTGAGGGTTGAAAATTGCTTGTTTTCCCCTCTGTGTGGCTTTGTTCAAAAGTGAGCATATCTGGCTTCATTTATTCACATAGATTAAGTTTGAAACATGAAAAAGGCCACATTTCAACATATTGATTATACGGATCAGAGAATCACTTTACGATGAAGTCATTATACATAGCAGCATAAATTTTTGCTTGAATAAGCATCACTATTTTACATGCAGGAAAAGTGACCCAAACGGAGCGAATAAACCGATTATACTAATTCTCTGAAATATGCCACATTATCTTGAAAAAGCAGAAGAAAATGAGTATAATATAATGTGTACACACTATTCAGGGATACCCAATTAGAGCTATGGAGGAAAAATGAAGCTATCATCCTTTTTTCACTTCGCTGCTTTTGGCGTAAAGACGATTCTGCTTAGAAAGAAATCACCAATCCTTGGAACTGTAATCCTAACAGACAAATGCAATTTGCATTGCAAGCACTGTTCCGTCAACAATATTACAGCAATCGTCCATCCATATGAACAGATCTGGCAAGAAATGCAGCGGCTATATGACATGGGAGTTCGCATTTTGTTCTTCTGCGGTGGCGAAACATTTCTTTGGAAAGATGGCGAACGCACTCTCAGAGATTTGGTTATAGAAGCAAAGAACATGGGTTTTCTCATCGTCAACGTAGTTACGAACGGAACGTTTCCCATTGATCTCCCAGAAGCAGATTTGATTCTTTTGAGCTTGGACGGAGATAAGCAGCGCCATAATGAAGTTCGTGGTGACACCTACGACACTATCATGAAGAACATCAGCAATGCTACCGCAGACAATATCTGTTTCTATATGGCAATCAATCAAATCAACAAAGATCATGTACGAGATGTCTGTCTAACGGCTCGTGACACTAAAAATGTCCGTGCAGTATCATTCAATTTCCATACACCATATCCTGACACAAAAAAATTAGCTCTGACTAAAGAGGAAAAAGCCAAGTGCTGTGATACGATAACTCAAATGATGAAAGAAGGCGCACCTGTATTCAACCTAAAAAGTGCGTTTCCATATCTTATTGAAAATCGTTTTCCTACGCCTTGCCATCAGTGCGTAGTGATGGAAAACGGAAAGTTGTCTACTTGCGGGCGCTGTATAGATGTTCCTGGCCTTTGCGACCAATGCGGATACTTTTTTGTTGCTGAATATACGCTTCTGTTCAGAGGCAATCCCAAAATAATCATTGAGATGCTTCATACATACTTGAAGTATATTTAGGAGTAATATGAGCTTCATTACAGGTTTAACGAGAATGTGGCTTACACGGACAGCGAAGCCATTTACGTTCAAAAATGGATATGACCAGATATTGCCGTATGCAGAATGTGAAAACCTTGGGCTGTATGTTCATATCCCTTTTTGCAAAAGTATCTGCAACTTTTGCCCTTATTGCAAAGTGCGGTATTCTGCTGAATTGTGTGATAGGTACATAGATTCTTTGATTCAAGAAATACACATTGTGGGCAGCCAACATGCGGAGCATAGAAAAGCAACCAGCCTATACTTCGGTGGTGGGACACCTGCACTCGCAGCCAACCGTATAAAAGAAATCGTTAATGCATTGAGTGAGCACTTTATTATCACAGAGGGGATTGGACTGGAACTTCATCCCTATAATGTGAATGTGGAAACGCTGCAAATGTTGAAAGATGCAGGTGTAACAAAAATCAGCATCGGCATTCAATCATTCTGCGATAAGTATCAGAAGATTCTTGGCAGAAAGAAAATTGATACCGCAGAAATGATGTCTGCGTTGTCTGCCGTTTCTTTTGAAACTGTTTCCATGGACTTTATCTTTGCGCTGCCTGGACAAACCTACGATGATTTGAAGTCGGATATTGATACCGCTTTTTTATTGGGGGCAAATCACGTTGCCATATACCCATTCATTGATTTCACTTTTACAGAAAGTCCCGTTACTGCAATGCCTAAAAAAGATAAACGAGAGTTGCTGGATGCCATTACTCAATACTGTTTAGGAAAAGGATACTCTCGAAATTCTATCTGGACTTTCTCAAGTGGAACGGATGCAAACTACTCATCCATGACCAGAGATAATTTCCTCGGATTCGGTTGCTCTGCTACGAGTCTATTCAAAGAGCAATTCAAAATCAATACTTTTGATGTAGATTCCTACTGTGAAAGAATTCGTTCCGGGAACCTCGCCACATCATTGACAATTCGCTTTACCAAGCGGCAACGGATGGTTTATTGGCTATTTTGGACAGCATACAGCACGAGAGTAACTGCCGAAGATTTTGAAAAATTCTTTGGTGTGTCATTGAAAAAAATGTATGGATTCGAGCTTTGGGTTGCCAAACAATTAGGGCTTGTCAAGGAACACAACGGCACTTATGAAATGACGCTAAAAGGTGCCTTCTACTATCATTACTATGAGAATTTTTACACGCTATCTTATATCGACAAGATGTGGGGTATCATGCGAAAAGAAGCATTTCCCGAACAGATTGAACTGTAAAAGAACGGAGATCGCTCAATGCCAGACAACAGGAATCGTAAGCGACCGATACAGGTCAAATTCTTCGTAGATGAAAAAGAACTCAGCTTGATAAAGGCGAGGATGGCGCAGCTTGGTATAGAGAATATGAGCGCTTACCTTCGGAAAATGGCGATCGACGGATATGCAGCAAAACCGGATTTGCCTGAACGCCGTGAACCCAAAAATCCATGACTCACTTTCCGAAGATAGGAAGATAGATTGATATTCAGCTCCGCAGGAGCGCAGCCGATTTCTCTGAAATTGTTCAGGGGTTTGGGGGATTTCCCCAACAAGTTTATTGTGGATTTCCCCAAAGAAATTGTCAAGGAGAAACAAAAAAATGTTGACTTTCACCCCACTCCAGGCGTTACAATAAAGATAATAAAAATGCGGGATGAATCCCGCCTGTGAAAAAGGAGGAACCTCAAATGATTGCCATGCGGAATTATAAAGACACCGACGATAAGGTTTCCCTGTTGGGCTTTGGTCTGATGCGTCTGCCCAAGATCGATCCGGAGAAATCCGACATCGACAAGGAAAAGGCCCAGGAGATGATCGACTATGCCTATTCCCACGGGATCAACTATTTTGACACTGCTTATCCCTATCACGAGGGCAAAAGCGAGCTGTTCGTGGGCGAGGCCATGAAGAAATATCCCCGGGAGAGCTTCCATCTGGCCAGCAAAATGCCGGTCTGGCTGGTGGAAAAGCCGGAGGATACCCTGAAATATTTTGAGGAGCAGCTGAATAAGTGCCAGGTGGAGTATTTTGACTATTATCTGTGCCATGCCCTCAACCATGACCGCCTGGAGATCATCAAGAAGAACCATATCTTCGAGACCCTCCAGAAGGAAAAGGAAGCCGGCCGCATCAAGCATCTGGGCTTCTCCTTCCACGGCACCATCGAAATGTTGGAAGAGATCGTAAACGCCTATGACTGGGATTTTGCCCAGATCCAGCTGAACTACTATGACTGGGATATGCAGAATGCCAAGCGGGAATATGAGATCCTGGAAGAGCACGGCCTGCCTGTTGTGGTAATGGAGCCTGTGCGCGGCGGCGCTCTGCACACCCTGTGCCCCGAAGGCGTCGAGATGCTGAAAAAGGCCGATCCCAATGCTACACCTGCTTCCTGGGCCCTGCGTTTTGCCGCCGGCCTGCCCAATGTGCTGGTGGTGCTCAGCGGCATGACCACCATGGAGCACATGAAGGACAATGTGGCCACAGTGGACGATTTCAAGCCCCTTACCGAAAGCGAAAGAGAGCTTTTGTTCAAGGTGGCCGATGTGTATAAGCAGAGCAAGACCGTGCCCTGCACCGGCTGCCGCTATTGCATGGATTGTCCCGCCGGAGTGGACATCCCCGCCGTCTTCAAGATCTACAACCAGTACTGCGTCACCGAGAACAAGGCTCAGTTCCTGGCCGATTACGAAGCTGTGGGAGACAGCAAACAGGCGCATCACTGCGTGGCCTGCCGCAAGTGCTGCTCGCAGTGTCCCCAGTCCATCGACATCCCCACTCGCATGGAGGATGTGAAAGCGCTGTACAAAAAGCTGAAAGGCTAAAAAGTACATATGCAAAGAGAAAGCCTCTTGCGGTGATGCCGCAAGAGGCTTTTGTCATTGTTTTCTTTTGTTTTGATGCAGCCAAAAAATGATGAGGAAGAGAAGCAAAAGGACGAAGGGAGCAAAAACATTCAGAAGGGGCAGCAGGTAATCGGCTGGCTGGTAGAGGGGGTCCAGCAGGGCGGGAATCAGGGCGCACAGCAGAAGGCATCCCCACAGCACGGCCCCGTAAAGTGCCCAGGTAAGGGGAGAAGGCAAACGGGAAGCTTTGAATAGAAGAACGCCCAGGACCACGCATCCCACAAGAGACATAGCCTGAGCCAGACCGCCCAGAGCGGAGCAAAAGGAGAGAAGGGGAAAGCGCAGGTTTCGGATGGCATCCGGAGACAGAGAAGCAGGGGAGAGCAGCTGGTTTATGGCCAGGGTCAAACCGCAGCGAAGCAAAGTTGTTCCCACCAGGAGGCCAAAAAGCAGCAAGGCTGTTGTTTTGATCTGGCGGGCCAGTTTTTGCTGGCGGGTGCTGCCATAGAGTATGGCCATCAGGTCGGTGTGGTATAGATCGGCCAGCCGTTCCAGCATTTCCAGGTCGGGCTGGCGGCGGCCCGATTCATATCCGGATAGGGCCTGGCGGGTAATCCCCACTTGTTCCGCCGCTTGCTGTTGAGTCAGGCCGGTCATCTGCCGCAGCTGCCGTAGATTTTGATGAATGTTCATGAGAATCCTCCTTTTTAAAAACGGCCTTCTTTAATTGCAGAGTAGCCTGAAAAGGAGAGAAAAGTCAAGACGCGATCTGTTTCCCAGGAGAAAAACAGAAAAAAGGGGAGAAAAGAGAAAAAACTATTGACAAACAGGCGTGCGGCTTGTATAATGAAAAAGCTGATTGACCCGGACGCTTAGCTCAGCTGGCTAGAGCACCTGCTTGACGTGCAGGGGGTCAGGGGTTCAAGTCCCTTAGCGTCCACCAGTCAAAGCCCTTGAGCCGCAATGGCTCAAGGGCTTTTTTCATTTTCTGTCAATTTTGATTTGTTAGTAATGCGTTAGCAACGGCAGCGACATTTACAGCCTGGACCAAAGTGTCCGGATCAAAGTGATTATAAATATTTACTGTGGTGGAGTAGTCGGCATGGCCTAAAATTTCCTGAAGAACTTCTGGGGCCAATCCCTCCTTGATGGCTCGGGAAGTATAGGTGTGACGGGTGGCGTGTGGAGTTTTTCTTTTGATATGGAGTTTTTCCAAAAGAAGGTAATAGTCTCTTTTGCGAAAATTATCAGGGAGCCGTTGCCCAGAATAGCCGGATAAGAGCAAAGGACCGGTTGCTGATTCGGCGAAATAAGAAAAGTGTTCCCGGCCTTCCGGGCGAATAGGAATAATGCGATTCCGGCCAGCTTCGGTTTTGGAACCGCCAATCACATAACTTTCATGATAATTAGAAAGAGGAAGGGAAAAAGCTCGCCTATGATGACATATGGAGCAGAGTCATCTGGCATTTCGATGAATACGGATTTGACTTTTCGTCCATTTCCCTTTCCGGCATCCAGCCGGAGCTATACAGCGTTTACCAGGCGGCGAAAGGCATTGCAGACGGCAGCTGCAATATTACCATTGACGATCTCGCTTCCCCGGAACTGGTCACAGATGAGGCGTTCCAATTGATTATCTGCGCTCTGCTTCTGGCCAAATACGGGGATGCGATTTTGAATTTAAAATGAAAGAAGGGAGATATAGCATGATATCAAAAGAAAAACCTGAACGATGAAAACCACCCGCTGCGGATAGTGCAGGTTTATGGAATCCATGTTATACTGAGTGGAAATGGATACTCCACGAAATGAATTCAATAAAGTATCCTGTTTCAACTGGCTTTTTTTACCCTCAGCAGATATAATGAAAACGAGGTGATGCGATGTGAAGGTACGAAGAATTGCGGCGTTTTTGCTGGCAGGCATCTTGCTGGCCTACTGCTGCGCGGGCTGTTCCGACACGGCCCAAAAAGAAGAGACACCGACCACCATTACGGTCTGGCATGTCTATGGCGGTCAGACAGATTCCCCACTCAACGACCTCATCGATGCGTTCAACCAGACGGTGGGAAAGGAGCAGCGGATCAATGTGCAGGTCACCTCCGTGTCCAACACCAACACCATCCACGAGCTGGTGCTGGCCGCCGCCAACGGAGAGCCGGGCGCCTCGGAGTTGCCCGACCTCTTCATCTCCTATCCCAAGACGGTGATGGCCCTGCCCGACGACAGCATTTTGGTGGATTACCGGGACTATTTCAGCCAGGAGGAGCTGTCCGCCTTCCTCCCAGCCTTTCTGGAGGAGGGGACGGTCAATGACCGTCTGGTGGTGCTGCCGGTGGCCAAATCCACAGAGGTCATGTTCATCAACCAGACCATCTTCGACCGCTTCTCCCAGGCCACCGGTGTAACGATCGAGGATCTGGATACATGGGAGGGGCTTTACAGGGCTGCGGAGATCTACGCGGACTGGACCGACGACCAGACGCCGGATATTCCGGGGGATGCCAAGTCCATGTTCGTTCACGACTACTATTTCGACTACTTCCAGGTAGGAGCCCAGTCCCTGGGCGAGGACTTCTTCCGGGGGGATGTGCTGGCCTTCGGCCCCGCCTTCCAGACGGCGTGGGAACCCCTGGCCCGGGCCGCCCTGCGGGGCGGTGTCTGGCTCAAGGGCGGGTACGCCACCGAGTCTATCCGCACCGGCGACAGCATCGTCAGCGTGGCCTCCTCTGCCAGCATCCTCTATTACAGCGATGTGGTGACCTATCCGGACAACACCACTGAGGACATCACCATCATCTCCCGGCCCTGCCCGGTGTTTGAAAACGGAGAAAAGCTGGTGATGCAGCGGGGTGCGGGCTTCTGTACCGTCCGCTCCACCCCGGAGCGGGAGCGGGCCGCGGTGACCTTCCTCAAATGGCTCACCGAGCCGGAGCACAATGTGGAGTTCGCGACCCGGACAGGCTACATGCCGGTGACCCAGGCTGCATTCGAAACGGAGCTGCCAAAGGCCATTGAAGGTCTGGAGAGCGCCAAATATGCCTCTCTCTATCAGGCCTATCTGAATACCCAGCAAAACTATAAATTCTATGTGCCGCCCCAGTTGGAGAGCTACCTGAGCCTGGAAACCATGCTGGAGGACCATGTGCGGGCCCAGCTGGCCATGGGCCGCCGGGATTATCTGGAGGCCGGAGAGACCGGGCTGGAGCAGATCAGTGCGGACCAGCTCCAGTCCTTCCGGGAGATCATGGAGCGATAACCTGTAAGAGAGGAGGAACCACCGTGCGCAACAGACTGAAAGAACTCCGGGCGTTGAACGCCTTTTCCAAAAAGCAGAGCGTAGGGATGCGGCGAAAGCTGATGCTCTACTGGGTGTCCATGATCCTGGTGGTCTTCGCGGCGGTGATCCTTCTGCTGTCCATCGCTGGGGCCTTCTCCCGGGATGATGAGCAGCTCCATGAGGTAATGGAGCTCCACCTGAGCAACACAGGAGATACGCTGGTCAGCCAACTGGACCATCTGACCGCCCAGAGCCTGAATCTCTCCAAGGAGCTCAGCCGGGAGATCGAGGGGGTGCTGGTACAGGAGGGCATTTCGCTGCAGGAGGTCAACGATGATCCGGAGCGGCTGCTGAAGCTGCAGGAGGTCATGTACCCGCTGATCAGCACCACCCTCCAGACGGCCAACTGCAATGGCGCCTATGCGATCCTGGACGCCACCACCAACACCGGCCTGGAGGGGGCGGACCACTCCAGAAGCGGCATCCATCTGCGCTACTCCAACCTCAGCGCCAGCAGTCCGGTCACACCCACAGTGGTCTACTTCCGCGGCATCCCGGACATCGCCCATCAAAAGGATCTGGAGCTGCACAACCGATGGAATCTGGAATTTGACACCGATCAGATCCCGGGCTGCCGGGAGCTGATGGATGCGCCGCTGAGCCGGCCTACCGACCGCTACTTCTGGTCCCGCCGGATCGATCTAAAGGATACCTGGGAATCCGCTATGCTGCTGTGTGTCCCCATTGTGGGGAGCGACGGAACGGTGTACGGCGTGTGCGGGGTAGAGCTCAGCGCCCTGTATTTCCAGTTTTCCTATCCCACCCTGGAGGGAAAGTTCGGCTCCGCTGTCACCGTGCTGGCTCCGGTCCAGGACAGCCGTCTGCTGCTGTCGGATGGATTGGTGGGCAGCGTCAACGGCACCTACCTGGACGGTCAGGAGACTCTGGCCATCCATCAGGGGCGATACTATAACGAATACGACACAGGCGCTGGACGGTATATCGGCCTGCACCAGACCATACCCATCTCCAGAGGGAAACCGGAGGACACCGTCTGGGCCGTTGCCATCCTGATCCCCCAGGAGAGCTATGCCGCCTACACAGCCGGCGTCCAGCAGACCTGGATCATTGCGGCCCTGGGACTGCTCCTGGTGCTGCTGGCCCTGTCCTCCTTCCTGTCCCGGCGATTTGTCCGGCCCATCACCGACAGTCTGAAACAGTTCCAGCAGGCGGAGGGGCCGGAACAGGGGATGTCCTCGGGCATCTCGGAGCTGGATGAGCTGGCGGAGTTCCTCAATGCCCGGGCGCGGAATCAGCGGCTGGAGCAGGGAGAGCTTCCTCCCAACATTGCGGAACTGTTCGACCAGTTTGTGGAGCGGAAGGATCTGCTGACCGAGGCGGAGCGGAATATCCTGCGCTACTACATCGCCGGGCACGAGATCGCGGAGATCCCGGACCTGGCCTTTATCAGCATGAGTACGGTCCGCAAGCACAACCGGAGCATCTACGAGAAACTGGGGGTGGCCTCCCGGGATGAGCTGATGCTCTACATCGATCTGCTCCGCCGCTGCGGAAGGCTTCAGGAGCTTTTCTAAGACAAGTTTCTCCATCACAGCAAAGCGCACAAAACCAGAGGACTGGTTTTGTGCGCTTTCTCTATTATCCAATGGATACCTTTGCGAAAAAGTGGGAAAAAGTATCCGACGGACCATATACTCCCCCCCCTTACTCCTGTTATAATAGGAGTAGAAACGAGGAGGTGCGGAATATGACGAATCTCTTGTCCAGCCACTTAGAGGACCGGTCCACGCCCCAGTATTTCTGCTTTTCCATCCGCTGCGAGGTGTGCGGAGAATTTTGGTACAGCAGCATCATCCCCTTTTCCAAAGCGCTGCAGGCGGCGGAACACCGGGAGAAGAAGGAACTCTATGACGCCATCTATCAGCGGGAGAAGCAGCGGGCCATGCAGGCGGCCAGTCAGGAGGCCAGGGAGCGGTTCAGCCAATGCCCCATCTGCCGGCGGCTGGTCTGCGACGCCTGTTTCCTCATCTGCGATGAGATGGATCTGTGCCGGGAGTGTGCCGGCCGGATGGAGGAGTCCGGGGAGCCGGTGGCTCCATGAAGGGGCGTTGGCTGCCGCTCCTCCTGCTGTGCCTGATCCTGGCTGGGTGCGGCACGGTGGACGCAGGGGACCGTCTGATCGCCGGAGCGGAGGGCGCTGAGGCATACAGCGCGGCTCTCGTTCCCTTCCTCCCCGGGTATTCCCTTCAGACGGCAGAGGATACCCTCTACTCGGAGGTGAGCCGGGGCAGCGCCGTGGCCTGCTTTGATGTACAGGCCATCCCGGCGCTGGAGCGGGGCATCGGCCGGTATTGGTATCCCCATGTCACGGCCACCGTGATCCTGGCGGTGGACCGCAGCCGGACGGACGCCGCCGTCACCGGCTGGAACAGCCTTCGGGAGAGTCCAGTCCCCGTAGGTATCAGCAGCAGCTCCGCGATCCGCAATATGCTGGCTCTGGGCGCCCTGTCCTACGGGCTGGACCGGGAGGCGCCCTCCAAGCGTGACGCGCTGGAGCTGCTGGAACACCTTGGCCAGAACGGAAAATTCCGGCTGGAGGCGCCGGACGCCCCCATTCTGATCTGTCTGGACTGCGAGGCTGCCGCGTGGAACCGGAACGGAGGAAATTACGAGATCATCGTGCCGGCGGAGGGCACGCTGTCCTGCCGTATGGGGCTGCTCTCCGATGTCCCTCTGACGCTGGAGCCGGGGCTGGATGAAACCCTTTTGTCAGCAGGGCTGCCCCTGGCGGACGGAGAGAGACCGGCTGATTTTCCCAGCGATTACCGGTCGGCCCGTACCCTGAGCGAGGAGGACTACGGCTGGTTTCTGGAACTGACCGGGGATAGCAGCCGGGACCTGCGACGGCAGGTGCTCCACATCCGGCGCTATACCACAGCAGATCTCCGGGAGCATATTTTATCCGCCCTGCTCATCGCCGCCGCCATCCTGTTATGGAAGGGGACGGTATCCCATCGGATGATCCGCCGGGA
>OGHO01003295.1_pt1 | contig 10899 bp, 12 predicted proteins | sample 1571421 | NCBI WGS metagenome assembly OGHO01 (sample SAMEA2581937, study PRJEB24529) | metagenome | biome: Human gut stool | place: China | collected 2011
CGGAAAGGCAGTACCCCGGATACCCCCGCCGAGGCGATGGCGTTGGGCGCGTCAGTCCAGCCGTTGATCAGAATGACGGCCAGCAGCAGAAGCACCGTGACCGCCAGGGCGGGGCTGGCGGCGGTGTGGCGGAGAAAGTCGAAAAAGGACAGGGGCATGGACCCACCTCCCGGCATACTATGGGAAAGTGTACGGTCCGCAGCGGGGAAATAGCACTCCTACGCCGAAAGGTGAGGAGAAAATGCTTAAAAACAACAGCTGTCAGAGCGGCTTGAACTTGTCCATTCCTGCGAAATAATATCCTTCTTCCGGGCGGACCACCTGTACCTGGACCACCGGCGGTACCACAGCAGAGGAGCCGGAGACGGCCAGTACCACGGATCCTGCGGCGGGCCTGTGGGTCCGGGTCAAGCAATGGTACCGGAACAGGGGCTATCTGCTGGCCTGGGTTCTGGCGGCCTGGGTGTCTGGAACCTGGTTGACCTGGCTGTTCTTGCGGCCAATACATACCAGCAGGCGCAGGACCTCGAGAATTTTGCCTGGGTGAAATACGTGCAGATGGTGTATATTCCCACAATGATTCCCCATGTGCTGCTGATTCTCGTGTCTGTGATTCTGGTATTCCGGGGCCGCCAATTGGCAGGGCGGCTTCGTTGGTATCATCTGGGCTGGCTCCTGGTGCTGATGGGTCTGCTGAACATGCGGCTCCCCCTTCCCGCGCCTCTGCGGTTTTTGCAGACGGGGCCGGTCTGGAGTATTTCCACTGCGTTGCTGGTGTATCTGGCGGAGTATGGGCCGGAGAATATGTGGGAATTTGTGGAGGTGACTTTTTGGGACGACCTGCCCTGTCTTCTGGTGACCATTTTGGGCTTCGCCATCCTCATCCTGGGCTGCCGGTATGATCAGAGAACCTCCCTCCGCAAAATCGAATAACCGATGAATCCCTTGCGCCGCAGCGATAAGCCGCTGCGGCGCTTTTGCCTCTCCAAAATTTTTTTCGAATCCACTTGACAAATCTGGAGAATGTGCTATTGTATTACTTGCTTAGTACAACAACACAAATGGGAGGTGCTTCTGTGAAGTGGCAGTTTTCCAATGACGCGCCGATCTATTCCCAGCTGATCGCGCAGATCAAGGTGGGCATTGTCTCCGGCGCGTTCCCGCCGGGGGAGCGGCTGCCTTCCGTGCGGGACCTGGCTACGGAGGCCGGGGTGAATCCCAACACCATGCAGCGGGCCCTGACGGAGCTGGAGCGGGACGGACTGGTATACAGCCAGCGGACCACGGGTAGATTTGTGACGGAGGATCAGGCCATGATTGCATCTGCAAAGAGAAGTTTGGCGGAGCGCCACATTCAGGCGTTCCTGGAGGCCATGACTCACCTGGGCTATGGCCGGGAGGAGATCCTGACGCTGCTGCGGCAGGAGGAGACCAAGGGAGGAGAAGACAATGGCAGTTCTGGAATGTAAAGATCTGAGCAAGCACTACGGCAACGCGCCGGCGCTGAACCATGTGAGCCTGGCGGTGGAACCGGGCCGGATCGTGGGATTGCTGGGCCCCAACGGCAGCGGCAAGACCACCCTTATCAAGCTGGCCAACGGCCTGCTGACCCCCAGCGAGGGAGAGGTGCTGGTATGCGATATGGCCCCTGGAAAGGAGAGCCACGCCAGCGTCAGCTACCTGCCGGAGCGGACCTGCATCCCCACTTGGATGTCCGTGAAGCAGCTGCTGGATTTCTATGGCGACTTCTACCGGGACTTCAATCGGAAGGCGGCGGAGGAGATGCTCACCCATCTGAACATCCGCCTGACCCAGCGGATCAAGCAGATGTCTAAGGGAACCCGGGAGAAGGTGCAGCTCATCATGGTGATGAGCCGGGCGGCAAAGCTGTATCTGCTGGATGAGCCCATCGGCGGCGTGGACCCCGCCACCCGGGACTACATCCTCTCCACCATCATCGGCAATTACAATCCCGAGGCGGCAGTGATTATCTCCACCCACCTGATCGCCGATGTGGAAAAGGTTCTGGACGAGGTCATTTTCATCAATCAGGGCCAGGTGGTGCTCCAGTCCTCTGTGGATGAGATCCGGGAGGAGAAGGGCATGAGCGTGGACGCCCTGTTCCGGGAGGTGTTCAAATGCTGACGAAACTCTTGAAGCACGAATTCCGTGCCACGGCCCGCATCATGGGGCCTTTGTACCTGGTTCTGCTGGCGGTGGCCCTGGGCTTCAATTTCTCCGCCAGGCTGATGGACTCAGGCAACTTTGTGCTGAATATGCTGGCCGCTTTGGTGGTCATGGCCTATGTGGTGGCCATTACCGCCGTGTTCATTGTGGCGTTCATTCTGATGCTCCAGCGGTTCTACAAAAATCTGCTGGGGGACGAGGGCTACATCATGTTCACTCTGCCCGCCTCGGTTCACCAGCATGTGTGGAGCAAGCTGATCGTCTCCGCCGTGTGGTTCATCGCCACCGGCGTGGTGGTGTTCCTGTCTGTTTTTGTGGCGGCCTTCAACGTGAGCTTCTTGACGGATTTGGCGAGTGTTTTCCCCAAGCTGTTCCAGCAGATGACCGCCTACTACGCCGTCAACGGCACCGTTTTCGCGCTGGAGCTTCTGGCGCTGATGCTGGCAGCCTGCATGAGTTTCTCCCTGCAGTTCTATGCCGCTCTGGCGGCGGGCCACAGCTTTGCCAACCATAAGATGGCCCTGTCCGTGGCGTTCTTCTTTGCGTTCCAGTTTGTGGTGCAGATGGCGGGGGCCATCGTTCTGGTCCTGCTGGACGAGGGGCCGTTGCACCAGTTCCTGCTGACGCTGGATTTCCAGCTCACCGGCGTGGCGGCGGTCCACTTCACGATGGTGGCTCTGCTCCTGCTGACAGTGCTCTACGGCGCGATTTTCTATATTGTAACCACAATTACCTTGAAAAAGCGCTTGAATCTGGAGTAAACTGGACCATACGCTTCCGGCGGGGCGTGGGAGTGATCCCACGGCCCCGGAAATCTTAAGGGAGGCCGCCATGCCCGTAGAGGAAAACCTGATGCAAGCGATCCTGCTGACCTTCGGCACCGCTATGGTGCCGGTGCTGGAGCTCCGGGGCGCCATTCCTGTGGGAGTGGCGGCGGGACTCTCCCCGGCCGCGGCCTGCCTGGTGTCCATCCTGGGCAATATGGTGCCGGTGCCCTTTATCCTGCTGCTGATCCGCCGGATCTTCGACTGGCTCCGGGGCACCTGCCTTTTCGGCCCCAGGATCGACTGGCTGGAGCGCCGGGCTCACCTGAAGGGCCGGATGGTGCGGAAGTACCGCCTGCCGGGACTCATCATTCTGGTAGCCATCCCCCTGCCGGGGACCGGGGCCTGGACGGGGGCTCTGGTGGCGGCCCTGCTGGACATCCGGATGCGCCACGCGCTGCCCGCCATCTTCCTGGGCGTGGTGATTGCCGGGGCCATCGTCACCACGCTGACCTACGGCGTGGTGCAGCTGTTTTGAATCTTATAAGGGGTTCGTTATCTATGAGGAAATTCCTTTTTGCATGTGGCATGATTTCCTTGATGCTGTTTACCCTGACCGCCTGCGGCAGTGAGGACCCGGCAGAGGAGATCTCCCGAGCGCTGCACATCGATGTGTCCGCCGGAGAGGAGATCTCCTCTTCTGACACCCACGGCGGCTTCCACGGCGACGGCATTTCCTGCGTTGCCCTGCAGTTTCCTGACAGCCAGGTAGCCGACGCCATTGCGGCGAACGCCGCCTGGACACCGCTTCCCCTGGACGAGACGGCCCAGGCACTGGCCTATGGCGTCACCCGAGAGGACGGCGGCGAAGTTTTCAGCGCGGGCCCTTATCTCACCGATGACAGCGGGGATCCCCTGCTGCCGGGGATCGCCAATGGCTTCTACCGCCTGATTGACCGCCACAGTGACGCCGGGGATGGACAAAACCTTCTGGAGCGGGCTTCGCTGAATGTCACCTTGGCCGTGTATGACGCGGACAGCGACACGCTGTATTTCTGCGAAATGGATACCTGACTGACATCCCGGTGGGCGAACGAGGGCAGAAGGAGATCCAACCCATCCGCAGGGGCCGATGCCCTCATCGACCCGCAGCCCAGATGCCCCGTGACCGCCGGGGGAACGGCAGCGGGGAGAGCCCTCAACGAACCCCACCCACTGAAAAACACAGGAGGCAGCCATGAAAAGACATATAATCCCCTGTATCCTTTCCCTGACTCTGCTGCTGACCGCCTGCGGCGGGGAACAAGCTGCGGCCGACACCGCTGAAGAGGCAGTGAAGGACCACTACTACCAGATTCTGGACGCCGCCGGTAAAGAGCTGTACACCGTCACAGACAGCGGGGCCGTGGCAGAGATCGACGCCCTCATCAACAAGGCCGGCGGCGAGAACGCCGACCACGGGAATGCGGAGGGAGACCCTCTCTACACTTATGTCTACTGGCAGGAGACTACCCTCCACGCTGGGGAGGACCCGGATACGGAGCGGGAATACCTGGAGGTCTTCCGGACCCAGGTGCGGCAGGGCAGCAACGCCGTCACCACGGAGGTCCTGTCCGATACCCTGGAGGGCGTTGGGAGCTTTGTAGGCGTGGAAGGACTGGGCGGTCTGCTGACGTTTACCGCTGAAGTGCCCCAGGAAACGGCGGACGCCCTGCGGGACCCGGCGCAGTTTGCCGGGGCGTGAGCAATACAAAATAGATGCGGCGCATCCGTTTCAGGGTGCGCCGCACGTTTGCTTTTAGGGGTGTGCCGGCCCATACCACTCCCCAGGGGGGCCTCCCAGACGGGAACAAAAAAGAGCGGGACACACAGCATCCCGCTCTTTGATCAACCCTCTGCGGAGAATACCTTCCGTCCCTCACTCCAGACCGCCCGGATGGCGCCGCCCTGACGCAGATACACCGCCCGCTCCAGCCGCTCCTGGGGCGTCATGGGATGGGGCTGGGGAAGATCATCGTCCGCCAGGACCAGGGCGTGGAGATGATTGCCTGGGGCAAAGCCCGGCTGCTCGGCGAAGTATGCCGCACCGGCGGAGGTGGCCAGGTACCAGCCCTCCGGCACCGTGAGGAAATCCGTCTCCCAGTTGTCCAGCACCCGCCGGGCCTTGGAGGCCCGGATGGAGGCGGCCACCACATCGAACATGTGCAGGTGGTCCCCGCCGGCAATGTCGCTGCCCAGGGCCACCTTCACGCCCTCATTCAGCATGGCCCGCACCGGCGCCACGCCGGAGCAGATGTTCTGGTTGGAGTCGGCGCAATGGACCGCTGTCACGCCGGCGTCCCGCATGGCCTGCCGCTCCCGCGCATCGGACCAGACGCAGTGGGCCATGACGGTGCGGCTGGTCCACAGGCCGTATTTGGCATAGGTCTCCCAGTACTGCTGGCAGCCCGGGTGGAGCTGGCGCACCCAGGCCATCTCTGCCTGGTTCTCCGACAGGTGGGACTGGACGGGGAGATCCCGCTCCGCCGCCAGTTTGCCCAGAAACGCCATCAGCTCGTCAGTGCAGGAGGGGGTGAACCGGGGCGTCAGCATGGGCTTCACCAGGCGGAAGTCCTGACAGGCATCCAGCCAGCGGAGCGTCTCACGCCTGGACTCCTCTGTGGTCTCCTCCAACAGGCCGGGGGCAGCGTTCCGGTCCATGTTCACCTTGCCCACGTAGCCGGTGACGCCGGCCTTCTCCAGTTCCTCCATCAGGATCAGCGTGGCGTCCGTGTGGAGAGAGGAGAACATGCACACCCGCGTGGTGCCGTTTGCAATAAGCTCCCGGGCCAGGCGGCTGTAAATCTCCCGGGCGTAGCCTGTGTCCGCGAACCGGGCCTCTGTGGGAAAGGCGTATGCGTTCAGCCAGTCCAGCAGGGGCAGGTCCATGCCCATCCCCAGCATGGGGTACTGGGGCGCATGGAGGTGCAGATCCGCAAAGGACTGGAGGATCAGCGCGTCTCCCCAGTCCTCCACCGGGGCACCGGCGTACTGCTCGGGCAAAGACCCGTACACACCCCGGATGAGGCCGTCCTCGGCCACCAGATATCCGCCCGGCAGGGCATCCAGCTGTCCCAGGGTGGGAGCGGACAGAATAGTTCCCTTGATGATCGTCAGTGACATGGCAAATCTCCTTTTGTTTCCGTTCCGGATTTTTCAGACAGAAAAGAAGCGCCTGCCGGCAGGGGATGGCCCCTTCCAACAGACACTCATAGAAGAGCCTTCGGCGGCTCCGTAGAGACGTTCGCGCCATGACAGCGAACTTATATGAGCTTTTCCTGCTGCCTATACCATATCACACATCGTCCCCGGATGCAAGCCCTGTCACGCCGGGAAGTCCTGCCGCTTATACTGGCATACGGGCGGTGTTCCGCCTGAATCAGAGAAAAGGCGTTGGTGCTATGCTGCAGTCTCTTGGCTGGGCGGCCCTGGGTACGGGCTTCACATTTTTGATGACCGCTCTGGGCGCGGCCATGGTGTTTTTTTTCGCCGGGGAACCCCGGCCCCACTTTCAAAAGACCCTGCTGGGCTTTGCTGCTGGAGTCATGACGGCGGCCTCCGTGTGGAGCCTGCTGCTGCCGGCCATCGACCGGGCCGCAGAGGGGGCGCTGCCGGACTGGCTGCCCGCCGCGGGCGGAATGCTGTTGGGCGTGGTCTTCCTGTCCGCTCTGGATGCCCTGCTGCCCCATCTGCGGCGGGACCGGACCTGGCAGGATGCCTCTTGGCGGCAGACCACTCTGCTGATGACAGCCATCACCCTACATAACGTCCCGGAGGGGATGGCGGTGGGGCTGGCCTTCGCCCTGGTGTCCGGAGGGGAGGGCTTTGCCGGGGCGGCGGCCCTGGCCATGGGCATCGGCATCCAGAATTTTCCGGAGGGAGCCGCCGTGGCTCTGCCCCTGCGGCAGGGCGGATGGTCCCGTCCCAGGGCCTTTGTGGGGGGAATGCTCTCCGGCGCCGTGGAGCCGGTGTTCGGCGTGCTGGCGGCCCTGGCCGCGGCCGGCGTGGACCCGCTGATGCCCTGGCTGCTGAGTTTTGCTGCCGGAGCGATGCTGTACGTGGTGGTGGAGGAGTTGATTCCCCAGGCCCACAGCCGGGCGGGGACCTGCGGTTTTGTGATGGGGTTCCTGGTGATGATGGTGCTGGACGTGGCACTGGGCGGCTGAGACCGCCCTCTGGACTCCAGCAGAAAAGGGCCGGGAGGCCGCCTGCAGGCGGTCTCCCGGTCTTGCGCAGCTCAGGCCTCTCTGCTGGGCTGCAGAGCCAGAATCACCAGAGTGGCTTCGCCGTCCCGAACGGTAACGCTGCTGTTGCTGTTCAGGGAAAAACGGGTAGCCTCCTCCACGGAAATGATGAAAGAGGCAGAGCCGGATACACTGGTATTGTCGATACCGGTCCGATTGTAGACGCCGTACTCCAGATGACCGCGTCCTCCGTAGCCCGGTGTGATTTGAAGATATCCGGCGGTCAGAAGGTTGGCGGCAAAGTGGTAGGCGATGAGATATACTCCCGGTTGCAGGAGGAGCTGAGTGGTAGATTCCTGCACAATGTGGCCGGTCACATCCGTTGCTGCCGCACTCAAAGAGATTGAGCTGCCGTTGAAAAACTCCTGCTGGTAGGTGACAAAAGACGCATAGGCCGGAATACCCGACGGCCCCTGAGGTCCTTGGGGACCCTGAAGTCCTTGGGGACCCTGGAGTCCTTGTGGGCCCTGGAATCCTTGGGGGCCCTGAGGTCCTTCCGGCCCCTGAGGCCCTTGCGGCCCCTGGGGCCCTTGCGGCCCCTGAGGTCCTTCCGGTCCCTGAGGTCCTTCCGGCCCCTGGGGTCCTTCCGGCCCCTGAGGTCCTTCCGGCCCCTGAGGTCCTTCCGGTCCCTGGGGTCCTTCCGGCCCCTGAGGCCCTTCCGGTCCCTGAGGTCCTTCCGGCCCCTGGCAGCCGATTGGCCCCCGGGGTCCAGCCGGGCCCGGATTACCCCTTGGAATGGCAAAGTCCAGCTCCACACCGCAGGGCGTGGGCGAGGCGGTTACCCGGGCCCGGGTGCCGGGGGGTGTCGTGACAGTGCTGCCCACCGTAACAGTGGGAATGATACAACACGGGGGATAACAGAAATCCCCCTGAGAATAATGCATATACAGAAGCCTCCTCTCTGAAGGGCTAGGCCAGTATATGCCCCACAGGCCCCCTTGGGTGCGCGCTTATCCGATGGGCAGGCCGGTGAGATACCGCCGGACCACGTCCAGAGCGTGGTTGGCGGCCAGCTCCTGGATGCGGTCCCGCCGGCGGCGGCCGGAGTCCGTCCGGCGGCAGAAGGTGCCCTCCGGCGTGGCCAGGCCAATGTACACCAGCCCCACCGGGTTGTCCCGCTCATCCTGGTCCGGGCCCGCCACGCCGGTGACGGACACGGCGATGTCTGCCCCGGTGATCTGCCGGGCGCCCTCCGCCATGGCCCGGGCTGTCTCCTCCGACACGGCGCCGTACTGGTCCAGCGTTTCCTGGGGCACGCCCAGCACCGCCGCCTTGACAGAGGTCCAGTAGCTGACCACGCCGCCCCGGTACACGCTGGAGACGCCGGGCAGGGCAGTGATCCGCTCCGCCACCCGGCCGCCGGTGCAGCTCTCCGCAGTGGACAGGGTGAGATTCCGCTCCTTCAGCAGCTGGAAGCACACCGCTTCCAGGCCCTTCACATCCACGCCGTACACATAGTCTCCCAAAGCCGCGCGGACCTCTGCCACCACCGGGGCCAGCATGGCCTCCGCCTCCTCTGCGCCGGCGGCCTTGGCGGTGGCCCGCAGCCGCACCTCGCAGGGCTTGGCATAAGTGGCTAGGGTGGGGTTCACCATGCGGACCATCCGGTCATGGAGCAGCTGGTCCACAGAGCTCTCGCCCATGCCGAAGGTCATGATATCGTGGGAGACGATGACCTCTTTGGAGAGGGCGCGGAGGTACGGCTCCACGCACCGGCGGAGCATGGTCTCGCACTCGTGGGGCGGCCCCGGCAGCATCAGCACATGGACGCCGTCCGCTTCAAAGGCGCAGCCGGGGGCGGTGCCCACCGGATTGTCGAACACGGTGCAGCCCTCCGGCAGCTCCGCCTGCTGGGTGTTGTTTTCCGGCATGGGCACATGGAGGGCGGACTGATAAAAGGCCCGGATGTCCTCCAGAATATCTTCGTGCAGCACCAGCTTCTGGCCGAAGGCCGCACAGATGGTCTGCTTGGTCAGATCGTCGTAGGTAGGACCCAGGCCGCCTGTGGTGAGAATGATGTCGGCCCGGTGCCGGGCAATGTCCAGAGCCTCCCGCAGGCGCTGAGGGTTGTCCCCCACTACCGTGTGCCAGAAGACGTTGACGCCCAGGGTGGACAGGCTCTGAGAGAGCATCTGGGCGTCGGTGTTGGCGATGTTACCCAGCAGGATCTCTGTGCCGACGGCGATGATCTCCGCGGTGTGTGACATGGAAAGACCTCCTTTTTGAAACAGCGGCCCCGCCGGCGACAGGCGGCGGGGCCGGGAACAGATTGGGTCAGATCCGGGCCGGATCCGTGGACTTCACCCGCACCCAGGTCTCGTCCGCCAGGGCCTTCTGCACCAGGGACTCCACGTCCAGGGCGGCCTCCGCCTGCCGCACATCTTCCAGCCGGGGCCGGGTGGCGGGGTGGCGGGGCGTGAACACCGTGCAGCAGTCCTCATAGGGGAGGATGGAGGTGTCGAACACCCCGATCTCCCGGGACATGCGGATGATCTCCACCTTGTCCATGCCGATCAGGGGCCGCAGCACCGGCAGGGAGGTCACATCCTCGGTGACCCCCAGGGCCAGCATGGTCTGGCTGGCCACCTGGCCCAGGGACTCGCCGGTGACCAGGGCGCCGGCGTTGGCCTTCCTGGCGATGGCCTCGGCGATGCGCATCATGAACCGGCGCATGATGAGGGTGAAGTACTCCTCCGGGCAGTTCCGCCGGATCTCCTCCTGGATCTCCGTGAAGGGGACGATGTGGACCAGCAGCCGCCCGGTCCAGGCAGTCAGCAGCCGGGCCAGCTCCAGTACCTTGTCCTGGGCCTGCTGGGAGGTGTAGGGCGGGGAGACAAAGTGGACCATCTCCAGCTCCACGCCCCGGCGGGCCATCATCCAGGAGGACACCGGGGAGTCGATGCCGCCGGAGAGCAGGCTCACCGCCCGGCCGCCCATGCCGATGGGCAGGCCGCCGGCAGCGGGCTCGGCGGGGGCGTGGACGTAGGCGGCATCCTCCCGCACCTCCACATACACCGTCAACTCCGGATGGTGTACATCCACCTTCAGGTGGGGATAGGCCTCGTGAAGCTCGCCGCCCACCCACTGGCTCAGCTGAATAGAGCTCATGGGGAAGGACTTGTCGGCACGCTTGCTCTCCACCTTGAAGCTGCGGGCCGCCGTCAGGGCCTCCCCCAGATACGTCTTGGCGGTGGCCAGAATGGCCTCCTTCTCCTTGGGGCAGGGAACGGCCCGTGCAATGGCGATGATGCCGAACACCTGCTTGCAGGCGGCATAGGCCCCGGACAGATCGCAGGTCTCCTCCGCCGGCTCCACATAGATGGTACTCTGCTTGGAGTAGATGCGGAACTTGCCGAAGCGGGCGGTACGGCGGCGGATGTTGCTCATAAGCTTCATCTCAAAGCTGCGGCGATTCAGGCCCTTCAGGACCACCTCGCCCAGCTTGCACAGAATGATCTCATTCATAGGTGTTTCTCCTTGTATCTTCAGGTTATCCATAACAGGTAAGCGGTATCACTTCAGCATGGCGCTGCTGCGGTACTGGATGGCCTCCGCCAGATGGGCCGGGAGAATCTGCGCCTCGCCCTCCAGATCGGCGATGGTGCGGGCCATGCGGAGGATGCGGTCGTGGCTGCGGCCTGTCAGGCCCAGCCGGTCAAAGGCCC
>OGHO01003299.1_pt1 | contig 10882 bp, 9 predicted proteins | sample 1571421 | NCBI WGS metagenome assembly OGHO01 (sample SAMEA2581937, study PRJEB24529) | metagenome | biome: Human gut stool | place: China | collected 2011
GTAGCACAGCCCTTGGAGAGGGGCTCTAATAACTACTACTCTATAATACAAGGAGAACAATTATGAGCGTCGGTAACCGTATTTTTCTGCAACGTAATCTGCCAGATCCTAAAATAATGGAGCAATTTCGCAACCTGCCAGCCGCTAATGTGGCAGACACTATGGGACGTTCCTGCGCACTGTGCAGTGAGATTCACCTGATTAACCGCCCCAAGGACTCCATTATGGTAGGTGCCGCTCTGACAGTAAAGGCCCGCCCTGGAGATAACTTGTTCATTCACCGGGCTCTGGACTTAGCCGGGGAGAATGATGTAGTCGTTGTTTCCAATGAAGGGGACAGATCTCAGTCTCTAATGGGAGAGATTATGGCTGTATACGCAGAGCATACCCGTAAAATTCGGGGTATCGTCTTGGATGGTCCAATCCGTGACGTGGACGAACTGTCCAAGATGGAGCATATGTTCCTCTACGCTACCGGCTCCACCCCAGGCGGTCCCTATAAGGAGGGGCCAGGAGAGATCAATGTTCCAATTTCCGTAGGTAACATTGCGGTTAATCCTGGAGACATTGTTTTAGGGGATGCTGACGGTGTCATCATTATTCCTCGGAAAGATGCCGACAAAATTTTGGAAACCGCTATCCCATTTGCCGTTGCTGACGCAGGGAAAGTAGATGCTGCTCGGACCGGCAAAGCAAATCGCCAATGGGTAGCGGACACCCTGGAGAAGAAGGGTGTAGCGATCATCGACGATGTATATCACGGGTAAATCTCCAGATAACATCGGCGCGTTGTACCACAGGTTGAATTCAGATCTCTGCTCGTTACTCTGGAAGCATATAAAAACGTTAGGAGGGTCTTTATGTCAGGACTAGCTCTAATTGGCTACTTGATGATTTTTTCCCTGATGGTCATAATCATTACCAAGAAAATGAGCGCCTTTTCCGCACTGATTTTGATTCCCCTGGTCTTTGGTATCATCGCTTGTATCTATAACGGCGAAAATCCATTTGTCTTGGGCTCCTATATCAGTGACGGGATTGCCGGTATCGTCGGTACCTTTACCACTGTACTTTTTGCTATTACATACTTCGGTCTTATGTTTGCCGCAGGCCTATTTGATCCCATCGTAGATAAAATTGTCAAGGTCGTTCACGGTGACCCGCTCCGGGTCCTAGTAGGCACCGCCGCAATGGCTATGTTGGTAGCCTTGGATGGAGATGGCAGCACCACATATATCATCTGTGCTACTGCTTTAGTCCCCATCTATGATTTGCTAAAAATCAAAAAGTTGTATCTCTGCTGCCTAATGATTCTTTCTGCTTGCATTATGGATATGATGCCCTGGGGTGGTCCTACGGTTCGTGCCATGGTCACTTGCGGGCTAACCTCCGATGTTATGTTCCGTTCACTGCTACCCAGTATGATTTGTGGAGCTCTCTATGTGCTTGCGTTGGCTGCATATTTTGGTATTAAGGAACGCAAGCGTTTGGGTATCATTGACGTTTCTGGCAGCCAAGGAAGCTATGAATTCCGCCGCCAACTCAGCGAAGATGAGCTTTCACAGCGCCGTCCCAAACTGTGGGCTTTCAACCTAATTCTTACTCTTGCTCTGATGGTATTGCTAGTCGCTGGTCTGCTCAGCGCCAATGTTACCTTTGCCATTGGCTGTGGCATTACTCTGGTAGTCAACTGGCATGATTCAGGTATGCAGATGAAATTAGTCAAGACAAAGGGGCACGAGTACGTTACTACCTTGGCAATGATGGCCAGTGCAGCTGTACTGGTGGGTATTATGAGCGGAACCGGTATCTCTGATGCCATTGCTCATCACCTCTCTGAGTTAATTCCCGAGGCACTAGGAAATCACTTCCCGGCGTTGCTAGCTCTTATCTCTCTGCCTGGCGACTGGTTTTTGTCGGTGGATTCCTTCTATTATGGCGTGCTACCCATTCTATCAGAGGCTGGCTATGCCTATGGCTTCACCAGTGTGAATATAGCCATCGCCTCTATCATGGGGCAAGCTATCCATATGTGTAGCCCATTGGTTGGATCCTTCTATGTAGCCCTTAATCTTACTGGTCAGGACATGATCAGTGTACAGAAAATAGTGGTCCGCTGGGGGCTTGGGCTATTTGTAGCATTCTGTATTGGCGCGGTAGCTACTGGTGCCTTCCCTCTATAAGGATAAAGGGTACTGTTCTCAAAAGATATTTAGCTAGTTTATTGTATCCTACAGTCATAATAGGAAAACCTGGAGTATGCTCAGAATCAAAAAAAATTAGGCGAAACAGTTAAAGGTATCCGGATTTGTGAGATATTGATATAGTAACATTCTACACCATACAACCGTCCAATCCTGGGAGGTGCACCCAAAATTTCATTGCCTTTTCTCTCCATTCCCGCTAAACTAAAAGAGAACATGATCCTGTCTTTTTGTAGGGAGGACAGAAGCGCTGCAGCGTGGAGAGGAGGTACGGTATGGAAGAATATCTCCAGCAGATCACCCATCTGGTGCATCTGAACGGCGATGCCGTGGAGGGGATGCTGGTGGTCAACAAGGCCGGCATCGTGGAGTACTATAAGCCGGGTGGTGCCTTCGGCAAACTGCCTGAGGACTTCAGTCGCAATGTGGTTGGCAATCACCTGCTCACGGTCTACACCGAACTGTCCGAGGAGAACAGTACGGTGATGAAGACCCTCCGCACTGGGCAGATCACGGTGGGAGAGAAGCAGGTGCTCACACACGGAAATTTTCTGATTACCATGGTCACCACCACATACCCCATCCTGAATGACTCCGGCGAGATCCAAGGGGCGGTGGATATTGCCCAGATCTTGGAGGTGCAGGACCCGAAAGGTGCCCCGCCTCACGCCGTGGCCCACTCCGTTCTGGATGACATCGTCACCCAGAATAAGAAAATGTACCATCTGAAATCCATAATCCGCTCCATCGCACAGAATGACTCCGCTACCCTGATCTATGGGGAGACCGGTACCGGCAAGGAACTCTTCGCTGAGGCGCTCCACTCCCTCAGCACCCGCAGCAAAAAGCCGTTTTTGTCCCAAAACTGCGCCGCAATTCCGGACAACTTGCTGGAGAGTATGTTCTTCGGCACGGAAAAGGGCGGTTTCACCGGGGCGGAGTCCAAAAAGGGCCTGTTCGAGCTGGCCAATGGGGGAACCCTGTTCCTTGACGAGATCAACTCCATGGACATCGCCATGCAGGCCAAGCTGCTCAAGGCCTTGGAGGAGCAGAAGGTGCGGCGCATCGGCGGCCGGGAGGACATCCGCTTTGACGTACGCATCGTGTGCGCCTCCAACGAGGATCCAGAGGTTCTGGTCCAGGAGGGGCGGCTGCGCTCCGACTTCTACTATCGCATCGGCGTGGTCCGCCTGCGGCTGCCCCCCCTGCGGGACCGGAAGGAGGACATCCTTCTCCTGGCCAACCACTACATCCGCATTTACAATCAGCGTATGCACAAGCAGATCCTGGGTCTAAGCCAGATGACCAAGGACCTGTTTCTCCACTGGAGTTGGCCGGGCAATGTGCGGGAGTTGAAAAATACCATTGAGGGCGCCTTTAACGTGGAGAGCAGCGCGCTGATCACCCTGGACTCCGTCCAGGGGCTGTTGGAGAAGCTGGAGCGCCAGACAAGCCGCCCCACCCCCGCAGCCATGGAGCCGCCGGCTGTGCCCGCCGGACTTCCCTCCCTGCAACAGGTGCAGGAGCAACTCCAGCGGGGCAGTGTGGATCTGAAAGAGCTCCTGGACGAATATGAGAGCGCCATCATCACCGAGGCCCTGCGGCAGGCCCACCGACTAAACGCTGCCGCCGAGAAGCTGTCCATGTCTCCCCAGAAACTCCAGTACCGGCTGGAGCGGCTGGGACTCAAGGAAAATCAAAAAAATTTGATAAAATAAAAATTTTTGATTATATATCCAAAAATTTTGACAAAACTCTTTTTCTATATTTTTTCAGTAAGAATCAGATAGTTTTATTGGTCGCTTTTGCGAAAAATTTGTAGAGGCGAACAAATTGGCCGCAAATCCCTTGACAGTCCCACATCGAAAACATTACACCGCGAAATAGGCAGCGGCGCCGGAAGCTCTTAGGAGTTCCGGCGCCCTTTCGCTTTTGTTGGCATCGATTTTGCTACAATGTACAATATGACAGAAAGGGGGCTGTGCTCTATGCACGCGAATCAGAAAATTGCCTATATCAATGGAAAGATTTTTACATCCGATCGGGAGAACCTGTACGCCGAAGCTATGACGGTGGAGGGCGGACGGATCGCCTGGGTAGGCGCTCAGGCCGACATACCCGCAGGGCCCTATGACGAGACAGTGGACCTGCAGGGCCGCCGGGTCCTCCCCGGTTTCGTGGATGCCCATGAGCACCCGGTGATGCTGGCGGACTTCAGCAAAAAGATCTCCAGCCTGCCACCCAAGGTCAACTCTATTGAGGAACTCAAGCAGGCCATCCGCGATGTGCGGAAGGTCCAAGGCCCCGGCAAATGGATCGAAGGCTGGGGTTATGATGAGGGCAAACTGTCTGAGCACCGCTCTCCCACCCGCTGGGATTTGGACGAGGGGTGCAGCGACTCCCCTGTGTCTATCATTCGCACCTGTGGCCATATCCGCTGCGTGAACAGTAAGGCCCTAGAGATGGCAGGCATCAACAAGGACACCCCCGACCCTCAGGGCGGCCAGATCGACCGCGATGAGAACGGCGAGCCCACCGGCGTCCTACGGGAGTCCGCCCGCAATCTGGTTACCCCTCTGATCCCCGAGACCACCGAGGCGCAGAAGGTGGATCTGGTGGTGGATCTGGGCAAGCTGCTGGCCTCCCAGGGGATCACCGCTACCTGCGATATGGGTAATCTGGACCTCTCTGACAGCTATGATACCTATACGAAGGCCATTGCAAAGGGCTTCTGTCAGAAGGTGGGCATCTACTATATGTGGGAGTTCTTTGCCAGCGACTCCGGCTTCCAGATCCCGCCGGAGCGCTTTGACCGGACAAATCAGATCTTTGCCGCCGGTTTGAAACTCATCGGCGACGGCAGCGTCTCCGGCCGCACCGCCTGGATGAACGAACCCTATCTGGACAGCGATGAGTGCGGCTTCCCCGTGTGCTCCGACGAATTGATGGAGAGTGCCATCGCCTACTGCAAGGAGCACCGCTGCCAGCTGTCCATGCACTGCATGGGCGGCCACGCCATCGACCGCATCGTGGACCGGGTGTACGCCGAGGACAAGTGGACCGACGGTGACGTACCCCATCTGCGCATGGAGCACTGGACCGAGCCCTCTAAACGGGCCATTCAGCGCTCTGCCGAGAAGGGCCTGGCCGTGGCCACTCAGCCCATCTTTCTCTATGCGGAAATTGAAAGTTACCTGGCCAATCTGGGCGTGGAGCGGATGCAGAATACCTACCCTGTTCAAGCTATACTGAAGGCAGGCGTACCTTTCTGCTTTTCCAGCGACGCCCCAGCCACCTCCTGGGCCGTACCCTCCGATCCGTTCCCGTGCCTGAAAGGCGGCGTCACCCGCACCGCCTGGGACGGTACCGACTGCGGCTCTGAGAACCGGGTGGATATTGAGACCGCCATCCAACTCTACACCCGCGAGGGCGCCCGGGTGGCCGGTATTCCTGAAATTGGGCAGCTGAAAGCCGGCTACCATGCCGATTTTGCCATCCTCAGCGAGGACATCTTTGCCATCGATCCCATGAAGCTTGACCAAGTCTTTGTCACCGCCACCTATGTGGATGGGAAAAAGGTCTATGAGAAATAATTGTGTGTGTAACGAGTGTAAGAAAGAGGGATAATGTATGAAACAAAGCCCGACAAAAGACATCTTCGTACTTGGTTTCGCCATGTTCGCCATCTTCTTCGGCGCGGGCAACCTGATTTTCCCCCCGTCCATCGGCATCAGCACTGGCGAGGACGTGGTCTGGGGCATCGCAGGCATGACCCTGACGGGCATCATCTTTCCCATGCTGGCCATGTACGCTGTGGTGAACATGGGCACCGACTTCTATGACCTGTCCTACCACATCAACTCCTGGTGGCACCAGTTGTTCCGCATCATCGGCATCTTCATCGTCCTCTTCGGCACCATTCCCCGCTGCGGCGCTGTGGCGGCCGAGACTGGCATGCGGGGCATCGCCCCCGATCTGCCCGACTGGGCCAATATTGTGTTCCTGGCTGCCTTCTTCGCCCTGTCCTACTTCTTTGCCAGCAACCGCTCCAAGGTGGTGGATATGATCGGCACCTACGCCACTCCCATCCTGCTCATCGCCCTGCTCATCATTGTGGCGATGGTCTTCGTCATCCCCATCGGCTCCCCCACCGGCGGCAATGTGGAGAATGCCTTTTCCTACTCCATGCTCACCGCCTATAACACCGGCGACATCCCCACCGGCCTCATCTGCGCCGGTGTGTTCCTGGGCAGCGTGAAGGGCAAGGGCTACAACACCTACAAGGATCAGAAGTATATCCTGGTGCGGTCCATCCTGGTCTCCCTCACCATTCTTTTCGTGGTTTACGGCGGCCTGTGCTGGCTGGGCGCCTGCGGCACCCCCTACTTCACCCCAGACATAGACCGCCCTGCTCAATGGCCTAGTAGAGATGCTGGCCGGACGGGCCAGCCTGGTGGTTCTGGGCATCTCCGTGATCTTCGCCTGCTTTACCACTGCCACCGGCATGATCGCCACCGCGTCCGACTGGATCATCGAGTGGACCAAGGGCAAGGTCCCTTATCAGGTCGTGGCCTTCGTAGTCACCTTCACCATCTTCCTGGTAGCCGCCACCGGCGTGAGCAACGTGCTGGTCATCTCCGGCCCCCTGTTTACCCTGATCTTTCCCATGTCCGTGGTGATGACCGTCCTGGGCGTGTGCAAGAAGCTGGTGCCCAACGACGGTGCCTGGAAGGGCGCGGTCTACGTGGCTACCATCATCAGCGTCTACGACGCCTTCAACACCGCCCGCTCCAGTGGCCTGATCACTGTCCAGACCGACGCCCTGGACAGTCTAATCACCATGATCCCCCTGAGCGAGTATGGATTCGACTGGTTGATTCCCTCCATCATCGGCTTCGTTGTGGGCGCTGTCATTTGGAATGCCCTGGGCAAAGAGTCCAAGCCCGATATAGCGCAGGCCTCTGAGTAATTTGATTTTCCATCTGCTCTTCTGCCACCCCCATACGCTGCGGCACCCCCGTCCGGCCTCCGGCCGGACATGGCTCCGCCGCACTCAAGAAAAGCCTGCTTTACATTGTCAAGACAGCTCGATACTGTGAAAGGAGAGAAACACAATGAAATCTCTGTACCAGGAGGCAAAGGCGCTTCAGGACCAGATCGTGGCCGATCGCCGCTATCTCCACCAAATCCCCGAGGTGGGGATGGATCTCCCTGAGTCCGCCGCCTATATTGAAGCACGGATGGCAGACATGGGTATTCCATCCCACCGCTGTGGAGTCATACCCGACCACATCCGGAAGAAGTATGTGGATATGGGATTCCCGGACATGGCCGACTCCACCGGTGTGGTGGCCACCATCGGCAGCGGCAGTCCCTGCATTCTCCTTCGGGCCGACTTTGACGCCCTTCCCATGGAGGAAATCAATGATTTGCCCTTCTGCTCCAGACGCAAGGCCAGCCATATGTGCGGTCACGACACCCATGCGGCTATGCTCCTGGGGGCAGCCCAGCTGCTCAAGAACCACGAGTCTGAGCTGAAGGGCACCGTGAAACTCATGTTCCAGCCCGGCGAGGAGATGGGCTACGGTGCTAAGACCATGGTGGACGACGGCCTGCTGGAGGACCCCAAGGTGGACGCCGCCTTCGCTCTGCACATCTTCTCCACCACCGAAGCAGGTAAGGTGACCTACTGTACCGGGGTGACCAGCGCCTCGCTGGACAGCTTCATCGTGAATATCCAGGGCAAGGGCGGACACAGCTCCACCCCCCAGCTGTCCATCGACCCCCTGATGATCGCCAACCAGATCTACACCGCCGCAAATATGCTCATGACGCGGGAGGTGGACCCCAAGGCCACCGCCACCCTGTCCGCCGGCGTGCTGAAATCCGGCTCTGCAGTCAATACCATCCCCGATACCGCTACCCTGCAGATGGGGATGCGCACCTATGACAACGAGGCCCGGGCCCACATCCTGGAGCGGCTGCCGGAAATCGTCGACCACTATGCGAAGGCCTGGCGCGGGGAGTACAAGCTGGTCACCTTCAACTGCCCCTGCACCTACACTGAAGACGCCGTCTCCAAGGAGCTGCTCCCCTATATCGGCGAGATCGTGGGAGACGGCAACATCGAGATAACCGGCCCAATGGCGGGCACCGAGGATTTCAGCTATGTGGCCGAGGCGGTACCCAGTATGTTCATCTGCCTGGGCGCCGGCGGCCCCGACTGTTACCCCCACCACAACCCCCACATGGTACTGGACGAGAGCGTATTCTTCCAAGGCGCAGCCATCTACGCCAACTGCGCCTTGGAGTGGCTGAACAGGCACGGCGAGTAAGCGCCCGCCCCGGGATCCGTCCCCTTTGCGGGAGATGCCGGGATAGGAACCCCCCCCATAGAAATCAATCAGGCAGACTATCAAACAATCACACCGAAAGGAGTGCGCGGATGCCTGCCGCGCAGACAGCTATGGAAAAGAAAAAACGTTCCTTCGCGATGCCCCATGTTTTCGTGATCCTCACCATCATCATGCTTCTGGTGTGGGCTATCTCCTTCTTCATCCCCAGCGGCAGCTTCGAGCGGGTGCTGGACCCCAACTCCGGCCGTGAGGTCGTCAATCCCGATGTGTTCAACTTCGTGGAGAAGGAATACATCACAGCGGGCACTTTCTTCCAGAGTTTTTACAACGGCATCGTGGGTGGAATCGGCATCATGGCCAACCTGCTCATCTGCTCTGGTGTGCTGGGCTTTCTGGAGTCCACCGGCACATTCTCCGCCGGCATCCACAAGCTGGTCCGGGCCACCAAGGGCAAGGAACTGAGCTTGGTAGTCATCATGTACGTGCTGTTTACCATCTTCGGCGTGCTGGGCTACGGCGAGGGCGCATACCCCTTCTATGGCCTGGCGGTTATGGTGATCATGTCGGCAGGCTTTGACCGGATGACCGGCACGGCCGCCGTCATTCTGGGGTCCTGCGGCAGCTTCGCCTGCGGGATGCTGAATATGTTCACCACCGGCGTCTCCCAACAGATCGTGGGCCTGCCCATGTTCTCTGGCATGGGGTACCGCTTTGTGGTCCTTGTGGTATTCTTTATCATTGGTCTGATTTTTCTGCTCCACTATGCCATCAAGACCCGCAAGGACCCCACCAAGAGCTACTGCTATGAGGAGTACAAAAACCAGGATACACGCGCCGCCCTGGGGGAAGAAGTTCCCATGGACTGGCGGCGTGTTACCGCCCTGCTCAGCTTCCTGGGGCTCACCATCATCCAGGGCTACGGCTGTGTGGTGCTGAAGTGGAGTTTTCCAAACATCACCGCAATGTACATCATCTTCATGATACTTCTGGCCATTCTCTTTGGGGTTTCCCCCAACGAGGTGTGCAACCGCTTCACCGCCGGCGCCGCTCGGGTGCTGGGGCCTGCCCTGGCCATCGGCTTTGCCAACGGCGTTATGGTCCTGCTCAACGAGGCCAACATCATGGACACCGCTGTATACTACATGAGCAACGCCCTTCAGGGGAAGAGCCCCATGATCACCCTGCTCATTATCTATGTGTTCGTCACCTGCCTGAACTTCTTCGTGGTTTCCGGCTCTGGCAAGGCCGTGATGATGATGCCCATCCTCAGCCCCCTGGGCCAGATCCTGAGCATCAACCAACAGGTCATGGTACTTACCTATCAGCTGGGCGATGGCCTGACCAACTATCTGTGGCCAGCCGGCGCCGCCGTGGCCTGCGCTCTGTGCGGTATGGACTTTGGCAAGTGGTTCCGCTTCGCCATCAAGTCAGTCGGTACCATGATACTTGCTGCCTACATCCTGATCGTCATTGCCAACGCCATGAATTACGGTCCCTTCTAGGCTTCCTGGATCTTTAGGACAAAGGTTGGCAATCTTCCAAGATAGGCTTCGGTGTTCGCCAAGTACTCCAACGGATGGCAAAGTCCATGGATCGCTCAGGCAAAGCGGCCCCATCTTTGTTCAGATTGACATACCCGGCCACAATGTCCATGGCGATAACGAGCGAGGTTTGGAGCCCAAAAGGTTTTCCAAACCTCGCCGTTTGCTTTATTCCAAGTTTGTAAAAGCAGAGAAAAGTAAGACCAGTATAGTGAATGCACCTGTCCGTCTGCTAAGCGCCTAGCTTGAGGAACTGGGATATGGAAAACTGTACGAAGCGTATTCTTCCAAAGGAGGAAATCGGCGGCGGATCCCCGGGTGCTGTCCAAGGTATTGGTACACAGGTATCTGTACGGGATCTACTCCAGCCGGAAACTGGAGGATGCCTGTCAGCACCACATTGACTTCAAGATGGCTGCTGGAGGACCTGTACTACGGGAACATCACGCCATACGACCGCCAGATCCGTTCCGGCACATCTCTGATGAAAGCGATGGAGCAGTCGCAGGAATGCAAGGAGCAACTCTCCAAACTGCTGGAGGGCGAATCCCACAGTCTGCTGCTGCGGCTCATCAACGCGGAGAACGAGATCGGCAGCACGCTGGCTCTGGAGAATTTCATCTTGGGCTTCCGTCTGGGAACGCGGCTGATCCTGGAAGCGCTGGACGAGGACGATGGCAGTCTGGTGGAACTGCTCCGCGGAGATGAACGAAGGGAGGAGCAAGGATGACTACAAACCAACTGCCCATCCAACGCTGTCACTACTGCGGCAGTGACGCCC
>OGHO01003303.1_pt1 | contig 10874 bp, 4 predicted proteins | sample 1571421 | NCBI WGS metagenome assembly OGHO01 (sample SAMEA2581937, study PRJEB24529) | metagenome | biome: Human gut stool | place: China | collected 2011
TCATCTATATGCAGCGCCCCGACGCCACCCATGTGGCGGGCTTCAACAAATGGCGCGACCAGTTCGGAAGAAGCGTCAAAAAGGGCGAAAAAGGCATTAAGATCATCGCCCCCACGCCCTTCAAGAAGAAAATCGAGCAGCAGAAATTAGACCCCGACACCAAGCTCCCCCTGCGGGACGAGAACGGCGATATTATCACGGAGGAAAAGACGGTGCAGATTCCCATGTACAAGCCCGTGGTGGTGTTCGACGTGCAGCAGACCGCGGGCAAGCCCCTGCCGGAGCTGGCGGCGAACCTTACGGGGGACGTGCAGAATTACGGGGTGTTCATGGAAGCTCTGCGCCGCAGCGCGCCTGTCCCCATCTGCTTTGAGAAGCTGGCGGAGAATATGGACGGATACTTCTCCGTGGACAAACAGCGCATCGTCCTCAGAGAAGGCATGAGCGAGGTACAGACGGTCTGCGCCGCCGTCCATGAGATCGCCCACTCCAAGCTCCACAATAAGAACGAAATCGGAGAAAAATATCAGGAGGTCGAGCTGTTCGGCAAGCCCGCACTGTTCTCCAACGGGCGCATCGACCGGGATAAGCTGCCGGAGGGCTTGTATGTATATGACCTGCGCGGCTCGGATTACGATCCGGGTATGCCGGTAACGCTTGAAAGCCATGTCACCGTCAATCACGCCGCCTCTGTCATCACAGCAGCACCCATTGCGCTGCCGGAGCAGGGCTTTTTGTATCTGGGCGAGGACGGGCTGAACTTCACGGGCGGCGAGCAGACCGTGAAGGAGTTTTGGCACGCACAGTACCCGGAAAAGGCAAAGCTCTCCCGCGCCGCCGAGGAGATTCAGGCGGAGAGCATCTCCTTCGCCGTCTGCGCCTATTACGGCATTGAGACAGGCGAAAACAGCTTCGGGTATCTGGCGACCTGGGCAAAGGACAGGGAGCTGACAGAGCTTCGCGCATCGCTGGAGACCATCAACAGAACATCTTCTGCCCTGATTACGGATATCGACCGTCATTACGCGGAAATCTGCAAGGAGCGCGGGCTGGACAAGGAGACGGAGAGCCTTGCCGCCCAGCCTGTGCAGGAGATCGCCGTGCAGGAGCCGGAGCCGGTCGCAGCGCCGGATAACGGCTGCGTCCCCGACCCTGCGATTTCTGTTGAGAGCATGAACGCCTACGGCTACACCGATTCCAATATGCTGCCGCTGACAAAGGAGCGCGCGCTGGAGCTCATGGAACGGGACGTGAGCGTGTATATGCTTCACACGGACAACACCGAGGCCATGGCGTTCGATGCGGAGGATATCCGCAGCTTTGACGGCATCTTCGGCGTGGAAGCCTCCGAATGGGAGACGGTCAAAGACCGCTTCGCACCGCCGGACTATGAAAAGGCGTTCCTCGACAACACCGCCGACAGCTTTGCCATCTATCAGCTTCGGGATAATGATAATACGGCGCAGCTCCGCTTTATGAACGCCGAGTATCTGGAGAAGAAGGGGCTTTCCATTGAAAAGGGAAATTACGCCGCCGTCTACGCCGGCAGCCTCGACCATAGGGGCGATACGCAGGACAGGTTGGACGAGCTGTATGAAACCTTCAACATCCGCCGCCCGGAGGATTTTCGCGGCCACAGCCTGTCCGTCAGCGACATCGTGGCGCTGAAGCAGAACGGCGTGGTATCCTGTCATTACGTGGATTCCCGAGGCTTCAAGGCGCTGCCCGACTTCCTCAAGCCGGAAAACTATCTCAAAAACGCGGAGATGGCCATGGAGGACGACTACGGCATGATCGACGGCGTTATCAACAACGGGCCGAAGCAGACCGTGGCGGAGCTGGAGGAACAGGCAAAGTCCGGCAAGCCCGTCTCCCTCATGGAGCTGGCGCAGGCGGCGCGCCGGGAACAGGCGCAGGCGTCACGGCAGGAGAAGAAGCCCTCCGTGCTGGCAAAGCTCTGTCCTCCCGTCAACGAGCCGAAAAAGACAGCGCGTTCAAAGCGCGCGGAAAGAGAGCTGCTATGATGAATTTTACCAACGATGAAATGAACCTCATGTGCATCTACCAAAGCGACAGCCGCAGCGGGCTGATTGCCGCCCTCACCGAAATGCGCGGATACCTGGACGAGGACGAAGCCCAGCTGCGGGATCTGACCGACAGCGCCCTGCAAAAGCTGGGCGAAATCAACGATGAGGACTTCGCAGCGCTGGAGCTTGTGCCGGACTTCGACACGGACGAATAAGGCGGATGCGGCGGGAGCGGCTTTCGGGTCGCTCCCGTTTTGCTTTCACGATTCTATTTCCCAAAATCGAAAAAATATTGATTTTGGGAAATAGATGGTGATGCTTCGCTTGTCTGCACTGCCGCATTGTTGGACAAAATGCGTGTATCCGCAAAAATGTTCAATAGATGCGGTTTGCCCTTCTCTTTACAAAAATGTCCGTTCGAGTGCGTAACATCCACGGAAAACGCACAGAATGAGCAGGAAAGAATCCGCACTATTTTTTGAAATCACTTGATTTTCACCGGATAGTTGCGTATAATAAGACTGCGAGGTGAAAATATGATAAAGACAACAGCAATGCTACTGGAGGAACTGCGGGAATACGGTTCTCCGAAGTCAAAGTTGGCGCGTATGGCGGAGCGGGGCGAATGCTTTCCCATTACAAGGGGACTATATGAAACTGACCGGAACGCTCCTGCGTACCTGCTTGCGGGCAGTATTTACGGGCCTTCATACATTTCCTTTGAATATGCCCTCAGCCGCTACGGGCTGATTCCCGAAGCGGTATATGCCGTTACCTGCGCCACCTTTGAAAAGAAAAAGAAAAAGAAGTATGAAACTCCCTTCGGAACCTTCACCTATCGGGATGTGCCGTCCGAGGCGTTCCCGCTGGGGATTCGGCTCGTGCAGGAGGGCGATTATTTCTATCGGATCGCAGAGCCGGAAAAGGCTCTGTGCGACCAGCTCTATACTATGCCGCCCGTGCCGAACACACAGGAGCTTTTCCGGCTGCTGACGGAGGATTTGCGGATTGAGGAATCGGAGATTGGGAAGCTGGACGAAAATAAGGTTTGCGAATACAGCGGAGCGTACCATACCACGAACATCAAAAAGCTCTGCTCGCTTTTAAGGAGGCTTTGACATGAACAGCGCCATTGAACAGATGCTGAAAAGCTACCATGTAGAGAATATCTACGACAGAAAGAACGCTATGAAGGAGATCATGCAGGAAATTGTGCTCTGCGGCTTGTCCCGTGCGGGCTTCTTCAAAAAAGCGGCGTTCTACGGCGGAACCGCCCTGCGAATCTTCTACGGTCTCGACCGCTTTTCCGAGGATCTGGATTTTTCGCTGGAAGCGGAGGATTTGGACTTTGACCTGACGGCCTACTTTCCCGTGCTGGAGAAGGAAGTGAAAGCCTTTGGGCTGAACGTGGAGATTCAGGAAAAGGAAAAGACAAAAGAAAGCACCATCCGCTCCGCCTTCCTGAAGGGGAACACAAAGGAACATCTCCTGCTGTTCTACGCGGATGAAAAGGTGGCGGGAAGCGTGGCGAAGAATGAAGCGGTCAAGATTAAGTTCGAGGTGGACGTTAACCCGCCCGCCTTCGCCTCATTCGAGCACAAATACCGGCTGCTGCCCGTTCCGTATGAGGTGAAAATGTATGATATGCCCTCCCTGTTCGCAGGAAAAATCCATGCGGTCATCTGCCGTGCGTGGCAGAGCCGCATCAAGGGCAGGGATCTTTACGACTATGTATTCTATCTTTCAAGGGGTGCGGCCGTCAATCAAAAACACCTTCGGGCACGATTGATTGATTCCGGATATATTTCTGCCGATGCGGACTGTTCCTTGCCGAAAATCAAAGCGATGCTGGCGGAACGCTTCGACAGCATCGATTATGCGCAGGCAAGGCAGGATGTGGAGCCGTTCATTCACGATTCCTCCGTGCTGAATATATGGAGCGCAGACTTTTTCAAACAAATCACGGAGGGACTGACTGCGGTATAGTCCCCGACTGAAAACCGAATACCGCCCTTACATAGAGCGTCCGTTCCGGGCGCTCTAAATTTATGCCATGAAGGAGGAGCAATATGCCGAGCAAGCTACAAACGTATATGCAGATGGCGGACGAGGCGCAGCGGCAGATCACCGGCAGCTACCGGGGCTGGACGGGCTTTCTCACCACCGCCGCAAGGCTGTACAAATACCCCTACGCCGAGCAGGTCATGATCCACGCCCAGCGTCCGGACGCCACCGCCTGCGCGGAGTACGACTTCTGGAACGAAAAGATGGGTCGGTATGTCCGCAGGGGCTCCAAGGGCATCGCCCTCATCGACAGCAGCGGCGAAAGGCCGAGGCTTCGGTATGTGTTCGACGTGTCGGACACGGGCGGCAGAGAGTTTCCCAAGAGCCGCTACCTCTGGGAATACCGGGAGGAACACGCGGACGCGGTAAGCGCCATGCTGGAAAGCCGCTACGGTGCGGACGGGAAAGGAGGGCTGCCCGATCAGCTTGAGCGCATCGCGTCTCAGCTTGCGGAGGAATACTGGAGGGACTATAAGCGGGATATCCTCGCCATCGTTGACGATTCCTTTCTTTACGGGTATGATGAATTCAACGTAGGAGCGGCCTTTCAAAGCGCCGCCGCCGTCAGCATCGCCTACTCGCTCATGTCCCGCTGCGGGCTTGAAGCGGACGACCGCTTCGAGCATGAGGATTTCCTGAGCATCTTCGATTTCAACACCCCGGAAGCCGCCGCCGAGCTGGGTACGGCGGTGAGCAGTATCAACGGAGAGGTGCTGCGGCAGATCGAAGTCACCATCAAGAATTACGAGCGCGAGAAACTCGCGGAAAGGAGCCATAGCCATGACAGAACTGACCTACACCAAGAACGGGGACTACCTGATTCCCGACCTGACGCTGAGCGAGACGCCGGAGGACGCGAGACCCCTGGGCAAGTACGGGAGACTGCGCAGGAGCTACCTTCAGGAGCACAGACCGGGGCTGTACAGCCGTCTGGTGCTGTCGGAGAAGCTGTTCCCGCACCTGCGGGAGATCGACGAGACGGCGAACCGGAGGCTGGAGCAGATGATGCCGGAGCTGATGAAGTCGGCGGGCGTGACGGAGGAGCTGAAAGCCCGCGACCAGATGAAATGGGTGGGGCTGATGAACAGCCTGAAAGCGCAGGCCGAGGAGATCATCCTCAGCGAGCTGGTATACAACTGACCGATGACACGCCGGAAGCGGAACCGGCGCAGCCTCCGATACCGCAGGCATACCAACTGAGCCTGTTCCCCACGGAGGAAGAGCAAATCGCATATATCGCAGAAGCGGAGAGCTACACGCCCTCCGCTTTTTCCATGTCCATCCCGCAGGCAGATATCGACCATATTCTGCGCATGGAGGGCAACGCCGACTATGCCCGCATGAAGATCGCCACGGAGTTCTCCAAGGGCAAGGGCGTGGAAGAAATCGCGGCGTTTCTTCAAAGCAGCTTCCACGGCGGCAACGGCGTCGTCACCGAAAGCGGCAGATATTCCGCGTGGTACGCAGAGGACGGCATCCACATCGCCAATGGGGACGCGGCAAGATATCTGACCTCTGCAAAGGTCGTAAGCTGGCAGGAGGCGGCGGAGCGCATCGGGCAGCTTTTGGAGCAGGGCGAATACGCAACCAACGTAGAGCTTGCGGAAGCGCCGGGGCACGAGCGCACGGAGCTGGCGCAGTCTATCTGGTATCTACGGCAGGATTTAAGTGAAAAGGCGCGGGCGCAGGGCTATCTCTCCTGCCTGTCGGATATGCGGGGCGGCGGTTTCCCGGAGGAAACGGCGCGGCTTGCCGAGCAGCTGAGAGACCCTGCGTTCCGTGAAGTCCTCATAGACGATTTTGCACAGCTCCGATCCGACTGCCGGGAGGACAGGAGCCTGCTGCGCTTTCACTACCACAAGCCGGACAAAATCGAGCAGGGTTTGCGGGAGCTGTCCCTGCCCCGCAGGGAGTACCGCACCGAAATGGCAGAAATCCCCGCCGTGCAGCGGTTCATTACGGAGGACGAGATCGCCGCGACCCTGACCCGCGGCAGCAATATTGCGGGCGGCAAGGGACGTATTTATGCCTATTTCAAAGAAACGCACAGCCCCAGGGAGCAGGCGGATTTCCTGAGAAAGGAATACGGCATTGGGGGACGCTCCCACGCGGTATCCGGCGCATCCCACAGCGGTGAGGATCACAGCGGCAAGGGCGTCAGCCTGAAAAAACAGGACTGCCCGGAAATCCAGCTGAACTGGGCGAACGTCGCCAAGCGTATCTCTGAGCTGATCCGCAAAGACCGTTTCCTGACACCGGAGGAAAAGGCGCGCTTTGAGCAGCTTCAGCGGCAGACCGCAGCGCGAAGCGCAGCATGGAATGACTACAATGCCGTAAAGGAAGCCCACCCGGACAACATCGTGCTGTTTCAGGTGGGGGATTTCTTTGAGATGTACGGCGAGGACGCAAAGCAGGCGGCGGAGCTGCTGAATATGAACCTGACCACCCGCAACATCCCCGGCGCTGGCCGTGTGGAGATGTGCGGTGTACCGTCGCACAATTTAGAGATGTATGTGGAGAAATTGCGCGATAAGTACGACGTGACGATTGCCGAAGCGCCAGACTTTAGAGGTGAGCGCCACATTTACACGCTGCGCTCCGTTGACCATGAAGCGGAGGCCGCCATCGACGCGCAGGAAGCGGAGTTCGGTGCAGATGGCACAAGGGTGTTCCGCGACCCCGCCGCAGAGCAGGCTCAGCCCACGGTGCAGGAGCTGTTCGAGAGATACCGCCTGAGCGTGGGCAACGCGCTTTCCAAGGATGAAGCGTTTCTCAACGCCTGCCGCAACTCCGACCGTCAAAACGCCTATCTGGAGGGCGCGGCGGCCATCCGGCGCATCGTCACAGAATCCGGCGATTTGCAGCTCACACGGCTCTATTTCGATATGCCCGCGTTCCACAACCGGCTCCATCAGGAGCTTTTGGACGAGCTTTACCCCACGCTGGCAACGACGGTTACGCCCTCGCCCTACAAGGTCACGCAGGCGGACATTGACGCGGCCTTGCAGCAGTGGAACGGCAGGATTGAAAGCAAGCACGCAGTTGTCCGCTATATGAAGGCTCACGCCCGCGACCGGGACACCGCCGCATGGCTGGCACGGGAGTACGGCTTGAAGGATACCTCTAAACCGCTGCAACTCTCCGTGGGCAATTCCGAGCCGGTCACGCTGTCATGGGCCAAGGTGCAGCGGCGCATTGCGCAGCTCATTCAATCCGATAGCTTCTACACCGAGCAGGAACAGGACAACTTTGACAATATTGACCCCATCGCCATCCGGGAAGCTCTTGCTGAACGCGGTATTGTAAATGGGCAGGTTGTGGATGCGGAAGCTAATCGCAACAGCCCCTTCATCCGGCAGGTTATGGCGGATGTGGAGTGGATCGCGGCGCAGGAAGCGCAGGAAAGAATGGCACAGCAGGAAGAACCTGCCCTCGATCCCGCAGACCGCTTCCATGTGGTGAGCCTTGACCGGGGCTTCCGCACTCTGTACGCCGTGTGGGACGATGAAAACCACGGCTACTATGTGGACGCAGACGGCGTGACCGAGGAATTTACAAGCGAATGGCAGGCGGAGGCGTACCGGCTGGAGCTGCAAGGACAGGCGGAGCAGGCGCTTTTAGAGCGGGCAAAGGGGCTGATTTCCGACTTCTGCCGGAGTGAATACGGCTCAGAGGCGGATTTCAGCGACCCGGCGAAGATCGGCGTCGCCTACACCACCGTCACCGACGATGAGATTCCCGTTCAGGTGAACATCGACCTTGTGAATTTCCGGCTGGAACGCTATCTGGACGGCGAGCATCTGGAAACCCGGCGGTACGCCTCTTTGCAGGAGCTTATTTCCAATGAGCTGGAAAACCTCGATTTCAGCGACCTCATTCATGTTTCGGATGAGGACGTGGAGCAGCACCGCCGGCACGCGCCGGAGGAAGCAGTTGCGGAAACTCCCGGAATGGCTCCCGCCCCGCAGAGAGAACCGTTCCCGTATTCCGTAGGCGATACGGTATATTTGGAGGACGGCAAGCCGTTCATTATTGAGCGCATCGGGCTTTTTGATATTTCTCTCCGCGACCCATCGCTTCTCTACCCTATCTCTCGTGCGGAGAGCAGGGAGAGCTTCGCGCGGCTAATGGAGCGGTATCCGCAGCCGGAAAAGACCGCCGCAGAGAATACGGCTGTCCCCGAAAAAGAACCAAAAACCGCCTACACCGAGGAAACCGTGGCGGTATATCCCGGTGACAAAAACAACCTGCCCTATGATGTAGAGATTCGCACCCTGCATTTTGACGAGCCGGAGCATGACCCGCCCGCACCGCTGCCGCCTGCGGAAAACTTCCGCATTTTGGACGATGATCTCGGCAAAGGCGGCGCAAAGGAGAAATTCTGGCGCAACATCAAGGCAATCGCCACCCTGAAACAGATCGAAACCGAGGGCAGAAACGCCACCCCGGAGGAACAGCATATCCTCTCCCAATACGTCGGCTGGGGCGGTCTTGCGGACGCTTTCGACCCTGACAAGGCAGGCTGGCGCGCCGAGTACGATGAGCTGAAAGGCGTGCTATCCCCGGAGGAATACGCCGCCGCCCGCGCCTCTACCCTCAATGCCCACTACACCAGTCCCACCGTTATCCGCGCCATTTACGACGCGGTGGAGAGCATGGGCTTCCAGACCGGCAACATTCTGGAGCCGTCTATGGGCGTGGGCAACTTCTTCGGTATGCTGCCGGAGAGCATGAAAAACAGCAGGCTCTACGGCGTGGAGCTGGATTCCATCACGGGGCGCATCGCAAAGCAGCTCTACCCCAAGACGGATATTACCGTGGCGGGCTTTGAAACCACCGACCGGAAGGATTTCTACGATCTCGCCGTGGGCAACGTACCCTTTGGACAGTATCAGGTCAGCGACCGAGCTTTTGACAAGCTCGGTTTTTCCATCCACAACTACTTTTTCGCCAAGGCGCTGGATCAGGTGCGTCCGGGCGGCGTGGTGGCCTTCGTCACCTCCCGCTACACCATGGACGCCAAGGACAGCGCCGCAAGGAAGTATATCGCCCAGCGCGCGGACTTCCTCGGCGCGATCCGCCTGCCCAACAATGCCTTCAAAGCCAACGCCGGTACGGAGGTCGTTTCAGATATTATCTTTCTTCAAAAGCGGGACAGACCCATAGAAATCGAACCCGATTGGGTACACACGGGTATCTGGCGAAACCAGGGAGCGAATGCGGACGGCTTTGCCATCAATCAGTATTTCATCGACCACCCGGAGATGGTGCTGGGGCGGCAGACCTCGGAAAGCACGCAGTACGGCAGGCAGGACTTTACCGTTGCGCCCATCGAGGGCGCAGACCTTGCGGAGCAGCTCAGCGGCGCAATTCGGAATATCCGTGGAACCTACGCGGAAGCGGAGCTGCCCGATCTGGGCGAGGATGAGACCATCGTGGAGACCATCCCGGCAGACCCGAATGTGCGGAACTTCTCCTACACCGTGGTGGACGGGGAGCTGTACTACCGGCAGAACAGCATCATGACCAAGCCTGACTTCAACGCCACCGCAAAGGAGCGTGCCAAGGGCATGGTGGAGCTGCGGGACTGCGTGCAGAAGCTCATCTCTGAGCAGATGGACGGCTTTATTTCGGATGAAACCATCCGGCAGACGCAGGCGGATCTGAACACCCTATACGACGGCTTCACCGCAAAGTATGGGCTTATTAACTCCCGCGCCAACGCCCTGGCCTTTGCCGAGGACAGCTCCTACTATCTGCTCTGCTCTCTGGAGGAACTGGACGAGGACAAAAACCTCAAGCGCAAGGCGGATATGTTCACCAGGCGAACCATACGGGCGCACGAGGCCGTGACCAGCGTGGACACCGCTTCGGAGGCGCTGGCGCTGTCCATCTCCGAAAAAGCCTGCGTGGATATGGCGTATATGGCGCAGCTTACCGGCAAGGATGAGGACGCTCTCGCCTCCGATCTTCGAGGAGTTATCTTCCGCAATCCCGAAAATAAGCGCTGGGAGACCGCCGACGAGTACCTCTCCGGCAATGTAAGGGAAAAGCTGCGCATCGCACAGTCTGCTCAGAATCTGTTCGAGGGCGATTACGCCGGAAACGTGGAAGCCCTGAAAGCGGCGCAGCCCAAAGACCTTGATGCTTCGGAGATAGAGGTGCGGCTGGGCGCAACGTGGATCGACCCCTCGTATATCCGGGAGTTCATGTGGGAGACCTTCGAGACCCCCTTCTACCAGCAGCGCATGATCGACGTGACCTATTCCGCCTTCACCGCCGAGTGGAACATCAGGAACAAGAACGCGGTCAGTTACAGCAATATTGCCGCATATATGACCTACGGCACGGAGCGCGCAAACGCCTATAAGATTCTTGAAGATACCCTGAATCTGCGCGACGTGCGCATCTACGATACCAAGCACGATGCGGACGGCAGGGAGCGGCGCGTACTCAACAGCAAGGAAACCACCCTCGCCCAGCAGAAGCAGCAGGCAATCAAGGATGCGTTCCGGGACTGGATATGGCGCGACCCCGACAGGCGGCACACTCTGGTCGCAAGGTATAACGAGCTGTTCAATTCCACCAGACCCCGCGAATATGACGGCAGCCACATCACCTTTGCGGGCATGAACCCGGAGATCCGGCTGCGGGAGCACCAGCTCAATGCGGTTGCCCATGTGCTCTACGGCGGCAACACCCTCCTTGCCCACGAGGTGGGCGCGGGCAAGAGTGCGACACGTTCGTAACTGAAAAGGTTACGCACAAGTCAGCTAACAATAG
>OGHO01003313.1_pt1 | contig 10855 bp, 11 predicted proteins | sample 1571421 | NCBI WGS metagenome assembly OGHO01 (sample SAMEA2581937, study PRJEB24529) | metagenome | biome: Human gut stool | place: China | collected 2011
GGGGGAAAATAGCGGTGCCGGCTCAACCCTAGCAAGTTCCCGACACCGCCCCATTTCCTCAAAAAAGAAGAAAGGACAAAGATAATAAAAATTGAGACACACGTCATCTCTCTCGTTGAAAGGATATATACTTGAAAAAGGACGGAATGGAAGTAATAACATAAATGATAAGTTTATGAAAAAGAAAATTTTAGGCTTAGTAGCTTGCCTTGGTATTGCATTATTTTTTGCAATCAACGTAAGCATCAATCTATCTAAAGACCACTCGAAAAACGGACTTGCGTTAAAGAACATTGAGGCATTGGCTAGAGGAGAAGGAGATAGTGCAACTGGCGGTTCAAAAGCGTATACGGGAAAACATTTTGTAGGTGGTGCTGCTGTTGCGCATATTAAAACTGACGGTGTAAGTGCAGGATGCTGGTGTGTAACATACAATGGTTTCGAACCTGATGGTGAATCTGTTTGTACATGTAATAATGTATAAAATGTAAATTTAGTAACATGAAATATCAATATTTCATGTTACTAATAATTCACACTAAATTATAAAACCTTTATGAGCTCTTTTCTATAAGAGGATATGAACAAATCGACATTAACTCAATTACATAACCTACCCTTTTAGAATAGGGTACAATTATCACTTACAAATGAAAAACTTATTTCTTTTCTTATTAATATGCACCATTACTTCATGTTCAAACCATGACTTAATAAAAGGCCATCATCTTGTTGTTGAGAATTTTCCTGAAAAAATTCAATTAATTGGCAATAAAGTAGAAACAATTAACAGTATCGGAATTAATAAACTGTACGTGATTGATACATTTCTATTATGTTTCAAAGCATCCGGACTTGAAGAATTTTTTGATGTTTATAGTACACAATCCATGGAATATCTTGGAAAATGTGTCTCTCCAGGAAGAGGTCCAAATGAATTTTTATCTATTCAATACAATAATCAATACATTCAAGATTCAACAAAAATCCAGATGTGGATAAAGGATGATGCTACTTTAAAACTGGCATTATTAAATTTAACGAAATCATTAAAGACACAAAAAACAATAATTGATAGCAACATTTATTTAAGTGCATTAAACTATGGATGTGGTTTTATCAATAAAGATATTCTAATCAATATAAGCAATGAACCTCCAAAAACATATTTAAAAACTTACAATTTAAAAACAGATTCAATATACCCTACTATTACAATGTTCAAAGACCCGTATGACAACGAAGATGAAACAATGCATAATATGATGATAGAATTTAAACCTGACAAACAAAAATTCATATCAGCATTTAGAAGATTTAATCAAATAAATATATTTTCAACAAAATTTACCAATATTCTATCTATTTCGGTTTACAAACCCACAATTTCCACTAGGAAAGTTCTTCAAACTTCAAGAGAAGATCGTATTGAATTTTTCTCAGATATTTATGCAACAGACACATATTTTTTTACACTTTACATTAATCAGCCCAAATCTACGTGGGACCAACATTTTGACTACATAGAAATACAAAAATGGGATTGGGAAGGTAATCCTATACTAAAATTTTTAATAAGTGATAATTTAATCTATTTTACTGTTGATACAAAACATAAATGTATATATGGATTAAATTCAAATGAAGAAATTTTTAAATATGATATTAAAGAATACATTTAATAATTATGAAAACGGAAGCACATATACTATATGTATTAATCTTAATCCTTCTTTCTTGCAATCATCCAAAAGAGAATGCTGAAGAAATCGTAAATCAATGGTTACAAAAAGAAATAAAATTTCCGGCTTCTATAAACAATACAAAACAAGATTCTATTTGGCAACTAATGCTTAACAAAGACTTTAAACTACTTACAATAATCGACACAAATAGCTGTACAGAATGTAGGTTAAGATTTTACGATTGGGAGAAATACATTAAAGATGCGGATTCTACGAATTCTAACCTTGCATTTCTTTTCATTATTCATGCCAAAAATTATAGTATTGTAGACACAATGAGAAAAAAGAATAAATTTACTTATCCTATGTTTTATGATTATGAAAATAAAGTAGGTAAACTGAATAAATTTCCCTCAAACCCTCTTTTTCAAACATTTTTATTAGACAAAGATAATAAAGTAATTCTGTTAGGGAGTCCTATTAACAATTATCATATGTGGAACCTCTATAAAGAAATATTTACAAAAAAATAACAACAATTCCATCATGAAACTCATCTTCTATACTATAATTTTCTTAATCATAATTTCCTGTACTCAACAGAATATCATGATCGGTAAGAATATCCTCATTAAAGAATTTCCCCAAGAAATCAATCTTACCGGAGGGAAACTCGATATTACAAGTATTGGAGTAAATGCCCTATATGTGGTTGACACATTTTTGATATGCCATAAATTTTATGGACTTGATGATTTTTTTGATATCTATAGTACAAACACCCTACAATCATTAGGAAAATTTCTCTCTCCGGGTAGAGGTCCAAATGAATTTTTAAGCGTCGCATATGAAGGACAATATTATAAAGATTCTTTAAACACGTACCTGTGGATCAAAGATGGTTCACTTATGAAATTAGTTTTGTTCAATCTAACAGAATCTATACGCCAACAAAAAACGATTCTTGATAGTTGTATTTATTTATCGAATGATTGTATTGGAGATAGTTTTATTTTTGGTGATACACTAGTAAGTATTGTAAATTCTTCTTACAATCACATTTTAAGTACATACGATCTGAAAAAAGATTCTCTTCTGCAAAGTCCAATTATTATGCTGAGTGACCCATTTAAAAATGTTGGCGCATATCTATTAAATATGGGTAATTGTTTACGTCCTGATCATAAAAAATTTGCATCGATGATGTTATACTTCAATCAAATTAATATATTCTCGCCTCAATTTACCGATGTCATAACCCTCTCTATCTACAAACCAACAGTTCCGATAAAAGAAGTCAGCCTTATCGAGGAAAGAGATAGAACTTGGTATTTTTCTGATATAGCTGCCACAAATTTATATATTTATGCTCTATACATAAATCATCCTAGCCCATACATACATGAATTTGAAAAAGGTGTTGAAATCCTACAATTCGACTGGGAAGGTACTCCGATACGTAAATTTATTATTACGGATAACATTATTAATTTTATTCTAGATATACCCAAAAAATGTATCTACGGATTTAAAATGAACGAAGAAATTTACAAATATGATATTAGCGATTATCTCTAATACACCATATATATGAAACAATTTACAATACTCATTTCCATATTATTTATCTTCTTTTCCTGTGCTTCACGACAAGAGAGAACGGAAGATATCGTAAATAAATGGCTAGATCAGGAAATTAAATTTTCAGACTCACTCAACACGCAACAGGATTCTCTTTGGCAACTGATGCTTGATAAAGATTTTAAACTTCTCACTATTATTGATACGAATAGTTGTACCGGATGTCATTTAAAATTACACGAATGGAATAAACTCATTAAAGAGATGGATACAATCAATCCCAATGTAGCATTCCTTTTTGTTGTTCATGTAAAAGATTACACCATTGTTGATGTCCTCAAAAAACGAAATAAATTTACTTATCCCATTTTTTACGACTACAAAAATAAAATTGGGAAATTAAATGATTTTCCCAAAGCACCCCGTTTTCAAACATTTCTTTTAAATAAAAACAATAAAGTTATTTTACTTGGAAATCCTATTGGAAGTCATCGCATGTGGGAATTGTATAAAAAAGTTCTCTCTGAAGAATCATTAATAGCACAACCATGAAGTCTCTAACGCCCTTTATAATAATCCTAACCACTCTATCCTGGAGGAGCTATTATATGATGATTGGTAAGAATATCCTCATAAAAGAATTTCCCCAAGAAGTCAAGCTTACCGGAGAAAGAGTAGATATTACCAGTATTGGTGTAAACGACATTTTCGTTGTCGATACTTTTTTAATCTGCTTTAAAGCAGACGGGCTTGATGATTTCTTTGACATTTATAGCACGAACACTTACCAATCATTAGGAAAATTTCTCTCCCCCGGTAGGGGTCCGGATGAATTTTTAAACGCTATATACATGGGACAGTATTTCAAAGATTCTTTAAATACATACATGTGGGTAAAAGATGGGGCTCTTATGAAATTAGTTCTATTTAACGTGACAGAATCAATTCGTCAACAAAAAACCATTCTTGATAGCTGTATTTACCTGTCTGAAGATTGTAGAGGAGAATGTTTTGTGCTTGGGGACACGTTAATTAGCATTGTAAATTCTTCTTACAATCATATTTTAAACACATACGATCTGAAAAAAGATACTTTATCACAACAGCCAATTATCATGTTTAGTGACCCTCTTAAGAATGAGCATCAATATCTATTCGGCATGACAAATCAACTACGGTCCGACCACAAAAGATTTGTATCTAACATGGCAAATTTCAACCAAATAAATATATTCTCCCCTCAATTCACAGATATTATTACCCTCTCTCTTTACGAGCCTACCGTTTCCATGAAAGAGATAAGCTTTATACCAGAAAGGGAAAGAATCAGGTATTTCTCCGGCTTACAAATCACGGACTCTTCTATCTACGCCCTCTATATTAACCTCCCGACTCCAATTTTCCGGGAACATAATAAAAATGTCGAAATTCAACAATTTGACTGGGAAGGGACACCTATACGAAAATTTATTATCACGAATGATATCATTTATTTCACCTTGGATACTCGACATAAATGCATATATACCTTTAAAGATAACGAGGAAATTGATAAATATGACATTAGCGATTATTTTTAGTCAATGATGCACAAGAATACAGCGATGACACAAACAAACGTTTACAAAAAATAGCAAACACTCCATGCCCAACAAAACATTCATATCCGTTTTATTAAGTTGTATCCTCTTGGCTTGCAACTCGACCTCAAAGAATCAAGAGAATACCCTTGCCCCCTGTATATTAAGAGACAACGGGGCTGATTCTAAAATAAACCTATCAGAGATCATCACAAAACATTACCGGATAATTCCTCTTGAAACTAAAAAGACGAGCCTCGTCGGGAGTGTAAATAAAATAATAAAACGGGACAGTATATTCTATATATTGTCGAATGAATGTAAAATACAAACCTTTAATCATGAAGGGAAACACTTGTACACGCTCGAAAAAATGGGACGAGGCCCCGAAGAATACACTTATATCGGGGATTTTGATGTCTACACGATGAACGGACAAAAAGAAATCTGGTTATGCGACGTGAATTGTATAAAGATATATGACGCGACCACCATGCAGCATATAAAAAATATCTATTATCCTTTCGTTATCAACAAATTCAAGAAAATGCAGGATAATCATATCTTACTCATGACGGGACAAAACAAAAAATTAATTTCACTATCTGATCCATCCGGAACGATTATAGACTCTTGCCTGATCACGAAAGCGACCAACACGATGTTCAAACCCGTGCAGTTTATTCCCTACAAGGACAAATTTATATACCAAATTGATTTTACAAATAGCTGTGTCATCTATGATCCTGAACACGAACAGTTCCACGAGAATTTTATCGTCGACACGGAAAACAACTGGTTAAGTGAACGACAGTATGATGCCCTGTTTCAAGAATTCGAATACGATTTCTTTAGATACTTGAAAAACTACACTTTCATCAAAACACTTCGATACCTGAACAACACGTTATACATCGTATCGCACAAGGACAAAAAACGTTACCTGCACATCGTATCGGGTTCAAAACAACAAACGATACAATTCGCCCCGAACACGAGAATCGTCAACGACATTTTTTCTTCCACGAACGATTTAAATTTTATTTCGTCACTGAACATGGGAGAAAGCGACAACAGCCTGTTGCTCCTTATCGAACCCTCGAATCAAGACATCCGGCAAATCAAAAAAGGTAGTGATTCCAACCGCGTGATTGCCCGAATAAATGCTAACGACAATCCCGTGATTCTCGAATATTTTTAAAACCGATCTCCTTCCATATTAAACCCATCATCATGAAACCAATCCTATATACCACCCTGATCTGTACTCTAATCCTCGCGTGTACCCGCTACCCGGCGGGCGTGGAAGAAACCCTCTCGCAAGCCGGGAAGAACCGGGGTGAATTGGAAAAAGTGTTACGCCATTACCGACAACACCCGGAAGATTCACTTAAATACCAAGCCGCCTGCTTCCTCATTGATAACATGAAATGGCACCTGTCGACCGAACAAGCCATATTCCCGGACTCGTCCATATACGAATGGCACGCCCGGTTCGATAGTCTTTACAAGGATATGACAAAGGGCATTCGAGACACGGCCTTAAACACCAGAAAAAATGCCGAAAAATTCTGGGAAAACTATACGGTTGCCAGGAAACTGGTCAACGCCATTCCTCCCGACACCCCCGTTATCGTCAAGGGAATATTCCCCGATCCGCAACACATATCTTCCGGTTTCCTGATTTCCCATATCGAGAACGCTTTCCACGTGTGGACAAATTCTCCCCATGCCTCGTACCTCTCGTTTGAACAATTTAAAGAAATGATTCTCCCCTATCGTGCCATAACAGGTTATCCCTTTTACGAGAACGGGAAAAGAGCAAACGATATTTTTAGCAAGTATTTAAACATGAGCGACGAAAAAACTTACAATCGTTTCATAAATAGATACTCACACTACACGTATGCCATCCGCTACATGTTCTATCTCCCTCAAAAACAACATGTGGGACTCTACGATCTATTTTTAGGCTCCAAATATGACTGCATTTCCATCGCTGATAATTTTTGCACCGTCTTCCGGGCTTACGGTATCCCCACGGCCGTCGATTGTAATATCTCTTTCCGCGAAAGAACGGGAAGACATTTTCATTGCACACTGTTGGACAGCGCGGGGAAGCGATACAAATATAACCAAATTACAAGTCGCGACACGCTTCATCAATCTGCCTCCTCTTCCATCAGCTATTTCAGAAATACTTTCGCGGCGCGGGCAGATAGCCCCTTCATGCTAAAAGCGAAAGACGAGGTGGTGCCGGATTATTTTGACACACCTTGTATCAAGGAAGTAACCGACGAAAACTACCGGACAACCCGAATAGAAATCCCGCTAAACAGAACGATCTCCAACAACCTGGTTTATCTCTACACCTTCAATAACCTCACGGGTGGGCTCGTCCCGGCAACCTGGGGGAGCGTCAATCATCAACAAAAAGAAACGAACTTCCAGAACGTGGTTTACAACGTGCTTTATTTTCCCGTGTACCTGAAAGGCGACAGCGTTATCCCGTACGCCGACCCGTTCTATATTTCCTCGCCCGACACGCTTTACACCTCTCCCACGTTTACCACCCTCCGAGCCGAACAACCGGAAAAAAGAGGAAAACTACTTCTACTCCGCAAATTCCCCGAAAAGAAATACCTGCAACAACAAGCTCGCTTCATGATCGGGGGACGTTTCGAGGGAGCCAACCGGGAAGACTTCAAGGACTCCGTGCTACTAGCCACGATCGAAACTACCCCCATACTCAACCTGCAGGAAATCATCCCGAAGGTATGCCGTCCCTTCCGTTACTATCGTTATGTAGCCCCGGACACTTGGCCAATCAGTAACATGGGATTCCTCGAATTCCTCACTGACGAATACACGCCCCAAGATTCACTCCAGGCGGTAATACCTCTCCCGGTATTCACGCCCGAAGACATCGACAAGAACCGGGATGATAAGACGTACCGTAGATTACACCCGGACGATAGCATTAAATATTACTATTTGCGAAATCACCCCGCGTACAATCCCATCATGCAATATTCCTCTTATGCCGGTAAAGATCTGATGCCATTGAAACGTCCCATGAAAGTGAAAAAAATACGCTTTGCCCCGGCAAACGCGGAGAATCATATCGTCGTGGGCCACTCTTACGTGCTGATGTACTGGGATAACGCCTGGAAAAAAGCGGGAACCCGGATTGCCCGTTACAACTTTCTGGAATTTGACAACGTTCCGCTCGGTCGCATCTACTGGCTACGGGATCTTACCGCGGGAAAAGAAGAACTTCCATTCTTCTATAAAAACGGAAAACAACTATTCATCTATCACGACACCATTGTTCCCCGTCCCGCCGAATTTTATGATTTCGAGAATCATTATTAACCCCATCATCACCATGAAAACAATCTATATTTTACTGATTATCATCATCACTTGCGTTTCCTGCCAGAGGCAACAAGTAGAAAACATTAAATTCAAAAAACTGGCTATAGACTTCGATAAACACAATGCACAATCACTTGATTTAATAAATTCAATAGACAGCATAAGAATCGTACCGTTAGAAACAGATTCAACTTTTATCATCGGGGGTATCAAGAATCTTCGTTACGACGCTCCCTATCTCTTTATCGAAGATCCCCTATCCCAATGCTTGTACGTATACGATGTAAACGGAAACGGGATATCTAAAATAGCAAATAATGGATGAGGGGCAGGAGAATTTATATCTATCACGGATTTCACGATATTAAACAATAATACCATAGTGATCATGGATAACATGGGAGGAAAAATTATCTTCTATAATCTTCACGGGGATTTTCTTCGTGAAATTAACATAGAGGACCCGCACATGGATATTACTTGCATATCAGTCATTGATAATGATTATCTTACATTATTTACGGACTATAGGGATACAATTTCATGCGTTTCAATTTTGGACATCACGAACGGCAAGATAAAAAGAATACCTTTCAACCTCCCTCCTTACGCCCAAAACAGTCAATTATCATTAAACAGGACTTTCTCGAAATATAAAGATTCCGTCCTGTTCAAAACCGTATTTGACTACAACGTGTTTCAAATAACACCCGATAGTATCATCCCGCGTTATCAATTCGATTTCAAAAGATACAACATCCCCCTGACATCTTTTGACGGAGAAATTGAAACATATATAGCCTATGCTCGACGGAATGATTATATCTCTAATCTTGATGACTTGCTTGAAAACAATAAATATATCTACTGTAATTTTTTTAAAGGTGGTAACGCCTATGATCTATATTACAATAAACAACAGCAACAACCCTACATATTCAACACGACAACTTTACCGGATGAATTCAAATCCCTATATTCTGTTCCCAAATACGCGAAAGATAACTATTTCATTTTCACCCTTGCAGACGAGGATTGCCTTCATACACTTTTAAAATTTCATCAGGCTTCCATGAATCATATAAAACTAATATACACCCCGTTAACCTCTCAAAAAAATCTTGAAAACAACAATCCACATCTAGTATTCATTTATACCCAATAACAAAAAAACACTTTCAATGAAGAAGAATCACTATATAATCATATTGCTAATTATCAGCTGCTTTAGTTGTAAAAACAAGGACACAAACATCAAATGTATCCATTTTGATTTCGACCAAAACATGAAAGATATCCATTCCACGGGTCTATTAAAAGACTGTAAAATAATCGCCCTAGAAACTAGAGACAGCGTGTTGATTGGAAGAATAGACAAGGCGATTGTATATAAAGACCGATTGTACGTTGCCACATTCGGCGATGATCAATCTGTTTTTATTTTTGATTTAAAAGGTAATTTTATCCATAAAATCAATACAGTGGGACGTGCCCCTGGAGAATATTTACAATTGTTTGATATCTTCATAAACAAAAGGAATCACACCTTAAACTTATTATCCAGAATAGATCGGAAAGTACTAAGTTATGATATAAACAATCTAAAACTTGTTGAAATATATCCTATTCCCGAAACATTATACAAGATGTTTTCATGGCAAAAAGGTTATATCGGATATGCGGGAAATTATACCCAAGACGAAAATAAACGTTACAATTTATGGGAACTGGACTCCAATTTTCAAACTATTAATCTAAGTGTAAATATAGATCCCAGTTGGTTAGGTAAAAGTAGTAATATTAAATCTTTTTCGTCTTATAAAGATTCTCTTTATTATATAGCCCCCACGGACTTTAACGTATATCGTTACGATGGCAAAAACATGTCTACATGCCACTCTGTAAATTTTGGTAAATATCATTTACCCGAGGAACAAATCTCGTACAAAAAATACGAAGAATATTGCTGGCCCCCCAACTACATCACAACAATTAGAAAATTTCAAGAAACTCAGGATTATTACATTTATTTAGTTCTGGAATCCGGTCAAAATCGTCTGTGTTTATACAATAAAAACAATCAAGAAACAAACATTTGTGAACTTACTCCTTATACAAAAAAATACCTAACTACCTTTGGTAATATCATTGATATCACACAAGATTACATCATAACCTCCGTTGAGGCAGCGGACATATGCGAGTATCTAAAAGGAAAAAACGAATATGTTAATTTTGAAAAAAACTATCCCGAACAGATTCATAGAATGAGAGAAGAACTACCTGATATCAACGAAGATTCAAATCCCTGTATTGTCATTTATTCTATACAACATTACTCACAATCTTCCTGAAAATTCTCATAATTCTATCATATTTCTATTGATTTTTCCCGATTTTTTACTATATATTTGAAGTATCTGTTTAACGGCGAAGCGTGTAGAAACAATTTAATATACTCGATATGAAAAATAACAAAAAACATACTGGTGTTATGCAACACCTTATCTCCAATCACACGAACTTAGGCTAGAAAGCCGTGCGATTGAAAGAATATTAATTTTTAAAAATTATCAGGGGGAAAATAGCGGTGCCGGCTCAACCCTAGCAAGTTCCCGACACCGCCCCATT
>OGHO01003318.1_pt1 | contig 10848 bp, 12 predicted proteins | sample 1571421 | NCBI WGS metagenome assembly OGHO01 (sample SAMEA2581937, study PRJEB24529) | metagenome | biome: Human gut stool | place: China | collected 2011
GGTGTTATAGGTTGAGACTACAAAGATGCCGATCTTGTTTTCTGCCAGGATTTTAGAGATTTCGGACAAGATACCGATCAAAGAAAAATCCAGTACGCCTTCTATCCGGAAAGTCCTCCAACCGTCGACGCGATCCGTAGTGTTGTCAGGAACGTCTGACGTTAGGCATACAAGTGAGATTTCTTCGTCCGTCTTACCGATGAAAAAGAACTTGCCGTTCAAATCAATGTCGGAGATAGAGACTACCTTGCAAACTGACAGTTCTTGGTCAAGTGTTTTTAACTTCATTTCCGCTACCTCCGGCAAGACGATTAGAAAAACTTATGGTTTAACTAATCGGTTTTTGAGGAAGCCCATCAATCGCAATACCGATTTTTGTCCTCCCCGACTATAGGATCATTAGACAACCATCCGAGAGATTTATGTCAGAAAAGAGATTCTCTTTTTCCCATAATGAGTTAGTTGAAACCGGAAGGCCTTTGGCCTTTTTACGAAAGGAAATAACTAGGAGAAAACATGAAAACTTGGCTGATTACCGGATGCTCATCCGGATTTGGAAGGAATTTAGCTGAAACGCTCTTGTCCGAAGGCGAACAAGTAATTGTGACAGCTAGAAAACCCAAAACGATTCAGCATTTCGCAAAAAATTATCCTCTGACAGCCTTATGCCTGAGATTAGACGTGACGAAGAAGGACACGATTGACGCAACCGTAAATGCTGCAATTGAAAAATTCGGCAAGATCGATGTTCTCATCAACAACGCCGGTTATTGTCTTCGCGGTGCCGTTGAGGAATGCACAGAAGAAGAAATCTACGCAGAGTTCAACACCAATTTCTTCGGTGCTGTTCGAATGATCCAGGCTGTTCTTCCTCACATGAGAAAAGCCGGCATCGGCGCCATTATTAATTACTCTTCAATTGCAGCTCTGGATACCTCTGCCGGCTCGGCTTTTTACGGTGCAGCCAAGTGTGCCCTTGAAGGATTGTCCTGCGGATTAAGAAAAGAAGTTGAACCGCTCGGTATTAAGGTCATGGTGGTGGAACCCGGACCTTTCAAAACAGACTTCTTTGATCGTTCGATCGACATCAATCCGAATCGGATTGCAGCGTACGACGATACGGCGAACAAGAGAAAGGTCAAAATCAGTGATCTCTCTAAGGTAGATATCAAGTGGTGCGACATGGGTCGGGGCTGCAAACTTATCACGGACATCATTCAAAGACCGGATGCTCCGCACCACATTCTCTTAGGCTCAATGGCCGTTGAGATCGGCGAAAAATTCGTCAAAGACCGCGCCGAAGAAATTCAAAAATGGAAAGAAGCCTCAGAAAGCCTTGATGCCTAACTTCTGAAACTCTGCTGAAACGCGAATCGCGGCTCTCTTCTACCGAGGGCCGCTTTTTTCTTCTTATCTATGCCTTTAGGCCAACCAAGGAAATTTCTTGAAGTACTCGTCTTCAAAGTTTTTGATCTTCTCCTCTGACTTTAATGTCAAAGCAACCGGATCCAAACCTTGAAGGAGCTTTTCTTTTCTAGAAGGCTCGATTTCGAAATGCAAGACTGCTCCGGAAGGCGTCGTGACCGTTTGAGCTTCTAGATCAACGGTAACGTTTTTTGATTCAGAGTTTTGAAGTTCTTGAATCAGAGCTGAGACTGTGTCTTTTGGCAGCACAATCGCTAGAACTCCATTGTTGGCGCAGTTATCAAAGAAAATCCCTGCAAAAGAAGAACCGATCAGGCACTTGATGCCGCGCTTCTCTAACCCCCATACTGCGTGTTCTCTCGAAGAGCCGCAGCCGAAGTTCGGACCTGTGACAAGAATCCTGGCATTTCGATATTCAGGCTGGTTCAGTACAAATTCTTCCCGCTCGGTTCCGTCTTCGTAAAGGCGGATATCATGGAATAGGCCTTCTAAAACGCCTTCTTTATCAATCCGCTTCAAAAAGGCTTTCGGCATGATGATGTCAGTGTCAATGTTAGAAGCCGGCATCGGAGCCGCAACGGCGGTGAGTTTTTCAAATTTTTCCATGATTTACTCCTCTCTGACGTCAGCGATAAAACCTTTGACACTGGCGATTGCAACCATGGCCGGACTTGCCAGATGCGTTCTCGTTTGAACGCCCTGCCGTCCTTCAAAATTTCGATTCGTCGCAGAAATACATCTGTCCCCGGCGCCTAAGATGTCGCCGTTCATTGCGAGGCAAAGCGAACACCCGGAATTACGCCATTCCCATCCGGCATCTTTAAAGATCTTATCAATGCCCTCTTTTTCTGCCTGCGCACGAACTTGCGTGCTGCCGGGAACGACAAAGGCCTTAACTCCGGAGGCAAGTTTTTTGCCTCTCAGGACTTCGGCTGCGGCTCGGAGATCCTCGATTCTGGAGTTAGTGCAGGAACCGATGAAGGCATGCGTAATCGGAAGTCCTTTGATTTTTTGTCCTGCTTCAAGACCCATGTAGGCCAAAGCTCTTTCGTAGTCGGCTCGAATCTTCGGATCTGTGATAGAAACAGGATCCGGGATGGACTCAGAAATTGTGCAGTTTTGATCCGGACTCGTTCCCCAAGTGACAGAAGGCTCTAGACCCGTGATGTCGATCTCGACTTCTTTATCAAATAGAGCTTCTTCATCAGATTTCAGCGTCTTCCAAAACTCCACTGCTTTGGACCACGTTTCGCCCTTAGGCGCAAACTCTCTGCCTTCTAAATAATCAAATACTTTTTGATCAGGAGCAATAATCGAAGAACGGCCCGCGCATTCAACGGCCATGTTGCACAGCGTTAAACGCTCTTCAACGGAAAGATCGCTGATTACAGGACCGCAGAATTCAACGCAGTGGCCGGTACAGCCGCCCGCACCGAGCTTTTTCACAATAAAAAGAATGATGTCTTTGGCTGTAACTGCCTTACCTCTGGCGCCGGTTGCCCGAACGCGCATATTCTTGAGCTTCTTGTATCGAAGCGTCGAAGTTGCCAAGTAATGATAAATATCGGACGTTCCGATGCCATAAGCCACAGCCCCGAGTGCACCGTACATGGCTGTGTGGCTGTCCCCGGCGCCGATCTGCATGCCGGGAAGTACTTTGCCTCGTTCAACCATCACGACGTGTTCAATGCCTTGCTTAGGATTGCCGTTATTCAGAACTTCAAAGCCGAAATCAGAGCCATTCTTAATCAGATATTTGACTTGAGTGCAGGCATTTTCTTCTGCCGGAAACTCCGTTCTGTCGGGAGCGCTTGAATTGACATGATCGACTGTTCCCAAAGTAGCCCATGGTCTCCAAACCTTAAGACCGTTTTCTCTTAACAAAGAAAAAGCCTGGGGACTGGTGTATTCGTTAACGACGGTGCGATCAATGTAAACGAGCCTTTCAATGCCGTCAGCCGAAAGTTTCTCGATGGTATGAAGGTCAACGATTTTGTCGTACAAAGTTTTTGTAGTCATTTCGGATCCCCCTGAGGTTTCTAAAATTTTACTATCTAAGCCAGTCAGAACAGCCCCGAATTTCAAAGGTCATACTTTCTGATTTTCACCCATATGGTCCATTTTCATACTGACCGACTATTTTCATTAATTAATTACAGCGCACGACAAAATAAGTCAGCAGTGATTAAGCGAGAATCCTTATAATCAGTCTACTTTTTTCGTCGAATTGAAACCGCAAGCATGTCTTCTCGTGTTATTCCAATTAAGGCCGCTACAAAAACGGTCCCGCTGGTCGGTGAAATCCGTCGTGACGAGACTCACTGGATTGATTCCCGCGGACGCCCTTTACGCGATGTCAGAATTTCTATCACTGATCGCTGTAATTTCCGCTGCCGCTACTGCATGCCGAAGGAAAAATTCGAGAAAGATCACTGCTTCCTTTCCCACACAGAAGTCCTCTCTTTTGAGGAAATCATTCGTCTCGCCAAAATCTTTGCCGCCAACGGCGTCGAAAAGATTCGTTTGACGGGCGGCGAGCCCCTGCTGAGAAAAGGCATCGAGTTCCTTATTGAAGAGCTCTCCAAACTCAAAACTTGGAATGGAAAGCCCCTTGACGTTGCCGTGACCACAAACGGTGCAGCTTTGTCTGCAAAGGCCAAATCGCTGGCTGCTGCGGGACTTAAACGCTTAACCGTTTCTTTGGACGCCATGGATCCTCAAATTTATAAGGATCTCAACGACGTTAATTTCCCGATTGAAAAAACGCTTGCAGGTATTCAAGCCGCAAAAGACGCCGGCATTCCTTCGATAAAGATCAATGTTGTCGTTAAGCGCGGCGTCAACGAAAAAGAACTCATCAAAATCGCCGAGCACTTCAAAGGCAGCGGAATCATTGTCCGCTACATCGAGTTTATGGATGTCGGCACTTCTAACGGCTGGAGACTTGACGATGTCATCCCCTCTCACAAGATCGTTGAAGAGATCAACCGCGTCTATCCGATTGAACCGTTGAACCCGAATTACACCGGCGAAGTCGCCACTCGCTGGGCCTACAAGGACGGCAGCGGAGAACTCGGCTTCATTTCATCTGTGAGCGAACCGTTCTGCAAAGAATGCTCTCGAATTCGTTTATCCGTTGACGGGAAACTCTACAAATGTCTTTTTGCCACGGAAGGCTTTGACATTCGCCAGATGCTTCGCGGCGGCGCTTCCGATGAAGAAATCGAAGACGCCATCGGTCGAATTTGGACAACTCGCGACGAACACTATTCTGAAATTCGTACGGAAGAAACCGTCAAAGCCAGAGCCGGGAAGCGAATTGAGATGTCTTATATCGGCGGTTAGGATTAATGCTCACGGATTTTCCTTGACTTTAGGATAATTTGTTTTTGGGATTCCGTTCAGAAGGCCCTCCTTGGTTATGATTGAAACATAAGTTAAATTTTGTTTCAGTTATAAAATGAACTTTTCACCAATCTCAATCACCTTTTTCGCCTATCTGGTCGTAATGGTGGCTGTCGGCTTAGTGGCTTGGCGGTACACCAAAAATTTCAATGACTATATCTTGGGCGGGCGCCGCTTAGGCGCTGTTGTTACCGCATTGTCCGTCGGCGCTTCCGACATGAGCGGATGGCTCCTGATGGGGCTCCCGGGTGCGGTTTTCCTCTCCGGTATTTGCGAATCCTGGATCGCCATCGGTTTAGCACTGGGCACGCTGGCTAACTGGCTGATCGTTGCCGCTCCGCTTCGCGTCTATACCGAAACAGCACACAACGCTCTGACGCTTCCGGACTACTTCTCTCATCGCTTTGAAGACAAGTCCCGCATGCTTCGAATCATCTCGGCCGTCGTGATTCTGCTTTTCTTTGCGATTTACTCCGCCTCCGGTATGGTGGCGAGCGCCAGACTTTTTGAAATCGTTCTTGATCTTCCCTATTCCACCGCATTGATTTTCGGCACCTTTGCCACGCTGGCTTACGTCTTCCTCGGCGGCTTCCTTGCCGTCAGCTGGACCGACACCATTCAGGCTGCCATGATGTGCTTGGCTCTGATCATCGCCCCGGTTGCTGTGATGATCGACTTAGGCGGCTTCTCTGCCACAGTCGAGCAAGTCAGATCCGCTGATCCGACACACCTCAATATGCTTCAGGGTCAGACCTTCATCGGCGTAATTTCCCTGCTGGCTTGGGGCTTAGGCTACTTCGGTCAGCCTCATATCCTTGTTCGCTTCATGGCTGCTAAGAACGCTTCTGTGATGCCTCGCGCCTGCAAGATCAGCATGATTTGGCTCATCTTCTCCTTGTCCGGCGCCGTTGCTGCAGGCTTCTTCGGATCGGCTTTCTTCTCTGCCCATCCGGATCTCGGCAAAGCCGTTGCAGAAAACCATGAACGTGTTTTCATGATCCTGTCAACCACTCTGTTTAATCCTTGGATCGGTGGCATTCTGCTCTCCGCCATCCTCGCTGCAGTGATGAGTACCCTTTCCTGCCAGCTGCTGGTCTGCAGTTCTGTCCTTACCGAAGACTTCTACCGTGTTTTCATTCGTCCGAATGCAGCGCAGAAGGAGCTCGTCTGGATCGGCCGTTTGACCGTAGTCGCCGTGAGTGTGGTTGCTATCTTGATTGCTACGGATCCGAACAACCTGGTTCTCTCCTTAGTCAGTTACGCTTGGGGCGGATTCGGTGCCTCCTTCGGCCCGATCATCATCCTTTCGCTTCTCTGGAGGGGTGTCACCCGCAACGGTGCTTTGGTTGGCATTATTGTCGGTGCGTTAACTGTTTTGGTCTGGCACCAAGGCGCGTGGTGGGGTATGTATGAAATCATTCCGGGCTTTGTACTGTCCTTCATCGCCATCGTCGTGGTCAGCCTGCTTGACCCGAACAAACCTTCTGCAAACATGATCGAAACTTTCGACAAAGTTCAGAACAAGCTCGAAGATGTTAAGAAGCAGCTTGCCTAACTTCTGAAGCATCCTCAAATCGGGCCGATATGGCCCGATTTTTTTGCCGAAAATAGCTTTCGGTTAATTTAGCTCCCAGATTATCTAAGAAGTAAACAAAGTATTTCAGTTGTTTCATTCCATTGCTCCACGCTCAATTCGCACAATTCTTACAGGTGAATTAGGAGTAACCCCGTAGAATTCAAACACCAGGAAAATTTATGAAATAGGAGTTTTAAATGAAATTAGTTAAAGTTTTACTCCCCCTTGCTGCTGCCGGTTTAATCATGGGCACAGCTTCTGCTCGTGACATGGACGGTTTCTACGGTAAGGTTGAACAGATGCCGACAGCGGAAAATCCTGCTTGGGTGATCGGCGGAAAGACATTCAAGATTGACCAGCGCACTAAGATCGAACATCGTCGTGACCAGAAGATCGGCGTTGGTTCCTGCGTTAAGGTTGACGGTGATCTCGATCGCGAAGGCAATTTCTTCATTTCCGAAATTGAACAGAAACGCGACAATCGCTGCCGTTAATTCTTAATTGATAGAGCAGCCTTCGGGCTGCTTTTTCATTGTTTATTATTTGCGAAAAAATGAAAAAATTCTTTCTTGCTTTGGCCGCTCTGAGTTTATCTTTCACCGCTTTCGCTGCCGGGGACGATGATGCTTTTTACGGAAAAATTGAAAAGATGCCCTCTGCACAAAATCCGACTTGGGTTATCGGAGGCAAGACTTTCAAAGCTGACGCTCGTACAAAGGTTGAGAGTCATGGCGGCCACAAATTTGACGTAGGCGCCTGCGTCAAAGTAGAGGGTGATATTGATCACCGCGGTGAATTTTTCATTTCCGAGATGGAAATCAAAAATGAGAGCCGCTGCCAAAAATAAGGTCTCTAGGGCCTCCTTACCTTTTCCTGACTTTTTGAGAGTTTTGTCTGGACAGCCGGTAAGTTCCTAGAAAAGGCTATAAAAAATCTCGTCCCGTGAAGGCAACGCGGACGAGATTTTTTTAAGCAAGTGCATTCAACACTTGCGGAGATTTTGATTACATCTTATTGGAAACGGTAGTCGCAGCGTGGTCTACGCCATTACCTAACGCAGCAACGTCCTTGCCCACTCCTTTAACCGTATTGCATCCGGCAAGTCCGATCAAAAAAGCAGCCAAAATAGCAAGCAGTGAAAACTTTTTCATATCTACCTCTATTGCAATGATTAACTAGCGGCACCCATTAAAGTTTCTTTTGCACAGCAGTTGCTGCGGTATCAATGTCGTCGCCGACGGCTGAAACGTCCTGGCCAACACCTTTTACCGTAGAACAAGCTGATACAGAAAGCGTAAAGGCAACGGCCATAACCATCAGTACCCATTTCTTCATTTTTTCCTCCGAAAAATCTTTTTCTTGATGTGGTTAATTTAAGCCTTTCCAGATCAAGGACCGTCCTAACTGATTCAAAACGGGACTTCTTTTTTGAGAAGCCCCGTTCAGAATAGAAACTGGATTCGACAGTCCGAAATGATTAATTCGGCTTTGTCAGATCCGCACCGAAATATTTCACGGATAGTTTGGATAACGTTCCGTCATTCTTCATTTCCTGAAGAGCATTGTCGATTGCCTTCTTCAGTGATGCGTTGTCTTCACCCTTCTTCATCGGAATGGCATATTCCGTCACTTTGTCCATCGTAGCTGCAATCTTCAAAGGTTCATCAGGACGATGCTTCATGTAGTCCCCGTAGGAAGTGGAGGCGTTGATAGTTGCCTGTACCTGTTTGTTTTTAACCATCTGAAGCGTTTCAGCCAGAGTATCGACACCGCTGACTTTGGCTCCGTACTTTTCGCCGATCTCCTGGTATGTCGAGCCAATGGAATTTGCGGTCGTTTTACCTTTCAAATCATTAAAAGAGTGAATATCGTTGTTGTCGGACCGGGTAATTAGCACCGTGCGGTCATAGGCGTAAGGTGTGGAGAAATCGTAAGTTTTCGCACGGTCAGGCGTAACGTCTACACCATTAATCACCAAGTCATATCTTCCCGTATCCATACCGGCGAAAAGACCGTCCCAGGGGCCTTCAACAATCTTGGCTTTGACTCCCAATTTCTTGGCTAAGTTCTGAGCGACTTCAACGTCATATCCGACCAACTGATCTTTTTCATTGTGGAAGGAGAACGGCTGCCAGTCCCCTTCTAAGCCGACCTTCAATTCACCGGATGATTTAATTCTTGCCAGGTGATCTTGAGAAGCCGAAGCAGAATTGCCGCTCGGCGCTTTATCGCATCCGACCAACATAAGAGAGGCAGAACCGGCGAGGAAAAGGCCCAGGCCGAACTTTATCAACAATCGAAAATTATGTGTCATATCTAAATCATCAACAAAAATTAAAGAGAATTCATCGCGTTTTCTGCTTCGCGCTGTTTCTTGAAGGCTTCCAAGGCTGAGCGCTGGGCCTCTTGAGAACCGCTTGCCAAACGAAGGAAAGCTCGAGTACGTTCGTTTTGAGGATGTTCGAAAATCTGCTCGGGGCTGCCTTGCTCAACAATCAAACCATGATCCATAAAAATGACTCTGTTGGAAACGTTACGAGCAAAGTTCATTTCATGCGTCACCACGACCATTGTCATGCCTTCTTGAGCGAGCTGACGCATTACCTCTAATACTTCATCCGTCAGTTCAGGGTCTAAAGCCGAAGTGGGCTCATCAAAATAAATAATTTCCGGGTCCGTGGCGAGAGCCCGAGCAATTGCAACCCGCTGCTGCTGGCCTCCGGAAAGTTCGCTCGGATAGGAATTGGCTCTGTCTTCCAGACCAATCTTACGCAGAAGCATCATGCCTTTTTTTACCGCGTCTGCTCTGCTCATACCTCTGCCGGAAGTCAGGCCAAGCGTAATGTTCTCAAGCGCGGTTTTATTTCTAAAAAGATTGTAGTTCTGAAAAACAAAGCCCGTTTTTCTTTGGATTTCGGACGCCTGTTCTTTAGTGGCCGTTTTTAAATCGATAGTCTTATCGTCCAAACTGATTGACCCGTAATCAGCTCTTTCCAGGAAATTGACGCAGCGAAGCAAGGTGGTTTTTCCGGAGCCTGACGGTCCGAGAATTGAAACCACATCGCCTTTATAAACATCGATGCTGATATCTTTCAACACTTCTAAGGTGCCGAAAGATTTTTTCACATGGCTTATGAGAAGGAGCGGATCGGTTTTTTCCATTACTAATTTGACTGCAAAAATGAATCGTTAGTTTGTACCGTATTTGCCGAGTTTCTTTTCGCCGCGGCGCTGTAAGTACTCAAGAATCGTCGAGAAAATTAAATAAATGAGCGCGACTTCGATGTACACCGCCATAGTTTCATAAGTTCTTCCGGCAATTCTCTGGGCTTGGAAGAACATTTCAGCCACCGTAATGTTAGCCGCTAAAGAAGTGTCTTTAACCATTGAAATCATGGAGTTGCCCAAGGCCGGGAACGCAGTTCTAAAGGCCTGAGGCAGAACGACGTGCCACATGATCTGAAAATAATTGAGGCCGACGCAGCGTCCTGCTTCCATCTGGCCTTGAGGAACTGACTCTAACGCGCCGCGAATTGTTTCGGCGTTATAGGCGCCTTCGTTGATTGAGAAAACAATAACGGCGGCCAGGAAGGCGTCCACCATGATGCCGATACTCGGCAGCCCGAAGAAAACGACATACAGCTGCACAAGCAGCGGCGTTCCTCTAATCACCCAGACATAGAAGCGGCAAATTTGCCGAAGAACCGGAACTTTCGAGTACTGGATCAATGCTACAACGACAGCAATGACCATGGAAAGAGCGAACGAAATGATCGTCAAAGGTATCGTTACAGTGATGCCTTTGAACAATAATTGCGGAAAAGCATCCACCATTACTTGCCATACGTGCGGATCCATTGGCGCCCCTTCCTTCTGATAAAGTCGGCTTCTTTTCAATTAGCTTTGTAACATTGTAAGTTACTCTCCAGCTGCTTCTTTGCTTATTTATTTGAATTAGCTCTGGGGCAAAAGATAGGTTAATATTTGTGCGATTTTACGGGGCGCAGCCAAAGGTTTTGGTAGGCCGTAGCGGGTTCAACTCCCGACGCCCCGACTGCAACCTTTTCTTCTCCAGTTTTAACTCAATCCCTCTTTTCTCTTACTCCTGTTCTCATATCAAAACGAATGCCCTAGCTATAGAAGTTCTCTTCCCGTTTATCTGAGAGAGTTGTCTCAGACAAGCTCAACAATCCTTCTTACCGAAAACCTGACCGAAACCTTTGATTATGAAGCCTTCGCTGGACCCCATCTTTAATCCGTCAAAATAGCCAACCCGCAATAAAAAACTCCCGTGCTCGTTAAGAGGACCTAAGCTATACCGATTACGTCAGTGCTTAGGCGTGCCTTTTATTAAGAAGTTAGAGACTAAGGCAGTTACAAAGAAAGAATGAACTACCGCGCACTTACGTGCACGGTTTCATGGGAGCGTGCTCCCATTTTTA
>OGHO01003320.1_pt1 | contig 10836 bp, 10 predicted proteins | sample 1571421 | NCBI WGS metagenome assembly OGHO01 (sample SAMEA2581937, study PRJEB24529) | metagenome | biome: Human gut stool | place: China | collected 2011
ACGGATGAGCCGGATCATAAGAGGAAGATTCTTCCTTGGTCAAACCATCTGCCATTTCATAAATATCTACCAAGTTTTGGGTAGGAACGATAGAAGACCAGCCACCATCACCATTATTATACATCTGACCTATTGTACCCAATTCCAAAGTGGAATTTACATACTGAACAGCCAGAATAATCTCCTTTGAATCCTGACCGGCAACTTTAAATAAGTTATTATAGTCCGGTTCCAAAGCATATTGTTTCAGGTTAATGATAGCCTCGGCCATTTCCTTTGCCTTCGCATAATCACCATAATACAATGCACTACGCATCCTGATAGCCATAGCAGCCCCCTTTGCAAAACGTCCCCTTTCGGATGGAACAGCATTCAGTTCGCCAATGGCAGTATCCAATTCGCTATTAACAAAAGTCTTCACTTCCTCTTCCGATTTACGGGGAACTTTAGCCTCATCCGCAGAATCATAGTTATCAATAATAGGCACACCGCCATACCACCAGTTCATTACAAAGTAACGATAAGCGCGAATGGTACGAACCTGACCTATCAAATCCGTCTTAGCCTGCTCACTGGAGAACGGAATATCCTTTACTTTTTCCAGGAATGTGTTACAACGGCGGATAACAGAGAAGTCATAGAAACTTGCCACAGATCCCGACGGAGTCATTGCACCGTTACCAATGGTTTTATAGTTTTCCCATTCAAAGTTATTAAAGCCAAAATCCGATCCGCAATCCAGATATAAGATATTACCACCATCTTCCCAACTGGAAGTATCATCATTATTACCACCATAACACCCGATAGCAAATTTCTGGGCATCATCCTCGGTTTTCCAGGTAGTAGCAGGAGACAGGGCATCCAGCGGAGCCGTATCCAGGAAGTCAGAACAAGATGTAATCATCATTGCTGCTCCCATTATCATATATTGTTTCAAATATTTCATAGTTCAAATCTTTTAAAGTCTATATAAATCAGAATGCTATATTAATACCGAATGCATGAGTGCGCAGCAACGGATAAGAAGACAAGCGTTGGCTGGTTGCTTCAGGATCAATATTAATTTTCATATTATCAAAAGTCAACAAGTTTTCTACAGAGTAGTAAATGCGGATATTATCAACACCTACGGCATTCAACCACTTCTTCGGTAATGTATATCCTAACTGCAGGTTCTTGAGGCGCAAGTAGCTTGTATTCTGCAACCAGAAATCAGATTGCACGGAACGGCTGCTACTGGGAGAATTCGTATCATAGAAAATACGCGGCATGGAAGCATTATGATTCTCGGGTGTCCAAGCATCTCTCCATATAGTAGACGGATGGGCAGCATCACCCGAGAAGTTACCATAAACTTCATATCCGTCAAACAATCTCTTTACACCGGCAGCACCATTAAACATCAATGACAGGTCAAAACCTTTCCAGCCTGCATTAATATTGAAGCCATAAGTAACCTTAGGGTCCGAGCTACCACAATATTCACGGTCTTCAGCCGTCAGCTTACCATCTTTGTTTGTATCTACATAACGCAAGTCACCGGCTTTAAACTTCTTGCCGAAAGGATTACCATATTTTTCGGTATAAGCATCTGCTTCTTCCTGAGAATTGAAGAAACCGTCTGCTCTATAAATAAAGTATGAGTTCATAGCTTCACCTACTTTATTACGCTGATTGTAACCACCCGAAGCATCCAGGTATTTATCAGGATCACCGCCTCCCAAATCAAGGATCTTGTTCTTATTATAAGAGAAATTACCTGCGATTCCAAAGTCAACCTGACCTATTTGGGTATTGTAGCTCAAGTTTATTTCTACACCACTATTTCTCATAGAGCCTACATTGTCTTTATAAGCATCCAGTGCAAATTCTTCAGGAACCGTTACATCCATAATGATGTCGGTAGTCTTGCGATTATAATAATCGACAGAACCATTCAACTTGTTGAATAAAGTAAAGTCAACACCGATACCCCAAGTAGATGCCTTTTCCCATGAGATGGTTTCCAAACGGTATTTCCGCTGATAATAACCGGAATTCAAAGAACCTCCGAATGCATATTTAGAATCCAGATTATAAGTATTCAATGCCGGATAATAGTCATTATTGGTACCACTTAATGCATCCTGATTACCTAACTGCCCCCAAGAAGCGCGAATCTTCAAGCTTGACAACCAGCTATCTCTTACACCTTCCATAAATGCTTCTTCACTGATGCGCCATGCACCCGAGAATGAAGGGAAATATCCCCAACGGTGACCTTCTGCAAAACGAGAAGAAGCATCCGAACGGATATTGGCTTCCAAAAGATACTTGCCTGCAAAATCATAATTGACACGGGCAAACCATGAAATCATTGCCAGTTCTGCCGAATAACCTTCGTTGCTTTGAGTAGAAGCATCTCCGGCATTCATATCCGTCAATTCATTATTGGGGAATTTCTTACGCACAGCTTTCTGATACTTATAGTTGTATTTTTCTGTGTGCCAACCCAATAAGCCTTTGATATTATGCTTGCCAAAACTCTTATCATAATTCAGCAACGCGTCATAGTTTGTACGATCCCATTTATAGTAACGTTCATCCAATTGGTTAGGGTCTGATTCTTTATTCTCATTATACTTGATGTATTTCTGGAAATAACTGTAGTTCTGCAAATTGTTTACATATGCACCCTGCAAAGTCAGTTTCAAACCATCCATGATTTTATAATCCACGGCAGCCATTCCCGAAAAGTTATAATTGTCGCGGTTTACCTTCATGCCCGAATCCAACCAGGCAATGGGGCTACCATCCGAGATAGTTCCCCAGGTACCATCGTCATAACGGGCAACAATCCAGGGAGCGATCAAATTTAACTGGCGGATAATCTGATCCGAACTACCGCCGGCATAGGCAGAACTGGCATCGCTATACTGATTCTTAATATAAGATAAGTTCATGCGTGCACTTAAACGTTCATTGATCTTCATATCCAGATTTGTACGAGCATTGAATTGTTCACGCCCTGCATTCGGCAAAATACCGGTCTGATTTAGATAACCCAATGAAGCCATATACTTCACATTTTCGGAACCGCCGTTAATATTGATATTATGGCGATGCTGAACACCGGTCTTATAGGCCAGGTCATACCAATCCGTGTCCGGATAAAGCGGATCATTTCCGGCTTTGAACTTTTGCAGCTCGGTATCATCGAAGCGTTTCGCCATACCTTCTGCTTCCAATGCCTTATTCAACAAGGAAGCATATTCATAAGAACCCATACGCTCAATCATATTCGTTGCGTTCTGGAAACTCAAATAGCCGCTATATGATACTTTTGTTTCTCCGGTCTTACCACGCTTTGTTGTAATCAAAACAACACCATTGGCAGCTTTAGAACCGTAGATTGCAGCAGAAGCGGCATCTTTCAATACAGAAATACTTTCAATATCGTTGGGATCGACAGCACTCAAAGTACCGGTTTCTATTCCATCCACTAAGATATACGGACCGGCTTCATTCAAAGTACCGATACCACGAACACGGATTTTACCGGCATCCTGTCCCGGCGCACCATTGGTTCCTGTAATAGTAACACCCGGCATCAAACCTTGCAAACCGCTGGATACGTTCTGAATAGGACGATTCTCCAATTCTTTACTATCCACCATAGCCACAGAACCCGAAAGGTTTACTTTTTTCTGTGTACCATAACCTACTACGACAACTTCGCTCAATGTTTTTGAATCTTCTTTCAAAATAACATTCAGTGAACCGCCATTCCATTTAATTTCTTGAGTTTGATAGCCCACATAAGAGATTATGATCATATCTCCCTTTTTCACTCCATCAAGGCTAAAATTACCATCGAAGTCGGTGATCGTTCCGTTTGTTGTACCTTTTACAACTACTGAAGCACCAATAACGGACTCGCCTGTAGCGTCCTTGACCACACCTTTACATGTTTCCGTTTGTTGTACAATGGCTGAGGAGTTTACTCCGGAAGCCATAATTGTAGAGATTGTTCCCGAGAATAAACTTCCAAGGAATAATAACATACTGACAGATTTCAGTCGTTTTAACATAATTATTAATTTTAAGGTTTACTGAGAGTATAGAGGCTCCAAGTTCTGAAGGAACTATATTTCACCTTAAATTGTTGTTCACCAATGAAATAATAAAAGACTGATAGAAGCGGTATATTGCCTGTAGTAACCTAAAAGTAGGCTTCCAAACAATGATTTCTATTTTATTTCTACTCAATAGTCCTTTATATATCCTATCTTCTTTGCAGAAAGAGAAGGCTAAGCAATAGAACAATAGAAATGAGAAGTAAATATGCTATACGGTGATGAATAAGATAAAATTAAAATTCTACCTTTTTTCTACTATAAATACCAATAGAAATAAGCAATAAAACAAAAATTTAACTCGCAAAATCCATAAAATTATAAAAGTTTCATGAGTTACCTATTAATTATTGATCGAAAATAGATTGATATTCAATAAGAAATAACAGGAATGACGAAAAAAACTTTTCTTTAAGGCTTGAGTTATTAAAATTTATCATATATTTGTGCAGTTAATCTAAATCAGATTGAGAATATAGTTCCTTCAGAACTTTGCTCATTCCGACTTTCCTATAATGCAACTAGCACTCCTAATTTTGTAATAATAAACAATACACATACCTCTTACAACCCATACTTCTTCATCTTATTAAACAAAGTCTTTCGGCTTATATTCAAAGCCTCAGCAGTCAGTGTACGATTGTCCCCAAATTTCTTCAGTGTCTCCTGTATCAATTCTTTTTCCACCTGTGCATTTACTTCCCTTATGTCATTACTGTCTCCCAAAGTAATGGAAGAATCACTTTGTTCATATCCTTTAATACGCGCAGGTAGTTGCTGTACATCAATCATTCCATCCAGGCAAAGAATCATAGCACTTTGAATAGCGTTCTCCAAATCGCGGATATTCCCCGGCCAGTCATAAGCACAAAGCCGGTCCATAGCCGCAGGAGTTATACTTTTTACAGATAGATTCAAAACCTCATTGTGTTTCCGGATAAAGAAATCAGCCAATAAAGGAATATCTTCCTTGCGTTCGCGTAGCGGAGGAAGTTCTAAGGTAAATACATTCAAACGATATAATAAATCAAGGCGGAAATTACCGGTCTTTACTTCCGATTCCAAATCACGATTGGTGGCCGCCACTATACGCACATTGACAGGAATCAGTCTGGTTCCGCCAATGCGGGTTACCTTCCGTTCTTCCAATACACGCAGCAATTTTACTTGTGCATCCATAGGCAATTCACCTATTTCATCCAGAAAAAGCGTACCGCCCTCCGCTTGCTCAAAGATACCCGGTTGCGCCTCTTTTGCATCCGTAAAAGCGCCCTTTTCATGTCCGAACAACTCATTTTCTATCAATGTAAGAGGAATGGCGCCGCAGTTTATAGCCACAAAAGGTTGCTCGGAACGCCTGCTGCGGACATGCACCGCACGGGCTATTAATTCTTTTCCCGTTCCGCTTTCTCCATGAATAAATACAGTGGCTTCGGTCTTTGCCACACGGTTTACTTGCTCCATAACGGTGCGAAGTCCTCCTTCACTGCCTATAATGGGACGCTCCCCTTCGCCCAAGCGTTTCTTCAGTTGGCGGAGCTCCCCCTTCAAATGGCTATGCTCCATGGCCCGTTTTACTTTCAACAATAAATCATCATTGTCAAAAGGCTTTTCTATAAAGTCGTATGCACCTTTCTTTACGGCATCTACCGCCAGCGAAATAGTTCCAAAAGCGGTTATCAATATCATTACCTGATTGGGACGCGCCGCCTGTATCTTCTCCAACGCCTCCATTCCGGTCATTACGGGCATCTGCTGGTCCAAAAGTATCACATCGGGATGGAATGATGCGGCTTCCGTCACAGCTTCCTTGCCATTGGTTACTGATTTTACTTCATACCCTTCCTGCGTCAGCAGAAGGCTCATTATCTTGCGGATACGCGGTTCATCATCCGCTATCAATACTTTTCCTTTCATACGTGTTGAGGGAGTTTAATGGTAAAACATGTGCCTTTTCCGGGAGTGCTGCGAACTTCCAGTTCGCCTTTATGCCGGTTGATAATGCCATAACAGATGGCAAGTCCCAATCCTGTTCCTTCTTCCTTGGTGGTAAAGAAAGGGTTGAATACATTCTCTATATTCTTTTCGTCAATGCCTTTGCCCGTATCTTCAAATGAGAGTAGCAGGTAACGGCTACGGGCATCAATCATTGCTCCGTGTTCCATACTTATATATAAGGTACGCGGGTGGGATTCATCATTTCCTTTCATGGCTTCCACTGCATTCAGAATAATGTTGAGACAGACTTGTTTCAACTGTTCGGCATCACCCATGATAGTCGTTTCTTCGGTGAAATATTCAAATTCCACTTCTACCTGTTGCTTCTTCAACGTGTTGTTGATAAGTAGCAATGTCTGGTTAATCAATTGTTCCAAGTTGACTTCCGTAGTATTCAATTCCGATGGACGGGCAAAAGAAAGCAATCCTTGCACAATCTTGTTGATGCGTTCCGTTTCATTCAGTAACTCGTGCATCATTTGTCCTTTCTCCGTGTCCGGATCAAAATCAGAACTTAAATATTGAATGGTGCTACGGATGGAAGTCAACGGATTCTTTATTTCGTGCGCTGCCCCGGCAGCCAATTCGCCGAGTACTGCCAAGCGGTCTGTGCGATACATCCGTTTCAGGCGGTCACGCTGGATTTCATACAGTGAAGCATGTTCTATGGCAAAAGCGGCTTGTCCTAATAATAGGGAAAGTAATTCCAATTCTTGCTTCCCGAATTTCTTTCCATTCACTTTCTTACCCATTACCAATATGCCACTGATGCGGTTCATCACATTCAAGGGATAGACTATTTCTGCCTTCAACCGTTTCAACACTTCCTGTTCTTCCTCTGAAAAATAGGAGAGTAGCGAGGGACTTTCCGAAACAATCAACGGACGTTCATTGACCGCCAGCCAGCTCACCAGTTTCCCCCTACCCGAGAAATAAGGAGGATTCTTTTCTTCCGTCCCCTGTTCCTTATACTTCTCCGTACTTTCATCGGACAGGAACAAAGAGATACTTTCCACCGGAGTAATCTGGTTTACTTTCGACAGGAAATTCTCTATCAGCAATTGCCTGTCGGCAATCAACATCAGTGAACGGTTAAACTCTGACAAGAGTTGCTTTAGCTCTATGTGATGGGGGGTAGAAAAGAGATGGAACATCTTATTTTTCTTTATTTTAAAAGTAAAACAAATAACTTATTATTTATCAGCACTTTATGTTATTCTTATTTTAGATTTATGCCATTCTTATTTTTTTTTAGCCAAAGAATAGACTTTAACCCGTTGTTGGAATTAATAAAGGATGTTATCGCGCAGCCTCCCCCTTGGAAAGGGGGCAAGGGGGATGTTCTCTACCAAACAAGGAACTCCCTTTTCACGAAAATAAATAGTGAAGAAGGGAACATCCCCCTTAAATCCCCCTTTCCAAGGGGGAAACCTGCGGGTGGATACCTTAACCGAATGGGTACGGAAGTCCTATTTTGAGTGCAAAGATGAGGATTAGATTCTAAAATAGCAAATGAAATACGAATTATTTATGAAAAGAATGAAAAAAGGTTAGTCTTTACGGGGAAAATGGGGGGAATTTCAGGGGGAAGTATAGCAGGTGCTGGGGATGAGATTGGGTGGTGTTCGCAATGGCGGCGGATGGTATATCCGCCGAAATCAAAAGAACAAAAGCGTTTTCTACATAATAGTAAAACTGATCTTTCTTCCTAAACCTTGGAATATTTTGAAAAGTGTAGATAGCTGAATATCAGCATGGCCATTCTCTATACGTGAGATATAGCTTTTCTTTGTGCCAATCTTAGCGGCTAATTGCTCTTGGGTCATTCCCGCTTTCAAACGCTATGCCTTTAAACGCTCGCCAATAATAAATGCCTCACACCCACGTTCAAATTCATCACGCTCGGGAGTTCCCACTTCACCAAAATCTTCTGCAATCAAATCCTCTATCGGAGTGCAGCCTTTTCTTTTCAGTTCTTCATTAGTCATCATTATTGCTCCTTTCTTTTTGCTTTTGGCTAAAGTTCACTCTCCCGCTTTTCACCCATTATACATTTAATATTTATACTACGAAGGTAACGAGTTAGTAAACAAGAATCAAATAATTACAGGATTTTCTTGCAGTATTTTTTAAGCACGGATAATATATCTGCCGATACAATTTCCATCAGCAAAGTTAAAAGTGGCTTCCATTTGTAGATTTATGCGCTTTTTCGCTATCTTTGTACAGTGAATATTTTTAATAGAAAGGAGAATCTGATGAGCAAGTCCGTTCAACTGCAACAATCTGTACTTCAAGGTGTCGCTTCCCTGCTGGACGACAACGAAGCACTAAAGAAGTTACAAAAGTATATCCAGCACCTCAAAAGTGAGAAGACGGTGGTGGAAGAAAAAGAAATGTCAGCCAGTGAAAAAGAAGAAATACTGGATGATATAAGGGAAGGATTACGGGAACTTAAATTAGTGAGACAAGGGAAGTTAAAAAGTCGTCCCGTAGAAGAACTTCTGAATGAAATATAATATAGAAACCCTACCGACTTTTGACAAGAAGTTCAAGAAGTTGGCTAAAAAATATAAATCACTGAAAAGTGATTTGCAGGAATTAGTGAATATACTTAGGCAAAATCCTACTACCGGTTCAGATCTTGGCAACGGGGTACATAAAGTGCGTATGGCAATTAGTGACAAAGGAAAAGGTAAAAGCCATGGTGTACGGATAATTACATATACTGCCGTAATCAGTGTGGAGGAAGGAGTTATCACCCTGCTTACTATTTATGACAAAGCCGATCAAAGTACGATCACTGAAAAGGAAATCTCGTCATTAGTTGATGAATTGCAAAATGATAACAAACAATACTAAGAATGGCTGGATTGCAAGTCCAGCCAAATAAACAAATACGGATCTTAATGCCTAAACAAAAGCTGCAGCAGCTTGGGATAGTTTGCCAGCTACATCTTTCAATGCTTCAGCCAGTCTGGCTAATTCAGCAGGTGTAAACTCAGCCACTTTACCATGAACAGCATTTCCATTGATACGTTGATGCAACCATGAAGCTGATTTGCCGAAGTAAACTCTGGCAAATTCGGATACCGATATAAAAGGTAGAGTATCAGTCAATACTTTACGCACTTCTATCCGTTGCTTAAGTTCGTGCGCTTCATCTGTCTTTTGATGCAATAATTTAAATTCCTCATCTGTTGCCTCTCTAATTATAGCTTTACCTTTCTCATCCAGAGTAGCAAAAAATGCATCTAATTGTTGCTGAACTTTTTCACGCTCTATGCCGCGTGAATGAACCCATTTTGATTTTAGTTCAAGATAATCTTCTTTTACGCCCATAGTTTTAGTTTTTTAGAGTTAAATGAATGAAGATAAGGAAGTTCCCCCGTCGAGGAACTTCCTCTTTTCTACCGGATTGCTGAAAGTCGTTGAATCTCTAACTTAAGGGATTCAATCTCAGCATCCAATACCGATTTTCGATAACCAATCCCAATCAGGTGGTTATAATTTCGGAGATAGTAGTTGAGATTTTCTATCAACTCATCTATCCGCGCTTTTAGCGCTGCTTCATCAGTCATTCAAAGAGCTCTTTTTGATTGACGAAGCAAAGATAATAAAATCTTTATCAATGGCAAAACTTTGATAAAGATTTTATTATCTTTGGCTAAAATCCCAAAAACGATCACTTTTGAGCAACTTGGGAGAATCTATAATCTGTGTACTTCCGTGATAAACTATCATTTATTTCGCTGTTTATGATAAATATAATCTTTAATATCTGCTATTATATAGTCTTGCCCTTGCGTATGAAGGACTTCAAAACCATCTGTCAGATAGTTGATAACATCATATCGCTCAAAATCATGCAATGCTTCCGCACCGCTAATTTTTCTGTCCTCTTTATAGCTTTCCAGACAGAAAATAATAAATTGCTGTATACCTACTTCTTCTTTCATACTAAATCGGGGAAATAGACTTCACCTGTTTCTTTTTCGTGAAAAAGCATCTCTACCAGCATCCTGGGACTGTAATGCCAAAACTTTGTTTCTTCTTTTTCCAATAAAGCATAAGTGCGTGATGAATAGAGATAGTGCAACGCCTCCTGCAATGAATACGGACGCTGCTTTCTCAATTCGTCTACCAAACTCTGTATCTTGAGTGGAAATAGTGCATTAAATAGAGTCGAATCCATGACTTTGTATTTATTACTTTAGAACAAAGGTAGTCTATTCTAAGTGAAAGAACAACAGAAAGAGGAAAAAAGATTACTTTTGCTATCTATCAATAAAAAAGACGGATCATTACTGACCCGTCCCTTCGTATTAAATTCCTAAACAAAAGATCTCATTATTCAGCCACAGCTTCCGGAGCCTTGTTTTCGGGCTTCTCGATGCCATCTTTGGTAGCGCGTTCCTCCATGCGCTGGATGCGTGCATCCAGATCGGGATGGGTAGAGAACAACTGGTTCAGCTTGCTGCTTTTCTGTGCACCTGCTTCTTCCTGCATCTTTTTCAGCTTTTGGAATGACAATGCCATAGCCCAAGGATTCTTGCCTGCCTTTTTCAAGAACTCGTAACCATAATCATCTGCTCCGCGCTCCTGCTTCTGTGAGTAAGTGGCATTGACCAACGCTTCGCCCAAGTCGCCCAACTGTGAATCAGTAAGGGCTGCCGCCTTGCCTCCTTGTGATGAAACACCATCCTTCAAAGCAGAAGTA
>OGHO01003328.1_pt1 | contig 10816 bp, 9 predicted proteins | sample 1571421 | NCBI WGS metagenome assembly OGHO01 (sample SAMEA2581937, study PRJEB24529) | metagenome | biome: Human gut stool | place: China | collected 2011
CGCCCCGCCGCCGTATGTTCCACTCGTTTTCCGTTCCTCATGATACCATAAAAAAACAAGAATTGCAAGTGGAGACAAAATTTGTTATAATAATCCATATATGGCGTAAAGTTTTCGGGGAGGTGGCACAGGGATGAAACTGATCTTTCCGGTGCCGCCCGAAGCGGACGGTGCGCTGCTGCGCAATTTTCTGCGCCGGTGTGCCGTTTCCACCGAGCTGGCCCGCGCGGTCAAGTTCCACGGCAGCGGCTTCTGGGCTGGTGGACAGCCCATCCTAGCGAACCGCCGGGTCGAAGCCGGGCAGGACATTTGGTTCGAACTGCCTGCTGACGGGGCCGGTGTGGCCCCGCAGCCGGAGATCCCGGTGCAGGCCGTCTATGAGGATGCGTTCGCCATCGTGCTGGACAAGCCGCCGCACCTGGCTGTGCATCCCACGCTGAACTATCCGCTGGATACGCTGGCCAACGGCTATGCGGCCCGGATGGAGGCGCGGGGCGAGAGCCCGGTCTTCCGCCCGGTGAACCGGATCGACAAGGATACCAGCGGCCTTGTGCTGGCCGCAAAGAATGGCTACGCCGCTCCGCTGCTGGCCCGGAACGTCGAAAAGCTCTACTATGCCGTCGTGGAGGGCGAACTGCCCCTCGGTAAAGGTGTCATCGACGCCCCCATCGGCCGTCAGGCCGAGAGCATCATCGGCCGGTGTGTGACGCCGGACGGCAAGCCCAGCCGGACGGAGTATACCATAGTAAGAGCAGAACACGGCCTCAGCCTGGCCGCCTGTGTCCCGGTGACGGGGCGGACGCACCAGATCCGGGTCCACTTTGCCTCCATCGGCCACCCGCTGGCCGGAGATGACCTCTACGGCGGGAGCCGGGAGCGGATCGGGCGGCAGGCGCTGCACTGTGCAGAGCAGCGCTTCCGGGTGCCGGAATACGAGATGACGCCGGAGGGCATCCGCATCACGGCACCGCCGCTGGAACAGAGCCGGGCCGTCACCGTGAAAAGCCCGCTCCCGCCCGATCTGCGGGCACTTTTCGGGGAAGACCCCCTGGAAATATGAAAACTAAGTGAAAAGTCCGTGAAAGGTCTGCCCAATTTTTGTGAGGAACCTTGTTTCAGCGCGGACGGCGTGTATAATTGAAATGAATTTGTGATTTTTGATCCTTACAGTCAGGAAGGAGCAACCCCTTTTGATCGAAGAAAAGACAAAGGAGCCGATGCAGGAGGCTCCGTCAGCACCGCCGGTGAAGCACAAGCGGACGCTGCGGTCCCTCTGGGCACAGCTCCAGTGCAGCCGGCTGCTGCGGAAACACCGCTTCCGCCGGAAGACACAGCGCCGCATGAACGACCTTTCGCAGAAGCTGCGGGGGAGCGCTTTGGTGCTGCGGGTGGGCGAGACCCTGTATGCGTTGGGCTTTGCCGCCGAATATGCTGTGGTGCGCATGGGCCGGAATATCTCCGCCGTCGCACGGTGGCTGGCGCACGGCATCCGCAATGTGTTCCATGAGCTGGCCGCGCTGGCGTTCCCCGGCGCTGCCCAGATGTTCCGGGACCTGTTCGGCCCGGTGATCCTCTTTTTCCGGGGCACGGGGGCACTGCTGGTGCATGCCCGCGCGGTCCGGAAGGAGAAAGGCTTCGGCGCGGCCGTCAAAGCCAGCGTCCATTATCTCACCAGCGGCATCCGGCGCAACCTTCGGCTGCTGCCCCGGATGGCCATGTACATCCTGCCGGTGTGTATGCTGGCGGTATTTGTGACGGTGTATGACCGCACCATCCAGCAGCCCTATGCCTTGGCGGTGCAGGTCAACGGGAAGACCGTCGGCTATGTGGCCAACGAAGGAGTCTTCAACCTTGCCCGTGAGGACGTGATGGAGCGTATCAATTACGCCGGTACGGACAAGACCGACTGGACCATCGAGCCGAGCTATACCATCTCGGTGGCGCATCAGGTCATGGACGAGAGCGAGACCGCCGACGCCATCCTGAAGAGCGCCAGCGATGAGATCAGCGAGGGCACGGCTCTCTACCTGAACGGTGAGCTGACGGCCGTGTGCGCAGACGGCGACGCCCTGCGCAGCTACCTGAACAGCCTGCTGGCCCCCTACGAGGAAGAGTACAAGAACGACGAAAACGTCACCGTCGGCTTCAGCAAGACCGTTCTGCTCGAAGACGGCATCTATTTCAACGACAGCTTCGAGGACGACAATTCCATTGAGGATATGATCTCCGGCGTCCGTCAGCAGGAGAAGACCTACACGGTCCAGGCTGGCGACACCCTGTGGTCCATCGCCCGGAAGAACGACCTGACCTTCCGCGAGCTGTGTGCGCTGAATACGAACTTCAAGGGGGCAGCCCTGACCGAAAGCTCCAACATCCAGGAGGGCGACACCCTCATCGTGACCAAAGAGGAAGCGACGCTGGAAGTGCGCATCACCAAGATGGAGACCCGGCAGGAGGAGGTCCCCTTCACCACCGAGACCGCCCAGTCGAACGAATATACCAAGGGCACGACCAAAACCTTGCAGGAGGGTGAGAACGGCTTGCGTCTTGTGACGCTGCAAAATGTCTACGACACGAACGGCACCCTGTTGGAACAGACCGTCGTTTCCACCCAGACCCTCAAGGAAGCCGTGCCCAAGAAGGTGGTCGTCGGCACCAAGAAGGTGACGAACAAGACCGCCTACATCACCGGCAGCGGCCAGTTCATCTGGCCGGTGCCCAACTACCGTAACTGCTCGCGCTGGTACGGCAGCGGCCACAAGGGCGTGGACATCTGCGCACCGGCCGGTACGCCCATCTATGCGTCGGCAGGCGGCACCGTGACCAAGGCGGGCTACAACAAGGCCGGTGCCGGCACGGGCTATGGCTACTCGGTCATCATCAGCCACTCCGGCGGCTACACCACCGTCTATGCCCACTGCCTGTCGCTGACCGTCAGTGCAGGCCAGAGCGTCCGTCAGGGCCAGCTTATCGGTTACGTGGGCAGCACCGGACGTTCCAGCGGCAACCACTGCCACTTTGAGATCCGCCGCAGCGGCTCGTATCTGGCACCGCAGAACTTCTTCCCCGGCAAAAGATAAGGAAAAGACCTCTCGTTCTGCTGCGTGATGCCTGAGAGGTTCATTATAACCAAGGAAAAGGAGACGATTACTATGGCAACTCCCCACATCAGCGCCGAAAAAGGCGACTTCGCAAAAACTGTTCTGATGCCCGGTGACCCCCTGCGCGCAAAATTCATTGCAGACACCTTCCTGCAGGATGTCCGCCAGGTGACCGGCGTCCGCGGGATGCTGGGTTTTACCGGTACCTATGAGGGCCGCCCCATCAGCGTGATGGGCAGCGGCATGGGAATGCCCTCCATCGGCATCTACTCCTACGAGCTGTTCAAGTTCTACGATGTGGACAACATCATCCGCATCGGCTCGGCGGGCAGCTACACCGACAAGGCCAAGCTGTTCGACGTTGTGCTGGCCACCGGTGCGGTCAGCGAGTCCAACTATGCCCGCGTTCAGAGCGGCTTCGAGGGGGATATCACCCTGCCCAGCCAGACCCTGAACGACAAGCTCCGTGCTTCGGCGACCAGGCAGGGCATCTCCCTCATCGAGGGCAGCATCCACTCTTCGGATGTCTTCTACCGCCAGCCCTCCGAGGAAAAGCCTGCCTACTGGGAGAAGTTGCGGGATGAGCGCGGCTGCCTCTGCGTCGAGATGGAGAGCTTCGCTCTGTTTGCCAATGCCCAGGTCCTGGGCAAGAATGCCGCCTGCCTGCTGACCATCTCCGATAGCTTCGTTTCGCCGGAGATCACCACCGCCGAGCAGCGCCAGACCAGCTTCACCAATATGATGAAGGTCGCTCTGGGGGCGGAGTACTAATTTTTATGAGCTTATAAGAGGAAAGATGGCTGATGATTGCAAGCTGTCTTTCCTCTTTTTGTGGTTATCTTTCACTTTCTGGATTTTTGTGGTAGACTACCCTTGAGAAGATGAAAAAAGGGGCTGATGACATGGGCGAATTTATGAGAAATAACGCAATATGGATGACGCCAATCATCAGTATTGTTTTGACTATGCTTATAAAGATAGCGGCGAAGCCTGAGTTTATGACATTGAGTTACTTAGACTATCTGGACTTTGGATTCGACTTGTCGATATCAGCGCTTGTAGCTCTGCTAGTTGAAGTGAAAGATGAAACTGGTGTATGGCTGTTGTTGATTGCATTTATGTTAATAATGATTTCAGCTATACTAGTTAATAGGCTGGGATGGAATAGGCAACTACATCGTCAAAATGCTATAGGAGTAATAGCTTCGGATTTTATCGGCATTTTATTGTTGGTAATGACAACTTCGTATGTGGGGGGTGCTATTAGATGAAAGATAGGAATAGCGCAGAGATTTTTATGCTGATTGTTTCTGCGGCGGCGCTTGTGATTACAATGCAGAGAATGATGGATGGCGATTCAACAGTTCAGCAGAATAGTATGACGTTGTCGTTGGCAATAACTCTCGTTGTATTTACCAGTATTTGGCAAACGCTAATAACAATAATGAAGGGCTTAAAAAAACGTTCATGTCATGTATATGTTTCTTATTCACATGAAGATGAAAAGCTAGTCAAAAGACTGTTGGAGGTATTAGAAAGGCAATTGCGAAAATATCCGAGAAATCATGTGAAATTTGTAACGGATGATTCAATACCACTTGGAAGTGATATTAAATCATTCGTAAGAGAGAACATAGAAAAATCGGATACAATTATTGTCGTTGTTTCGGAAGCATACTCTGAAAATGATTGGTGCTTGAGAGAATTTGAAATGATTGTTAGTGGAAAGAAAAAAATGATACCAATTGTCACGAAATCTTTTGAAGATTTGAAAAAATTGCCAATAGATATTAGCAACGTTAAAGCACTGTTGTTGAGTGAAGGAGAGTCGGAAAAAGAGTTTTCTGAGGCGATATCGGTGTTGGCAAAAAATTTAACCGAATAAGAAATTGAAAAAAGTATAAGCACAATTGCAAGTGAATTAAGCGGAGGCGATGATGCAAGTGATTGGTAAAAATTTCCGCCTCGTTCCCTATTACCCAGCCTACGAGACTACGCTTCCGTGGTATCGGGATGCAGAGCTATGTCACCAGGTGGACAATCAAAACCGCATTTATGATTTGTCCATTCTGAAAAACATGTATGAGTATCTGAACACCCATGGCGACCTGTTTTACATCGAGTGCGAAGGAACCCTCTGCGGAGATGTGTGTTTACAGGCCAGCGGAGAAATTTCCATTGTGGTCTGCAAAGAATACCAAAACCGGCACATCGGGCGGGCCGTGGTAGGAAAGATCTTGGAGCTGGCACGGGAAAAGGGCTACCCGGAGTGTTTTGCGGAGATTTATTCGTTCAATGCGCAGTCTCAGGCGGTGTTCCGCTCAATAGGATTTGTGCAGAAGGATGCAGAAATGTTTGTTTATCCGCTGAAATAAAAAGGAGGACCACACTATGACGAATCTGACGCTGGAAGAAAAGAAGGAGCTGATCCGGATGGCGCTGAAGGCCCGCGAGGGGGCTTATGCGCCCTATTCGGACTTTCTGGTCGGCGCGGCGCTGCGGGCGGAGGACGGCCGCGTCTTCACCGGCTGCAATGTGGAGAACGCCGCCTTTACCCCGACCAGCTGCGCCGAGCGCACGGCGCTGTTCAAGGCGGTGAGCGAGGGCGTGACCCGGTTCACCGACATTGCCGTCGTGGGGGCCCGCCGGGGCGAGGTGAACAAACAGATCACGTCGCCCTGCGGGGTCTGCCGTCAGGCGCTGTTCGAGTTCGGCGGGCCGGAGCTGAACGTCATCATGGCAAGGACGCCGGATGATTTCATCGAGCGCAGCATGGACGAGTTGCTGCCCTTCGGCTTCGGGCCGTCCAACGTGGCGGGCAACAAAGCGGTGGAGGAATGAGGCCGCAGACCGGGCAGAAAAGCGCAAAATTGGACAAAAAGTAAGACTTTTACGCGAATTTTACAAAAAATCTGTAAATATTTTGTAATCGGAAATTCCTTGCTTTCGTCACAGATCCCGGCTATACTTGGTTCAGTAAATGTGCAGGTGTGCACATTTGGAATGTAAAACGCAAGTTTTCAAATCACATAAAAGGAGAGTTTTCACTATGATGATTTCTCGTCGTAACTTCCTGGCTGTGGCTGGCGCCGCTGCCGCTGCTGCCGCTTTGACTGCCTGTGGTGGTTCTTCCTCTTCCACCAGCACCGCTTCTTCCGCTGCTGCTTCTTCTGCAGCATCTGCTGGCTCTGAGGCTGCTGGCAAGATCACGAAGGTCGCTCTGACCTGCGATACCGGCACGATCGATGACGAGAGCTTCAACCAGGCTTGCTGGACCGCTGTTTCCGGTTACATGGGCGATGACTGCCAGTACTACATCCCCGAAGCAGACGCTTCCGATGAGGACCGCGAGACCATGATCCGCCAGGCTGTCAACGACGGCGCTGAGGTCATCGTCTGCGTCGGCTATCTGTACGGTGCTTCTCTGGCATGGGCTGCTGAGCAGTATCCCGATGTCAAGTTCATCGCTATTGATGTCACCCAGGGCGACATTGGCACCGATGCCATCCCCGCAAACTGCTACTGCATCACCTTCAAGGAGGAGCAGGCAGGCTATCTGGCAGGCTATGCCATCACCAAGGACGGCAAGAACAAGCTGGGCTTCCTGGGCGGCATGGCAGTTCCCGCTGTCATCCGTTACGGCTATGGCTTCGTGCAGGGCGCTGACGCTGCTGCACAGGAGCTGGGCCAGAATATCGAGATCAACTACTTCTACGGCGGCCAGTTCTACGGCGATGCCAACATCACCTCCCGTATGGAGGGCTGGTACTCCAACGGTACGCAGGTCGTCTTCGCCTGCGGCGGCGGCATCTACACCTCTGCAGTTGAGGCTGCTCTGAAGAACAACGGCTATGTCATCGGCGTTGACGTTGACCAGAACTACATCGGCGCAAACGGCGTGGCAGATGGCACCTATGCCTACAACCCGTTCATCACCTCTGCCATGAAGGGCCTGTCCGCTGCGGTCGAGACTGCTCTGACCGACATCGAGGGCGGCGAGTGGAGCGAGATCGCTGCCACCAACGGCAACTTCGGTCTGGAAGATGGCGATTACATCGGCCTGCCCACCGATGACGACAGCTGGAACTTCGAGTCCTTCACCAAGGATGAGTACGAGGCAGTCAAGGCCAAGATCGCTTCCGGCGAGATCACCGTGGACAACAGCTCCGACGACGCAACCAAGCCCACCGTCAGCGAGTTCACCACCGTCACCTACATCCAGTAATTTTTCTGTAGTCTGCGAGGCTGCTGCATCACTCCTTCCGGCATTGCTTGTGCAATGCCACCTCCCTCAATGAGGGAGGCTTTGATTGCGGGCCGTCACGTTCAGGCTCCCTCCCAGAGGGAGCAGACGCGGCGGAGCTGTGACGGAGGGAGTGGGTGCAGCAGCCTTTTTTTGCAATTTCTGGAGAAAAAACGTCTCGCAGAAAACTGTTCAGGTTGCACAAAAGTCATACTTTTGTCAGGACAAATCCTTAAAAATTCAAAAAGAAGTGTGCAAACCGGCAAAAATACGGTATAATGAGAGACAGAATAGTATAGGTGTCGAACCGGCACGAAAGGAGAGTGAGCAGATTGGCAGAGGATTTTGTGATCGAGATGCTCCACATTACCAAGGAATTCCCCGGTATCAAGGCAAACGACGACATCACCCTGCAACTGCGCAAAGGCGAGGTACACGCTCTGTTGGGCGAGAACGGCGCGGGCAAGAGTACGCTGATGAGCGTTCTGTTTGGCCTGTACCAGCCGGAACAGGGTAAGATCCTCAAAAACGGCAAGGAGGTCGCCATCCGCAACCCCAACGATGCCAATGCACTGGGCATCGGCATGGTGCACCAGCACTTCAAGCTGGTGGAGTGCTTCAGCGTTCTGGACAACATCATCCTGGGTGTGGAGCCCAACAAGCTGGGCTTTTTGCAGAAGGCGGAGGCCCGCAGGAAGGTCATGGCCCTGAGCGAGAAGTACGGCCTGCGCGTGGACCCGGACGCCCTCATCAGCGACATCTCGGTCGGTATGCAGCAGCGCGTGGAGATCCTGAAGATGCTCTACCGCGACAACGAGATCCTGATCTTCGATGAGCCCACCGCAGTTCTGACCCCGCAGGAGATCGACGAGCTGATGGAGATCATGCGCGGGTTCAAGAAGGAGGGCAAGTCCATCCTCTTCATCACCCACAAGCTGAACGAGATCATGGCCGTTGCAGACCGCTGCAGCGTTCTGCGCAAGGGCAAGTATATGGGCACCGTGGACATCAAGGACACCACCAAGGAAGAGCTTTCCCGCATGATGGTCGGCCGTGATGTCCAGCTTCAGGTCGAAAAAAAGCCCGCAGCCCCCGGCAAGGTCGTGCTGGACGTGGAGAATGTCACCATGCACAACGCCCAGCACAAAAAGGATTCCGTCAAGAACGTCTCCTTCCAGGTGCATGCCGGTGAAATCGTCTGTCTGGCAGGCATCGAGGGCAACGGCCAGACCGAATTCGTCTACGGCCTGACCGGTCTGGAAAAGTTCAACTCCGGCAAGGTCACGCTGGACGGCAAGGACATCACCAATGCCTCCATCCGCGAGCGCTCGAAGGACGGCATGAGCCACATTCCCGAAGACCGCCACAAGCATGGTCTGGTGCTGGATTACAGTCTGGAAAACAACATCGTGCTGCAGCGCTACTGGCAGCCGGAGTTCCAGAAGAACGGCTTCATCCGCAGCGAGAAGGTGCGGGAGTATTCCGACCGGCTGATCGAGCAGTACGACGTGCGCAGCGGTCAGGGAAGTGCCACCATCGTGCGCAGCATGTCCGGCGGCAACCAGCAGAAGGCCATCATCGCCCGCGAGATCGACAAAGACCCCAAGCTGCTGGTGGCTGTGCAGCCCACCCGTGGCCTGGACGTCGGTGCCATCGAATACATCCACCGCCAGATCGTGGCCCAGCGCGATAAGGGCAAGGCCGTGCTTCTGGTCAGTTTGGAACTGGACGAGGTCATGAACCTGTCCGACCGTATCCTTGTCATGTACGAGGGCGAGGTCGTGGGCGAATTTGATCCAAAGACCACCACCGTGCAGGAACTGGGCCTGTATATGGCAGGCGCGCGCAAGCAGGGAAAGGAGAGCAAGTAACAGATGAAAAACAAAAAACTTTCCCGCAGCAATCTGAACAGCTCCATCACGAGCGTTCTGGCCGCACTGCTGTGCATCGTGATCGGCATGGCCGTTGGCTTCCTGGTGCTGCTGGCCATCAACCCGGCCCACGCCTGGGGCGACGGCTTCGTCCGCATCGTCAAGGGCGGCTTCTACGATGCCCCCTACGGCGTCGGCAAGGAGCTGGCCAATGCGGCTCCCCTCATCATGACCGGCCTTTCGGTCGGCTTTGCCTTCAAGACCGGCCTGTTCAACATCGGTGCGGCCGGTCAGTATACGCTGGGCGCTTACGGTGCCCTCTACTGCGCCATCATGCTCAAGCTGCCTTGGTTCGTCTGCCTGCTGGTTGCGGCCGTTCTGGGCGGCCTCTGGGGCGCGATCCCCGGCTTCTTCAAGGCCTATTTCAACATCAACGAGGTCATCACCTCCATCATGTTCAACTGGATCGGCCTCTACCTCGTCAATGAGCTGGTCTACCAGAACGGCACCGGCCCCATGTACGATGTGCGCAACACGCGCACCCTGAACCTGGGCAAGAATGCAGATTTTGCGCAGTCCATCATCCCGGATTTCGGCCTAAACAAGCTGTTCCAGACCAACAGCACCACCATCGCCATCTTCCTGGCGGCGGTCGTGGCGGTCCTGGTCTGGGTCGTGCTAAACAAGACCACCTTCGGCTATGAGCTGAAGGCCGTCGGCCTGAACAAGAGCGCTGCCCGCTATGCCGGCATCAACGAGAAGAAGAACATCATCCTCTCCATGGCCATTGCCGGTGCGCTGGCCGGTTTTGGTGCGGGCCTGTTCTATCTGTCCAATGTGGGCCAGTGGAACCCGCTGAACTCCACCAGCCTGCCTGCCATGGGCTTCAACGGCATTTCCGTTGCCCTGCTGGCAAGCTCCAACCCCATCGGCACCATCTTCTCGGCTATCTTCATCTCCCACATCTCGGTGGGCGGCACCTTCCTTTCCACCAAGTATTACCCCACCGAGATCGCAGACCTCATCAGTGGTATCATCATCTATCTGTGCGCATTCTCTATGCTCTTCCGCGGCAAGATCCAGAAGCTGCTGTTCAAGAACGCGGACAAGACCAACGTGAACGCAGAGCCTGCCCCGGCGGAAAAGGCCAACGCGAAGAAGGAGGGCAAGTAAGATGCTGCTTTTGATCAAATATACCCTGCTGTATGGCATCGTTCTGATGCTGGTGGCGCTGGGCGGCATGTTCAGCGAGCACTCCGGCATCATCAACATCGCGCTGGAAGGCATCATGGTCATCGGCGGCGTGGCGGGTGTGCTCACCCTGACCATGCTTCCGGCCGGTCTGTCGCCGTTTCTCACCGTGCTCATCTCGGTGCTGGTGGCTGCGCTGGCGGGCGTGGTGTACAGCCTGCTGCTGGCGTTCGCTTCCATCAACCTGAAAGCGGATCAGACCATCGGCGGCACGGCCTTGAACCTGCTGGCGACGGCCATCGCGGTGGTCATCGCCAAGTATTTCAGCGACAGCGGCAGTGCCAAGCTGAATTATTCCAACAAGCCCTTCCTGTTCAGCATCGGCGGGCTGGAGCTGAGCATCTTTGTCC
>OGHO01003332.1_pt1 | contig 10793 bp, 8 predicted proteins | sample 1571421 | NCBI WGS metagenome assembly OGHO01 (sample SAMEA2581937, study PRJEB24529) | metagenome | biome: Human gut stool | place: China | collected 2011
ATAACGAAGTGCGTCGAAAGATTGTCAGTCGATTAGACACTCTCTATGGTGTTGCGGTCGATCCCTCCGCCATAAAATCTCGGAGTTCGAGCTTGGGCGAGGGAACCGTTGTGATGCAGGGGGCGATTATCCAATCGGATGTCTCGATTGGCCGCCATTGTATTATCAATACGGGAGCGACGGTCGATCATGAGTGTGTACTCGGGGATTTCGTCCATATCTCTCCGAATGCCACCCTTTGCGGGAACGTATGCGTTGGAGAGGGAACGCAAATCGGAGCCGGTTCGGTTGTCGTTCCCGGAGTTAAAATTGGTAAGTGGTCACTAATCTGTGCAGGTTCAGTTGTCACCAAAGATCTTCCTGATTACTGTATCGCTGCTGGAAATCGTTGTAAAGTAATAAAGACTATCAAGTCGATTTAATAAGGTTATCATATAATCATGCGAAAGAGAATTTACCTGTCGTTGGCTCAAATGGGTGGCCGTGAGCAGGATTTTATCAAGGAGGCGTTCGACACCAACTGGGTCGTGCCTCTGGGCCCTAATGTCAATGCGTTCGAAAAGGATTTGGAGACTTTCCTCGGTAAGGATTGCCATGTCGTCGCTTTGTCGGCCGGTACGGCAGCCATTCATCTCGGGTTATTGCAGCTCGGAGTCGGACCGGGCGATGAGGTGATCTGCCAATCGTTTACGTTTGCCGCTTCGGCCAATCCCGTGACCTACCTTGGAGCGACTCCCGTATATGTCGACAGCGAAACGGATACATGGAATATGTCTCCGAAGTTTCTGGAAGAGGCGATTCTTGACCGGAAAGCCCGAACGGGTAAATATCCCAAAGCGATCGTTCCAGTACACCTCTATGGGATGCCGGCTCAGATGGACGAAATCGGTGAAGTTGCTGCAAAATATGGCATTCCTATCATGGAGGATGCCGCCGAAGCGATCGGCTCGGAATACAAAGGAAGCAAATGCGGTACTTTCGGCGAATTTGGCGCTTTGTCCTTCAACGGCAATAAGATGATTACTACATCCGGCGGCGGGGCATTGATCTGCCGGACGGAGGAGGAAGCGAAACGAACGATGTTCTATGCGACGCAGGCGCGTGAAAATCGACCTTATTATTACCATGAACATATCGGATATAACTATCGGATGTCGAATATTTGTGCCGGAATCGGGCGCGGTCAAATGCAGGTCCTTGCCGAGCATGTTGAACGGCGCCGCGCCATCCATGCCCTTTATACGGAGTTGCTGCGTGATATCGAGGGCATTTCGGTAAAGCAAAATCCGTCTGTCGATTTCGATTCGAATTTCTGGCTGACGTGCATCGAGGTCGACGAGGATCGGACCGGTGCTACTGCCGACACGATTCGTATCGAATTGGAAGTCGAGAATATCGAGTCTCGCTTGTTATGGCGTCCGATGCATCTGCAACCTGTCTATGCCGGAAATCCATTTTACGGGGATGGCACGGCGGAAAAAATCTTTGATCGAGGGTTGTGTCTCCCTTCGGGATCTTCGCTCTCGGATGAGGAGATTCGGACGGTTGTCGAGACGATTAAGGCGATTATCGATCGTAAAAGATAGCACGACCGGTGACGACTGTATACAGATATTTTTTCTCGCTTTTACGAATCGCCCTATACGAAGAAAAACCGAATCTGGCGTCGTTCCGAAATTTCCGCGAATGGCAGTCGCTTTATGACCTCTCGTCTGCGCAGGGCGTTTTGGCGATCATTTGGGATGGTTTGCAAAAATTACCGCCGGATTGTCAGCCTTCGCGTGAATTGCGGCTCAAATGGGCCTATAACGTTGAACGGATCGAACTATATTATAGGAAACAGCGGAACGCAATCACCCGTTTAGCAGCGTTCTATCGCAGCCATGATCTTCCGTTGATGTTGCTCAAGGGATATGGGCTGAGCCTATCTTATCCTGTTCCCGAACATCGTCCGTGCGGCGATATCGATATCTGGCTTTATGGCAGGCAGCAGGAGGCGGACGACCTGATGCGCCGCTGTCTCGGGATTCCTATTGAAGAAGACGTTCATCATCATACGACATTTCGGTTTGATGGGATTTTGGTGGAGAATCATTATGATTTTGTAAATGTCCACGCCCATGCGTCAAACCGCAAGATAGAGTATCTGTTGAAGGAATATTCCGCTGAACCCTGCGAAAAGATTGATTTGGAGGGGCATCGTTTATATCTGCCTCCGGTGCAGTTCAACGCGTTATTCTTGTTGAGGCACGCTGCGATGCATTTTGCGGCGGAAAAAATCGGTATGCGCCATGTCGTGGACTGGACGATGTTCGTGGATCGCTATTCGGAGCAGATCGACTGGAAATCGCTGGATAGGATCGCCCGCGAAATGAATATGCACCGTTTCTTATATTGCTTGAATGCGATTGCAATTGATTGTCTGGGGCTCGATGCCGCAAAAATACCGGCGTTTGAGCGGAACCCGCGATTGGAACAGCGCGTTCTCGCCGAAATCATGAATCCGAGTTTTGATGAAAAAACTCCGCACGGAAATATTGTTCGAATCGTCTGGTTCAAGTTTCGCCGTTGGTGGGCGAATCGATGGAAACACCGGATTGTTTACCGAGAAGGATTGTTTCGTGCATTTATACAATCCGCTTGGAGCCATTTATTGAAACCCAAAACGATCGCACATTGATTTAATATCGTATTTTCCCTGATTGAAGCGCAAATTCCATTGGAGTTTGCGCTTTTTATATCTTTGAGATAAGAATATCCGGCACATTCCTTGCGCAACGGACGGGGTATGAAAAGCATCAAGGAACAATATTGGCGTTATTCGCTTTTCGTTATCATTCTGGTGCTGGGCGTGACCATCTTTGCCGAGCTGACGCCGTATATCGGGGGGCTGCTCGGTGCTGTGACGATCTACGTGCTGCTGCGCAATCAGATGCGTTATCTGACGGTTCGCCATCGGTGGCGAAGGAGCTTGGCCGCCGCGCTGCTGCTCGTCGAAGCCGTCGTCTGCTTCCTGATTCCCCTGAGCGGGATCGTGTGGATGTTCGTAAACAAGGTGCAGGATTTTACACTCGATCCTCAATCGCTGATCGATCCCATCCGTCATGTCGCGGCCCTGATTCACGAGAGGACGGGATACAACCTGTTGCAGGAGACCAATATCTCGTCGGTGGTCGCCATGATTACCCGAATGGGGCAGACATTCCTGCAAGGCATCTTCAGCTTCGGAGTCAATATCATCATGCTGCTGTTCGTGCTCTATTTCATGCTGATCGGCGGCAGCCGCATGGAGAATTATTGCCGTACGCTGCTTCCGTTCAGTGCGATCGTCGCACGCAATGTGATGAGCGAAATCTATATGATCGTGCGTTCGAATGCGATCGGCATCCCGTTGATCGCCGTGGTTCAGGGGGCGATCGCGTATGTGGGATACCTTATCTGCGGTGTCCCCAGTGCGATTTTCTGGGGCGTGATAACGTGTTTTTCCACCATCCTTCCCGTCGTCGGAACGGCGCTCGTGTGGGTTCCGCTCTCGGCCTATCTCGCCGTGGAGGGCAATTGGGGCGGAGTTATCGGTCTGATGATCTACGGGGTGCTGGTAATTACGCAGTCGGACAATGTGATCCGTTTTATTCTGCAGAAGAAGATGACCGATACGCATCCGCTCGTAACGATTCTCGGCGTGCTGATCGGACTGCCGCTTTTCGGGTTCATGGGCGTTATTTTCGGACCGCTGATGCTGGCGATGTTCATCTTTTTCGTGCACGTCTTCAAGCGCAAGTATATCGACGGTGCCGAGACCTCGCATCTGTTTATTCCCGGCAGTTGATTGCCTGTAAACAGAATCGGGAGCGATACTCGGCTCCCGATTCATTGTGTATGCGATACCCGATTATTCTCGGATGCAGCGTACCGAATAGGCATCGGCGCGGGCGCCGCCGCCGGCAGGCGAGGTGGTAATCATCTCTTTGCCCGTCATGTCCTTGATCTGGAACGAGAGCACCGAGTAGGCCCCGCCTTGGAACATGTCGCCCGGATAGGGCGCATTTCCCCAGTAGGAGCCCCACAGGCCGCTCATGCTGCCCATCAGCATGGCATACATACCGTCGAAACGCGCCGCTGCGGGGAAATAGGAGGAGGCGTTGTTGCTCATATTGAATGTCCAACCGTAGTTGTAGTCCGCCAGCGTTTTCGCGCCGTCGCTATTGGTATCGGCGATGTCGAAGTCGTCGATGACCCATGCGTAGCCGCCCGATGAGGTGAAGGTGCGGAATACGTCGGCAGGCGGTACGCGCCAGCCTACGGGACACGGATCGTAGATGGATTTGGCGCCTTTGTTCACGAAGTCGTTCGTCTCGTTGCGCTCGGCGCCTTTGGGATTGCCCCACAGCGCGTCATTGCTCATGTCGGCCTGCAGCCAGTCGCGCGAGGTGCTGAATTGTGCATAGTTGGAGAGACATACGGTCGGGTTGGCGATGGCGAAAGCGAGGTTGTTGTCGGCCGTGCTCGTCCATGAGGAGTTGCGGATCTTGACCTCGTTGTTTTCGCCGTCGTAGATCGTCGCGCCGATGGTCTCGGAGGTTCCGGTCAGCGTCGGAGCCGCAGGGAACGGGTCTTTGCGTCCCCACTGGTAGAGCAGGCCGTAGCTTTTCACATCGCCCGTTTGATTGGCCATGGCGCCGAGGTTCATGTTCATCACGTCGTATCCGGTTTTTGTGTTCAGACTCGACACTTCGGCTTCGGGGTACCAGATGTGCCAGCTCCACAGAATCGCTCCGTCCTTGACGGCGATCACGGCGTTGCCGGATCCGGCGATCTTGAAGTTGACCCGGCCGTCGGCGAGCGTGATCTCCGAAATCAGATTCGGTGCGCTCTGCCATACCACGGCTGCGCTTGTGCCGGCGATAGCCGCAGGGGCATCGAGTCCTTCGGTCGTGGCGCCGTTGCCGCGTACGGTTGCGTTGAAACTGTAATTGCCGGCGGCGGTGACGAGATAGCAGTTCGAAGTGCCGTTCTTACTCAGGTCGGCGTATTTTTCCTTGCCGGCCTCCTGCGAAACCTGCAGCTTCTTGCTGATGGTGCGCTCGCCCGATGTCGCGGTCACGGTCACGGTGGCGGCCGGCATCGGTTCCAGCGTCTCGTTTTCTACGGCCGATACCGTGAATTTACCCCCCCCCGATGTTACGGTGCACCAAGTCTGATCCGATTTGGCTTTCCATGTGTCCATGTTGGTCGTAACGGTGATCTCGACGTTTCCGCCCTCTGCGGGAAAGGTGATCGGGGAGTCGGGAGCCAGCGTCAGTTCGGGATCGGGAAGTTGTTCGGGAGTGTCATCGTCGGAACAACCCATCAGGCATACGCTCAGTGCGCATATCCCATACAGTAGAATTTTCTTCATACACTTTTTAATTGTTTGAGTTAATACTATATTCCCATTCCGTTTTGTCGTTCGGACAGACGGACATAATTATTTTTGTTGCATGACGTTCGGGCAGGCGCCCTAACTAACCTTTCGGGGTAAAGGTAGGTATTTTATACGAAAAAACAAGCGTTCGGGCGTTTATCTCGCTTCTCTTCCGATGTCCGGTCTTTGCACAAACCTTTGTGCTGAACGGGGCACAAAGAAAAAGCCTCCCTTATCACCCGTGTCGCAAGCCGAGAGCGAAAAAAAAGCCTCCCTTATCAAAGGGAGGTTTGGAGGGATTGTCTGTATCCGCGCAGCGGCAACGGCAGGCGGGACTTATTGTCGATTTCGAGTCTTGCCCGCGTCGATTCCGCAAACTGTTTCGGTTTGGAGGGATTGTCGAAATGCGGATTTCTCCGGCAAGCCTTATTTCGCCCGGAAGTACAACTGCATCGGTACGCCGGAGAAATCCCAGTGTTCGCGGATTTTATTCTCCAAGAAACGGCGATAAGGCTCTTTGACGTACTGCGGCAGGTTGACGAAGAAGGCGAATTGCGGCGTAGGCGTGGGCAGCTGCATGGCGTATTTGATGCGGATGTACTTGCCTTTGGTCGAGGGCGGCGGCGTCTCCTCGATCACGGGCAGGATGTAGTCGTTGAACTCCGAGGTGGGGATGCGGCGTTTGCGCGACTGGAAGACGCGCACGGCTGTCTGCAACACCTCCAAGATACGCTGCTTGTTCAGAACCGAGGTGAAGATGATCGGAATATCGTTGAACGGAGCCAGTTTCTTCATCAGAAACTCGCGCCACTCCTTCATCGTGTTGTTGCTCTTCTCGATCAGGTCCCATTTGTTGACGACGATCACGCAGCCTTTGCGGTTGCGCACGATCAGGTTGTGGATGTTCAGATCCTGCGATTCGAGTCCCTGCTCGGCGTCGAGCATCAGGATGCAGACGTCGGAGTTCTCGATGGCGCGGATCGAACGCATCACGGAGTAGAATTCGAGGTCTTCGGTCACCTTGCCTTTCTTGCGCATACCGGCCGTGTCGACCAGATAGAAGTCCATGCCGAATTTGTTGTACCGCGTGTGGATCGAGTCGCGCGTGGTACCGGCCACGGGCGTTACGATGTTGCGCTCGGTGCCCAGCAAGGCGTTCGTGAGCGACGATTTGCCCACGTTGGGACGTCCGACGATGGTGATGCGCGGCAGATCTTCCTCGTATTCGGCCGAGGTTTCGGCGGGCAGCGCCTCCAGAATGGCATCCATCAGGTCTCCCGTGCCGCTTCCCGACATCGAAGAGATGCAGAAGGGATCGCCCAGTCCGAGTTTGTAGAACTCGTGCGAGGAGTAGATCTGGTCGTAGTTGTCGACCTTGTTGCAGACCAGAATGACCTTCTTGGTCGTGCGGCGCAGGATATCGGCCATCAGCGTGTCGAGGTCGGTGATGCCGGTCGATACCTCTACCAGAAAGAGAATCACGTCTGCCTCGTCGATGGCCAGCATCACCTGCCGGCGGATGTCGTCTTCGAAAATATCGTCCGAATTGACCGTATAACCGCCCGTGTCGATCACGGAGAACTCCTTGCCGTTCCAATCGGTTTTGCCGTAATGGCGGTCGCGGGTCGTGCCGGCTGTGGAGTCCACGATGGCCTGACGTTGTCCCACCAGACGGTTGAAGAGTGTACTTTTGCCCACGTTGGGGCGACCGACTATCGCTACTAAGCTCATAACGTTGAAGAATTTATCTTGATGTTGCACAACATTGCAGGGCATATTCCGTGCCGCGTGCCGCGTGCGGTTTTTTTAGACGGCAAAGGTACGATAATTCGATGAGGTAAAAAAGTTTCGGAAGATTTTTCACGCTTATTTGCGAAAAATCCCTATATTTGGCTTCGCCTTAGATACTGCGCCTCGGCAAAATCGCAAACAAAGTTTGCTTTTGCGCTCGGCTTAATCGTATCTTTGACTTCGTCTTAGATACTCCCGCTCGGCAATGTTCAAATAAATTTGACATTGCGCTCGGCTTAATCGTATCTTCGGCATTATTCTTTAATTCGTAATGATGATGATGAACAAACGTATTTTAACGACGATCGTCCTGTTGTTTGCGGCGCTGTCGGCTTCGGCTGCGGGGCCGCGGCTGGGGTTGCAGGTGCGGGCCGGTCTCAATATCGCCGATTTCTCCACATCGGCCGAAGGGTTGAATTTCTCGACTCGGCTGGGATTCAATGCGGCCGTGGCCGTGCCGCTCTCGTTCGGCGCCATCGGCGTGCAGCCCGAACTGATGTACATGCGCAACACGCTGAAGGTGAACGGTCAGAAGGTCAGGATGTCCAACGTTGAACTGCCCGTGCTCTTCACGCTGCGTATCCTCAAGCCGCTGACGCTGTTTGTCGGTCCGGCCTTTGCGCTTTCGGACAGCAGCTATTACCGCATGGAGGGTGAACGCCGCGAGTTCGGCAACGGCAAACCGACGCTCACCTATATGGCGGGCGCCGCCGTGCGGCTGAACCATCTGGTGCTCGACTGCCGTTTCAACGGAGCTTTCAACAAGACCGAGAACTATTTCGAAGGGGGCTATCCCCAAATCAAGTCCTACCAACTGCTGCTCAGCGTAGGTTATGCTTTCTAAACGATGGGAGAGGAGATCAGCAAGGAGATAACGGTCGACGGCGCAGATGTGCGCGAACTGTACGGCGCACAAAATGTCTACCTCGAACAGATTCGGGCGCTGCATCCGGCGCTCAAGATCGTAGCGCGCGGCTCGTCGCTCAAGGTGCTGGGCGCCAAGAGTGCGGCCGAACGTTTCGAGCGCCGTATGCAGGGACTGATCGACTACTACCTCAAATACGGGCATATCTCGCGCGAGGTGGTGGCGCAGGCCTTCGCCGCATCGGGCCTTGCGGCGGACGAGGTTCCGGCCGATCAGGAGGTGATCGTCTACGGCAACAACGGCACGGTGGTGCGGGCGCGCACGGTCAACCAGCAGCGGCTGGTGCGGCTCTACGATGCCGACGACCTGCTCTTTGCCGTCGGGCCGGCCGGTTCGGGCAAGACCTATACGGCCATTGCGCTGGCCGTGCGTGCCTTGCGCGAGAAGGTGGTGCGGCGGGTGATTCTTACCCGTCCGGCCGTCGAGGCGGGCGAGAAGCTGGGGTTCCTGCCCGGGGATATGAAGGAGAAGCTCGATCCCTATCTGCAACCGCTCTACGATGCGCTCAACGATATGATTCCGCCCGCCAAGCTCCAGAAGTTCATGGAGGAGGGGACGATCCAGATCGCGCCGCTGGCCTACATGCGCGGCCGCACGCTCGACAACGCCTTCGTCATTCTGGACGAGGCGCAGAATACGACGCTGCCCCAAATCAAGATGTTCCTCACGCGCATGGGACGCAACGCCAAATTCATCGTCACGGGCGACGTGACGCAGATCGACCTGCCGCGCAAGGGCGATAGCGGCCTTACGCGCGCCATCGAGATTCTGCGCGGTGTGAAGGGGATCGGCATCGTCGAATTCGACCGCCGCGACATCGTGCGGCACGAGCTGGTCAAACATATCGTCGACGCCTTCGACCGTCGCAGCGAGCTGGAACAGTCGCTCAATCAAGTAGATCTTAAATCTTAAAGAATATCGATTATGAATACCGATTTAACCGCTTTGAAACCTGCATTGGTGTGGAAACACTTTGCGGCGATGACGCAGATTCCGCGTCCGTCGTTTCACGAGGAGAAGATTCGCCGTTACGTGATGGATACCGTCCGCTCGCTCGGTTTGGAGTGCAGGGAGGATGCGGCGCACAACGTCTATGTGCGCAAACCCGCTTCGAAGGGGATGGAGGATCGTGCCGGCGTGATCCTACAGGCGCACCTCGACATGGTGCCGCAGAAGAACAACGACAAGAAGTTCGATTTTTTGAAGGACTCGATCCAAGCCTATGTCGACGGCGGGTGGGTGACGGCCGACGGCACGACACTCGGGGCCGACAACGGCATCGGCGCGGCGGCGATCCTTGCCGTGCTGGAGGACGACACACTGGAGCACGGCCCGCTGGAGGCGCTCTTCACGGCGACCGAGGAGACCGGCATGGCCGGTGCGTTCGGCCTGAAGAAGGGGCTTCTGAAGGGCGATATCCTGCTGAATCTCGATTCGGAGACCGAGGGCGAGTTGTATGTCGGCTGTGCCGGCGGTCTGGATGCGAATATCAAGTTCCGTTCTGGACTCGAACCGACTCCGGCGCGTAACTACACGGCAGCAGCGCTTACGGTCAAGGGGTTGAAAGGCGGCCATTCGGGCATTCAGATCATCTGTCAGCGTGCCAATGCCAACAAACTGCTGTTCCGTCTGCTGCGCCGTTGGACGGCGGCACACGATCTGCTGCTCTGCTCGGTCGACGGCGGCGGTCTTCGCAATGCCATTCCGCGCGAGGCGACCGCTACGGTGCTGGTGCGCACCAAGGAGTTCGAAGCATTCCAGAAGGAGGTGCACGCATTCGAGAAATTGATGAAGGCCGAATTCGCCGGTATCGAGGAGAGCATCTCGATCAAGGCGAAGGCGTGCGACCGTCCCTCCGAGATGATCTCGAAGGAGGTGCAGGGCAAGCTGATTTGCGCCGTCGCGGCCTGTCCCGACGGGTTGCAGCGTATGTCGCTCGCCATGCCGGGGCTGGTGCAGACCTCGACCAATCTGGCGCGCGTCGTTTCGGACGGCCGCAGCGTGCAGTTGCAATGTCTGCTGCGCAGCTCGGTCAACACCGAGAAGGAGGCGCTGGGCGACGCGATCGCCGCGGTGTTCGAGCTGGCGGGCGCCAAGGTAGAGCTGACGGGCAGCTACGACGGCTGGAATCCCGATATGGACTCTCCGATTCTCAAGGCGATGACCGCCTCCTACGAGCAGCTCTACGGCCGCAAGCCGGCCGTCATGGCGATCCATGCGGGTCTGGAGTGCGGTGTGATCGGCGGCACCTATCCCAAGCTCGATATGATCTCGTTCGGCCCCACGATCTGCTATCCTCACTCGCCCGACGAGAAGGTCGAGATCGCGTCGGTGGACAAGTTCTATGAATTCCTGCTTCACACGTTGAAGCATATTCCCGTCCGGTAGCCGTGGTCGCTTCGTCGCCTCACGTCGAAGAGCATCAGTGGTTCGCCATCGTCAATCCCGTGGCCGGCAACGGCCGCGGGCTGGATGACTTCCCGCGTATCTCGAAGCTGCTGCGCGAGCAGCAGATCCACTGCGAGGCGGTCTTCAGCGAACATAAGTTCCATGCCGTCGAACTGACGGTCGAGGCCGTGCGGCGCGGGTATCGCCGCATCATCGCCATCGGCGGCGACGGCACGCTGCACGAGGGGGTCAACGGGCTGTTCATTCAGCAGGTAGTACCCCCTT
>OGHO01003337.1_pt1 | contig 10787 bp, 3 predicted proteins | sample 1571421 | NCBI WGS metagenome assembly OGHO01 (sample SAMEA2581937, study PRJEB24529) | metagenome | biome: Human gut stool | place: China | collected 2011
GGGTACCCGCCTCAACTACGAGGTGGTGGGCCAGGCGGTGGCCGCTGTCCGGTGCAGCGCGCCCCTGGACAAGCACTGGAAGGATGCCATCGAGGAGGACTTCCGCAGGCGGCAGAAATGATCTGCGGTCCAAATAAATGAGGGACGGAGGTTACGCCTCTGTCCCTCATTTTTGTTCGGTAGATATTCTGCGATATTTTAAGATATTTACTTACCTGATTATCTCGTATCCGGTTTTCTGGGTATAAAAAAACGAAATACTTTGACGATGCAATCTACCCAGAGAGCATTGAATAGTACAATTTCACCGCCACTGTCATGCTCTGAGGCATATAAAACATAGTTGGGGTGATATAGACATCTCAAAAAGCCGGAAAAAGAGAAGTACAAATTATAAATCTCTCAAATATCAGTCTCTTAAAATAAAATACAATAATTTGCGTACCAGAGTAGTTGAAAAAGTACTTTTGAAACAGCAAGGATGTAAGAGCTACAGTCTGGGAAGATTGCACAATATTTGGTGGTATGGTAAGATTATACTGTCGAAAAATGCAACTGGTTGGTTAATGAGTTGAATTCTACAAAGAAGGAATCAGTTTATGAGATTTTCTGGTGTGACTATAGATGTTCAGCAGCACTATTTTCTCGACAAATCATTCCTAACATCATCGTGTGACTATGAAGAATGGGATACCCCCGAAAAATTATGCCATTTACTCTTTGAGTCGACACCTTTAATTGGCGAAGTGTGCCTTTCTTCAGAGCAGTATCATGATTTCTCAGAAAGAGGTCATAGACTCTTTGCAAAACTTGTGAAAGAAAACGGCGTATTGTCACGATTAGAAAAACAGATTCTGTCTGCGGCTGTAGTCTTTCAAGTTCAGCGGGAAGACGCTGATAGAGTAGATGAAGATGATACTGGCGACCATCTTTGGCGCTATATCCTAAAGAACTTGGGCTTCGACGAGGAATTATTCGCTTGTAAAGAATCAAAAGCTTATCATATACTTCGAAATCTACTGCAAGAAACTCTTCGAATTTCCACTGAACATGGAAAAAAATATTATAACACTTTAAAAATGCAGGCGTTGGCTCCAGCATCATCAATTTCTGAACTTTTCAATATTATTTACCAGTTTTATAGAAAAAACCTTGAGTGCCAATATGACGAAGCAGAAAATGCCTTTCAGATTCTATCGCAGAATATACAAAAGAAAATCATAAGAGCAGATGGTTCAGATCAAATCAATCTTGGATCAAGCGTCTGGGCACTAAAATCGAGTCTGAAAGTTCTGTTTCAGTACTACCCAGAGTATATGGCCGCAGTCTGCGACGCTATTGCCAAAAAGATTGATCTATATTTGCGAGGAGATGACCCAGGATTTTGTGATTGTAACCGGTGGGATGTTTTACTACAAAAGTGGTTCCAATCGAAGACAAAAGAAGAACGGGATAATATGCAGCGAGTGCGCGCCAGGCGTGTTCGCCAGAAAATCATCACAACAAAAGAGGCTATACGGCCCCAGTATTTAATGCAAGACGAAGAATTGACAATTCGTTTGCCACATATTCGTCTGCCTGAAATTACACAGCCACCGGTTGCCCGCCTATATCAAAACGGGCGTGTTGTTGCGCAATTAAGAATGTCTGTTTACGGCGACCCTATGTGTTATACAACGCAAGAATTTACTTTTGAACTTGACCACCTCCAAGGGATCAGCTTCAACGACTGCTTTGATTTTCAAGTCGAGATTATTTGCGGCGATAGTGTGCTGTATGATTCTAAAGCGCTGTTATTCAGACAATATCTTGTCTTTAATGAAAATGGATATGAGAGTCTCCCATTCAAATGTCAGAATGGAAAGGCACGAATTGTAGCTCCTGCCAATGCGGAAGTAAAGATAATCGACGCAGATGACAACTACTTTGATGAGTCGGATAATTTCCAAATTTTTCAAGTATCTCTGCTGTCGGCGCAGGAAATCTGGGTAAATGATGTAGATATTCTCGCACAAGAGGATTCTAAGGATCTATCAGTACACGGATACTGCATCCCTGACCCGGCCAAAGGAGTAGCAATCATTTCTGGCGAAAAAAGGTTTCAAATCTACGATAGAGTTCCTACGCTTCATGTGGTGCTTGGAGAAAATACTTCTGCTAAAAACTTTCGTATTTTCATTGACTCAACACGGCATTCCCTCTATGAGTATATTGGCGACAAACATACTGGTGAGATCGATTTACCTTCGGCAGCTCGTTTTTGCCATCGGATACAAATTGTAGAATTCCATACGGGCGAAGTGATGTTTGAAACTGCTTACATTATTTTGCGTCAGTTTTCCGTTAGTTTTGCTAACCCGTACTACTTTAATCAGGCCTGTACGGGAGATGTCACGGTTAAATTCAGCGGTGGAACATATACACATTCTTTTAAACTATTGGAGGATCAGGAAACGGTACAATTCCCTTTGCTCGGAAATGGTCTTGATATATCCGTGGATGTACCCAAAATTAATATAACGGCCAATGGAGAAAATGTGCTGTATTGGTCGGAGAAGAAATGGCATGAGGATATTCCGCAGGATACTTTTATAAAAGTGAGCCGGCCCACAGATCTGCAAATCGATCTTGTTTTGGGAAACAAATTTATCCCTAAACCCCGCCGGGGCAACGTGTATGAAATCGGGAATTTAATCTGTACCATTGAGCGAGAGAACGCTTCCATCCCCTTTGGCGCATTAATCCGACATGAAGGTATGGTCGACGAATTGAAAATTGCGGAGATCTATTTTCTTCCAACTTTCTTGTCTTCGCCCTTGGTTCGGGAAGATACGCAGATCATATGGCAGCCGGAAGATCGATTCATTGGACCGGCCAGGCCGGTTTTTACGGTTGAACTGGACAATGATTTGACGGATGAGCCGTGGATTTACAAACAGCTTTCTGCTGGGAAAGCATTTGAAAAAAATTTTTCCTGCAGGCCGGGCCGTTATGAATGCCGGGTGTTTCTGGAGCCTGATGATGACAATCCATTTGCTATAGGAATCCGCCGTCAGATGGTATGGGAAGAGACCTTTGAGATTGAGGAAGAACCGGAAAGAAGGTTCGAAGGGAAATCCATCCGCCTATTAAAAACATGGTTTTGGTCATGTGAAACTCAGAAGGTTGAAGTGGCGAAAATTCACTATAACGACGCTGTCATTTTTGATATTGATTACATTGGAATGAGCGACTTTGATGGAGAATTTGATTTCCCTGTTCCTGCATACGAGGGAATACTCTGTTTCCGCAGCCCCGACCAAAAGTGGAATTATATGAACAATGACCCGGAAAATGAACGATATGAAAATGTTAATCCAGTTTCTTTCTGCATCGCGCATGAGAACCGTGTAAAAGTATTCAATGCTGATGAAGAACTATTGCAGCTGGATGCAATGGTATATACAGAAACAGGTTATGTGCGAATCAAAAACAGAAAGTGGGACTGCACGGTAGAAGAAGAGCGCAGACGTTTTCCCATTGCCGATGAGTTCGAATTTAGAGAGGAAGATGATGCATGAATCGATTCAATCCTATTTTGGCGTCTGACAATATCAAGCAGAGCTATGTAGACTATATTACCACCAGCTTTGATTTGGCAGATAAAGATTATGCCAAAGAATTGCGGGCGCAATTAGAACAAGAAGGTTTTATCGCCAAAGGACTGTACCTGGATGTGAGTGGTTCTTATAAGACCGGCGAAAGCCTGTCGCAGTTAATGGAAGACGGTGTTGCAAGTAAATTATTTGCAGGACTGGAACCTGTGGAAGAAAAGAAACGGGAACTGAAACTGGAGCGTCCTCTATATCTGCACCAGGTGGAGGCGCTGAAAAAAGCCGCAGCAGGAAATAATCTGGTTGTTACTACGGGAACGGGTTCTGGTAAGACCGAGTGTTTTCTGCTTCCCATTGTTCATTCCCTTCTAAAGGAGAAAGAAGCCGGAACATTGACCGCAAAAGGAGTTCGGGCGATTATTATTTACCCGATGAATGCGCTGGCAAACGACCAGATTAAGCGAATGCGTAGGCTGTTGCGGAGTTATAAAGATATCACTTTTGGGCTTTATAACGGCAACACAGAATATAAGAAAGGCAAGGCTCATGAGCAGTATTGCAAAAATAGTATCAATGCAGAATTTCCAGAACCTCTTACCAACGAAATCCTTTCCCGGGAAGAGATGCAGGAAACACCGCCGCACATCCTGATCACAAACTATTCGATGCTGGAATATATGCTCCTTCGTCCTAAAGATGATGCGGTATTTTCCAGCGCCAAACTTCACTTTGTCGTTTTGGACGAAGCCCATATTTACAAAGGAACAACAGGCATGGAAACTTCCATGCTCATGCGTCGCCTGCGGGCCAGGATCGGCAGCGGCAGCGTTCAATATATTTTGACAAGTGCCACCCTGGGGGGACAAGATGCCAACGCGGATATTGTTAATTTCGGAAAAAATCTTTGCGGCGTGGAATTTTCTCCTGAAAACATTATCCGATCTCAAGATGCCAGCCCTGCCATGAAAGAGCGGTTAGAGGTTCCTGTTTCTATTTTTAGAGAAATCGCGGAGAAGCAGTTGCCGCTGCATGAGATATTTTCAAAATACGGGATAGCAGATTATGTCCCGAATGGAGATGAGGATGAAAAAATCTATGAGTTCTTGCTTCACTGCGATCTTTTTTATCGTTTTCGCCTGGCAACAGAGGTGCCGAGGACGATTGATGCAATCCGGAAGCTGTTGGATATATCCAAAGAAGAACTGATTGATTTTGTGGCGGTCTGTACTGCAGCGGAGAAAAATGGCACCAGTCTCATCAAGGCAAAGTATCATTTCTTTGTCCGGGCATTAGAGGGTGCCTATATCACCTTGGGAAGTCCTAAAAGACTCTATTTGAAGCGCAGAGAGCGCAACGAGCAAGGACAGGGCGTGTTTGAAATCGCAGTTTGCCAGGATTGCGGCCGGATCGCGCTTGTTGGCAAGATGGAACATAATCAATATCAGCAAGTATCAAGAAAAACAGAACAAGATCCCAATGACTGCGACTTCTTTCTCTTGTGGGATGATGCGTCATTAAAAGATATGAGTATTGAAGATGCAGAAGGCGATGCATTGGAAGATCAGGATGAAAATGATTTTGTAATTTGTGCGCGTTGTGGTGCTATGGGTACCAAAGCAGATGCATCTTTGTTTAAGATTTGCGATTGTGAGAATGCAGAGTATATTCCTCTTAAGCGTGTCAATCGGACAAAAGAAAAAAAGATTGCAAAATGTCCAGCTTGTGGATATGGCAACTTCCGCAGCTTTTATCTTGGCTCGGATGCAGCCACGGCAGTTCTTTGCACAGAACTTTTTGAGCAGTTGCCGGAGGGGGAAGCAGTAGCTCCCAAAGAGTCCCCATCAGAAGAATCAGCCCAGTTGGCGGATGACCCCTTTGCCCAGCTGAGAAAGAAAAAGTCTCCGGAAATCAAGCGGAAGGCCAAGCAGTTTCTGTGTTTTTCCGACAGCAGAATCGAAGCGGCGTTCTTTGCAAACTACATGGAAAAATCCTATCAGGCGTTTCTCCGTCGGCGCGGCATTTTCCGCGTTGTGAAAGAAATGCGGGAAAACGGAGAATATAGCTTATCAGTCAGGGCATTTGCTGATCGATTGACCAGGGTGTTTGAAGCGGAGCATTCCTTTGATTTTTGGAATCCGGATCAAAAACCAGATAAGGACATCTTGCATGCAAATTCCAAGCAAAACGCTTGGATCGCACTGTTTGATGAGCTATTTAATGGGAGAAGATCCACAAGTCTGAGTTCTATGGGGATTATCAGCTTCGAATATATGCGCAACGATCCCGGATGGAGTAATGATGAAATTCAAACCCCAGATTTGCCTACATATTTGAACCAGAGATATGGCTTGACCACAAAGGAAGCACGGCATCTGTTGGAGCTGCTTATTTTGGATGCCTGTTATACGGGTGCCGTCGATGGGGGAAAATCGGTGACCCTTAACGCCAATGAGAGGGAATATATTTTCTTTACCGAGTATGAGAAAAAACTGGTAAAGTGCAAAACCGATGATACTGCAAAAAGCCATTTGGTGGGATGGGCGGCAAGAACGCGGGAAAGTGGAAAAAGCAAGTATTATCCAAACACCCGTCTTTCCCGTCTTTGCCAAGCTACAGGGATGTCGGAAGGAGAGGCCAATGAGTTTCTAATGGGTTATTGGTCAATTTTAGGGGGTCATGACAACTCAGAGATTAGCATAAACATCGAGGATTTTTGCATCCGTTTAAATTGTGATCCAGAAGTTCATTCCTATCGGTGCAAGAAGTGTGGTCGTATTACGGTTCACAATGTAAAGGGGAAGTGTTCCATGGTTCGCTGCGACGGACAATTGGAAGAGATTGACCCCGAGCGATTTTACGCAGACAACCACTATATGGCGCTCTATGATAGCGAAAAGATGCTTCCTCTTCAAATGAAAGAACATACGGCGCAGCTTTCCCGAAACCGTCAATCGGTATACCAGGATGCCTTTGTAAACGGAAAAATCAATGCGCTCAGCTGCTCCACCACCTTTGAGATGGGCGTTGATGTGGGTGGATTGGAAACAGTCTGTATGAGAGATATTCCGCCCAGCCCATCCAACTATGTACAGCGGGCGGGCCGGGCAGGCCGGGCCTCTCACACGGCCGCTTTTGTAATGACTTACGCAAAACTCTCCTCTCATGATTTTACCTATTATGAAAATCCATCAACCATTATTTCAGGAAAGATTAACGCACCGCATTTTTCTTTGGAAAATAAGAAGGTCATCTATCGTCATATTTTTGCAATCGCTTTAAGTGAGTTTCTTGCTCAAAACAGCGACGTGTACGACGGAGATAATGCAAATAAATTCTTGAATGAAGACGGTTACGAGAGGCTTGTTGCGTTCCTCAGTAAACCGAATGAGAGGTTGAAGGAATTAATAAAAAAGTCTGCTCCAGCCGCGATGCATGAGACAATGGGCATTAATGACGGCACATGGGTGGAAGAGTTAATCGGTGAAAACAGGGGCATTTTGTCCGAAGCGGTTGAATTGTACCGTGAAGAGGTAAAAAAACTTGAAAATGAGTTGAAGAAGATTCAAAGAACAAATCCAACGGAGTATAAGAACTTCGATTTTGAATTGCGGCGTATCCGCTGCGGTCGTGATGATCGATTTAAACGGAGTCTGATCGATTTTTGGACAAGAAACAATGTGCTGCCTAAATACGGTTTCCCCGTAGATACGGTCGAGCTGCAAATTGCCGGTAAAAGAACAGGCACCAGCAACGAAGACCTGACCTTGGCCAGAGACCTTCAGATGGCGATTGCGGAATATGCCCCTGGCTCTGGTGTGATTGCGGACGGAAAGCTGTATACCAGTCGATATATTCGGATGGAGTCAAAAACCAGGAAAGCGGCTTCAAGAGGATATTTTGCCAAATGCTCCCATTGCAATCAAATAAATTACACAGATGATCCGTTGGCCCGCCGAAAAGTAAAGGAATGCATTTCGTGTGGGGAAAAGATTCCTGTAAAACGCTGGTGGCCTACTTTTGAACCTCGTCTCGGATTCATAACCGAAAAGGCGGATGCACCATATGCTCCTCTCAAACGCCCGGAGAGAGACTACAAGACCGATGATTACTATGTTGGAGATCCTCAGCATGATATTATTAAGAGAATGCGTCTCTCCTTCGATGGTATAGAAGTGGAACTTCAGTCTACGGCTAACGATTCGCTCGTGGTAATAGGCTCTGAAGAACACACAGTTTGCCCGCTTTGCGGTTGGACAAGCGATGCAAAAGCTCCATTGAAACTCAAGCATAAGACATCGTGGGGAGTGGAATGCAGCTATGAAGGGACTGGGAGTCCATATCATTTATCCCATGTGTTTAAAACAGATGTTGTCCAAATCACCTTTTTTATATCCGAGGCATCAGAATATGAAAAGATCCTCTCTGTAATGTACGCATTACTGGAAGGCCTCTCCAGAGAGCTTGATATTGAAAGAACGGATTTAAAGGGGTGCTTGCATCGCAAAAATTATAATGGGCAACTTCTGTACTCCATTATTCTTTATGACGCTGTTGCCGGTGGCGCAGGGCATGTTCGTAGATTAGTAACAGATGATGGGAAGGTTTTTTCCCAGGTGCTCCACTCTGCTTACAAAGTGGTTGCTGACTGTGATTGTGAGCCCTCTTGTTATCGGTGCCTGCGCAATTATTATAATCAGCGTATACATGACCTGCTGGATAGAAACGCCGCAAAAGCGTTTTTAAGCCACTGGTTGGGAGAGCCTTCTGTTGTAGAAATGGAAGACGAAGTCACGGACATTGCCGGCTGTACGAATGATGAAGATGAGATGATTGAAATCCAGGGTGACAGTTATATTGGGAATGACTATACCTCTTGGAGCGATGCCTTTACTGTATGCGGATTTGATTTCGCGGCCCCATCAAAATGGGACGCAGAGGAGGTTGACAAAGACTGTTTAATTATGCCGACAATGCGTTGTGGCTCAGAGACATTGGAGCCTTACCTGGTTTGGGAGCAAGCGAAAGTCGCCATTTTTGACGAACTTCCCAATCAACACCTAAAGCAGTTACAAGGCCAAGGCTGGCACATAGTGGATACATCAATCTCCGTACATGAATTGAAGGAGTTATTGGTAGAAAGGGACTAACGGCTATGGCAATCATGATTCCAGGAATGGAAACAAAAGAGGACTTCAATTTTAGTGGAGGAGAACTTCTCCTCTATGAACTTTTGCGGCAACTTCCCGATGATTACTATGTTTTTCATTCAACACACTGGAATGAACAACGACGAAGGAGCGAATACTCTGCTCGAAAGTATGTTCAGTGGGGGGAAGCGGATTTTACCATATTTCATCCATCCTATGGCTTTATTGTTTTTGAGGTGAAAGATGGTCTGATTTCCTTCAGCCGCGAAAGGGGGTGGATTCAGACTAACCGCAGCAATGGAATGGACAAAACAATAGACCCGATGGATCAGGCTGAGCGGAGCAAATATTATTTTTTGGACCGGATTAAAGCCCGATTTGGTGGCCAGTCTCCGTATACATTCTGCTCTGCTGTGTGGTTTACGGCTGGTGATCGTGCAAATATTGAAGGCAACTTGCCTTTGAATTATAAAGAGGAGATTGTCCTTTGGAGTAACGATTTGCAGTCAGTAGCAGCTGCAGAAATGGCAATCCGACGAATATATCGTTTCTATGATGTGCGAAAAGTTGAGCCGTCTGAAGAGATGACATCCAAAGTGCTTGATACATTGGCTCCAGAATTTGGGGTAGTTCAAACTATGCGCAGCAGGACTCTGGCTGCAAAAGCGTTGTTCCGGAGGATGACTACAGAGCAAATGTACTTGCTGGATTATCTTGAGGAGCAGGAAGAGGCGGCGATTCATGGTGTCGCTGGAACGGGAAAAACAGTTTTGGCGATACAAAAAGCAAAGAATCTGGCCCAAACGGATTGTGTCCTGTTCCTATGTTTTAATCGTTTCTTGAAGACTCATCTCGAAGAAACCTGCCCCGATTCGACCAATATTTCGTTCTTTACTCTGGATGGCCTTGTCGGTGCCTTTACGGGTGCATTTACTCGATTACCTGATGAACGTACGGATACAATTTCGGAGTTTCTGATGGATTGGGATGAATATGAGTTGCCCTTCAAACATATTGTTGTTGATGAAGGACAGGATTTTGCGGATATACACCTGCAATTGCTGCATGATATTGCGCAGGCACATCATGGTAACTTCTATGTTTTTTATGATAGGAACCAGTTTGTACAGGGATTGCGATACCCAGAATGGCTTGATAAGATGGACTGCAGGCTGGTTTTATCAAGAAATTGCCGTAATACAAAAGAAATTGCCATTACATCCACACGGCCCATTGGAATTGATGAAAATCGAATTAGGATGAGGCGGGAAAGCGCGGTTGGCGGTACCATAAAACCAAATTTGTTCTTTGCTGAAGACAAGTCGATTCTCAAAGAATATCTTTGCAGACTTATCCGTAAGTATATTTCAGCTGGATTAGCTGGGACAGATATAGTTGTTTTGTCCATGAAGCCTGAGGGAAAGTCCATTCTTACAGAGGATGATTTCCGTCTATCCGGGGGTTATATGCTAACAAAGGATAAAAATAGTAATGGCATATTGTTCACAACCGTTCGCAAATTCAAAGGTCTTGAGGCAATGGCAGTCATATGCATTGACATTGATAGCGAAACTTTTGAAAATGATAGAAAGCGAAATATTTTTTATGTAGGGACCTCTCGGGCTATGTCGTATCTCAACTTGATTACGACTGCCTCGCCAGAAGAACTTGCTGCAACTATTACCGGTAACGACAACTATCTTAAGCGTCCGCAAGCAATTAAAGCTATACGGGATTCGTTAAGAGTAAAAATAGCCTCCGAAAATGACCTTTAAGTCTAATTATATGCACTATTATGATCTCCTTATGTACAACCGGATAATAATTTGGAAAGTCTTGGCTGTTGGGTTCCGGCGAATAAATGCAGTAAAATATTTCGCTCTGCTATGCTAAACGGACACTTGGCTATGTTCGCTTTCTGAGGTTCATCATTGTCCATCATATGAAGCAAATGAAGCCCGCTTACCCCCGGTGACCGGTCCATGAAAGCAGATTACTCCAATGCTGTGTTCTGCTCCCAGCAGCACAGTACAGGAGTATTTATGCT
>OGHO01003346.1_pt1 | contig 10765 bp, 11 predicted proteins | sample 1571421 | NCBI WGS metagenome assembly OGHO01 (sample SAMEA2581937, study PRJEB24529) | metagenome | biome: Human gut stool | place: China | collected 2011
CCGCCCTGCCGCTGGTAGGCTTCGCGCTTCATGCGGGCATCGAAGGCGCGGATATTCAGCAGGTGCTCGCCGTCACCGAGCACGTAGGCGAAGATGCCGCGCTTGTTCGTCACGTCGACATCCTCCATCAGTGCCGCTACCCGTTCACGCAGCTCCGAAGCCTTGTAAACGTCATTCTTATGGCGGTTGTACAACTCGCCCCACTCGATCCCTTTCATCTCGCGGTAGTAGTCCGTGAAGAGCCGCTGCACCCACGCGATCACCTCCTGAAAGTATTGCCACAATTCGTCGGAATCGGTGTCGTGCTGGTGGGCGGCCATGTACTCGCGGATGTGACCGTTGGAGATCCATTTCAAGGCCGTTTCGAGATAGGCCTGTCGGATAGGGCTGCCGTTGAGATACTTTTCGGCCAACCGGTAGGCCACGCACCCCGTTTTGCTGAAGCGGCGTTTGGCGTGCGTCACCCATGCACCGTTGTAGATGGCGTTGAGCAGTTCCTGATCCGTCAGCCGCTCGCCGGCGATGTTGATGATGCGGAACCACGCCAACTGCTCGTCGGGCGCACCCTCGCAGATGTAGATCTGCAAACGGTAGTCGGTGATGCGCCGCCGTTCGCCGGCAGTGAGGTTCATCCACCCTTTGAGTTCTCCATCGAAATTCATGAAATACTCGCCCGCCGCATATTTGCAGATGCTCAGCGTGCGCTGCTGACCGTCCAACAGTTCGAAGCCGCCGCCGTCGCGCCGCACCCAATACATCACGTTGAGAGGAAATCCCTTCCAGACGGTATCCATCACCGCCATCTTCTTCTCGTCGTCATAGACGAACTCACGTTGATATCGGGGTCGAATGTCGAGCCGACCGCCATAGCCCACCACACCGTCTTCGTCGCTGTCGCAATAGCCCGCGATCAGTTCGCCGATCGTCACGCTGTGCAATTCGATTTTCATGGGTCGTCTATTTTTTAAGTTTGCGGATGGTTATCCGCGCATAGGTTATTTTTCCGTTTATCTTCCCCTCTGCATTTTTTATCAAACCCGGGATCGCCGTCGCCGAACGCGTATTCGCAAATAGTTGCCTTACCCGTTCACGATCGTATATTCGGGATTGTTCATCAGTCCGGCTATCGACATCTCCGAATGAGTATTCTGAAATAAGGCTGCGTTCTCCCCCCCCCGAATAATTGCTGTATATCAAGTCTTTACCATCATCCCCTCTTCTAAATTCCACGATCTCGAACTGTTCGGGATTGTATTTATCCAGAAAGGTGATCGGCACTCCCATCACGCCGTAGTAGTCGCAGGGGATGTCGGCCGTGCGGTCGACATTGATGGCGTCGTAGTTGTCGTAGCGGGGATACTCCTCGGGGGTATAATGCTTGTAAAGGTCCAGCTCCTCGTGGCGTTTGCGGGTATCGAGGTTGGTAAACCACGTCACGCCCGAAACACGAATCATCCCTTCCCGATGATCGCCCGCTGAAGCCGTATCCTTGTAATGCGAATAAAAATGTGCCGCACCGCCTTTGAAACCGTAACCCAGCCAGAGTTTATTCGCCTTTATCAGCGGAAAAATTTCTTTGTAAGTTATTGCATTTTGATGTCCAATGATAATGAATTTTTTATCATGGGCTACCAACTGTGCAACATACTCTCGAAAAAGCGAAAAAGGCGGATTCGTGACCACGATGTCGGCCTCTTCCAGCAACTCGATACACTCGCGGCTACGGAAATCGCCATTGCCCGTCAAACGGGTCAGCACATTACGGTCGCTGCGCAGCAACAGTTCGACATCCGAAAGATCGGTCGCACCGTCGTGATTCAGATCGTTCACTTCGGTGATGACCACTTTGTAGGGAGTGCGGCGCGGCGGAATGTCGGCACAAGCCGCTTCCTCGCCGAAGAGATCGAGTTCGAGCCCCTGCACGAGCGAACCGGCATAACACGTGGCAATCAGCTTGCGCAGGGAAAACGCGTTGAAATTCAATGCAAAATATTTAAAAAAGTTGCTCTCATAGGGATCGTCGCAATTACACAACACGACCTTGTCGCGAAACTGCTCGCGGTAGTGCCGCAGCTCGTTGGCAATGTCGGAGAGCTGGGTGTAAAATTCATCCTTCTTGGCGCGATGCGCCGCATGAAGACTTCTATTGTCGGCCATAGGCAGCGGAGATTTGAAACATCGAGAATAAGAACTAAAAAACATCAAGGATACCTCCTTTCCTACCTCTCTTTTTCTTGAGGGTTGCACTTTTTAATGGATCTGCTTCTCTGTTTATTTCTGAAACAAATATAGCAATTTTTCGGGAATCCGGCCCGCGTTCGGCAAATCTTTCGTACCTTTGCCGCAGAAAATTTCGGCTCGGAGAAGCTGCGGTTCGACGAAACGGGTTCCGCTCGTTTCGGTTTTCCGCTCACATCCCTCCCTGCCGTCGAATCGTTTTTTAGAATGAAAGCCGGACAAAATCATACACTCACCGTCGCCCGCATCTCGGACTACGGTCTCTATCTCGCCGACACCGAAGGGGAGGAGGTACTGCTTCCCAACCGCTACGTCTCGCTCGCCGACAAGGTGGGTGACGCGGTCGACGTCTTCGTCTACCACGACTCCGAAGACCGGCTCGTGGCCACACGCGAGACGCCGCTGGTGCGCGCCGGCGAGGCCGCCTTTCTGAAGGTGGTCGACAAGAACCTCCACGGGGCGTTTCTCGACTGGGGACTCGTGGGCAAAGACCTCTTTCTGCCCAACCGCAACCAGCAGGGCGGAATCTTCGCCGGAAATTCCTATGTGGTTTATGTCTATGTAGACGACGTGACGGGACGCTGCGTGGCGACCAACCGGCTCAAAAGTTTCGTCAACAACGAGACCTTGAGCGTCCGGCCTCGCGAAGAGGTCGATCTGCTGGTGGCCTCCGAATCGGAGATCGGCTTCCGTGTGGTGGTGAACAACCGCCACTGGGGAATGCTCTACCGCAACCAGCTGTTCCGTCCCGTGCAGACAGGCGACCGGCTGCGCGGCTATGTCGCCAAGATCACCGACGACAACCGCATCGACGTATCGTTGCAGCAGCCGGGCTTCGCCGGCGTACAGGACGGGGCCGACAAACTGCTCGAAATGCTGCATGAGGCCGGAGGCCGGCTGCCGCTGAACGACGACAGCACACCCGAAGAGATTCGCCGCTGCACGCAACTCAGCAAGAAGGCGTTCAAACGTTCGCTGGGCGTACTGCTCAAACGCGGGGTCGTCGCGGCCGACGAAAAAGGCATCCAACTAACCAAGTAGAGGAATATGGCCAGACTCGCAACCGCCGAGCGGGTGTCGCGCGACGCATCCGACAATTTCGTCTTCCAACGGTCGCTTTTGGCCTACGACCGCGCGGCCGAGATCGTATCGGGCGATGTTCTGGAGATCGGGACGGGAACAGGATACGGGATCGAACTCGTCGCACCCCGCTGCGACCGTTTCGTCACGGTGGACAAATACGCCGCCGCACAAAGCCCCGATGCACCCAACGTCGAATTCCGGCAGCTATGCGTGCCGCCGCTCGACTTTGCGGACGGATCGTTCGATTTCGTCATTTCGTTTCAGGTGATCGAACACATCGAAGACGACGCTGCCTTCGTACGGGAAATCGCCCGCGTGCTGCGGCCGGGCGGACGCTTCATCGTCTCGACACCCAATGCCCCGATGTCGCTCACGCGCAACCCGTGGCACGTGCGCGAATACCGCATCGACGAACTGCGGCGGTTGCTCGCCGCGGAGTTCTCCGCCGTCGAAGCCTGCGGCGTCTTCGGCAACGAGCGCGTAATGGAGTACTACGACCGAAACCGCCGCAGCATCGAACGCATCGCTCGGTTCGATCTCTTCGATCTGCAACACCGCCTGCCGCGCCGGCTGCTGCAAATCCCTTACGACATTCTCAACCGCATCAACCGCCGCCGGCTGCTCAAACAAAACCAGACGCTGACGACTTCGATCCGCATGGACGACTATCGGATCGCTCCGGCGGCCGAAGGGTGTTTCGACCTCTTCTTCATCGCGACGAAATAGCCTCGGCGCGTTCGACGTCGAGCATCCGCTGTTTGCGTGCTGTGCCCCAGTGGTACTGCCCGATGGTACCGTCGCTGTGAACGACCCTGTGGCAGGGTACGTAATAGGCGATCGGATTCCGCGCCACGGCCGATGCTACGGCCCGCACGGCCGAAGGGCGTCCGATACGCGCTGCCAATTCGGCATAACTGATTCGCTCTCCAGCACGGATTTCGCGCAAAGCGCGCCAAACCTGCAACTGGAACGGCGTGCCGATCAGGTGAAACTGCGCCTCCTTCAAATCGAGTCCCCGAAAAAACAGATGCACATCCTCACGCAGCTCCGCCTTCGGAAAACGGCGCTGCAAATCTTCGATCGGATCGTTCGGTGAATCGAAACGATACCCCGCAAAACAGACTCCCACCTCGTCGGCTGCGACCAACAACCGGCCGAAACGCCCCTCGACGAAGGCAAAGGTCAACATCCGGGGCGATGCCTCTGTGGTACTTTCAACGATTTTCATGGCTCTGCTAAAAAGAATCGGCCGGAAAAGAACTCTCTTCTCCGGCCGATCGGTTTGACTTGAAATCCGCTATTTCTGCTGATCGGTCGTATCGGCTACGACCATATTCCTGTCTACGCGCAACGTCACGTTGCCGTCGACCTCGATCAACAAAGTACGCTCCTTGATCTCCTTGACCGTGCCGTAGATACCGCCTGCGGTAACGACCTTGTCACCCTTCTTGAGTCCTTCGCGGAATTTCTGCATCTCCTTGCGGCGTTTCGATTCGGGACGCCACATAAAGAGCCACAGTACCAAGATCATCAAAGCGATCATAATATAGAAGCCCCACGGAGACGGCTGCTGCGGCTGACCGGCAGCCGCCTGTAACAGAATCATCATATTCTCAAAAGTTAAAGTTTAAATTTCTTTCTTCGTTTTCCGCAATCCGGCACGCCCCGCCTCATACGGCTCCGTTTACCGGAAATTACTCGGTTTACGACAGCAAATATAACAATTATTTCGTACTTTCCAACATCACTGCACATCCGCTTCGACATAAAGCCGCAGCGGACGCTCCGAACCGGAGAAATAGACACGCAACACTTTGAAGAGCCAGCCCCGCTGACCGCTCGTATCGAGACGCACGGCGACATGCAGCGTATCGCCGGGCATAATCGGCTGAGCATCATACTCCAACACCGTACATCCGCACGACGACTCGCTCTTCACGATCACGAGCGGCTCGTCGCCCCGATTGCAGAAACCCGCCGCGAGCCGCGCCGTCTCGCCGCTGTGCAGGCGTCCGAAACGCAAGGTATCCGACACATCCGTGCGCAGCAATCGGCCCGAAACTGCGATAACGGGACCTGAAAATGTCCGATGTTCGCTCCGGTTTCCGCAGCCGAAGAACAAAACGAGGACCCCGCCGACGGCGATAGTCCTCGTTAAGAGATTGTTCCGAAACGTCCCCATGGCTAGATGAGACCCCGCCCCGTTTTCTGGATTCGCCCCTCCTCGGTCAGCGCGGCGACCAGCTTGTCGAGCACGCCGTTGATGAAGACGCTGCTGCCCGGCCCAGAGTAGTATTTCGAAATCTCGATATACTCGTCGAGCGTCACCTTCACCGGAATCTCCGGGCAGGAGGTCAACTCGGCAATGGCCGTCGCCAGAATCAGATAATCCATGAAGGCGATGCGTTCGATATCCCAGTTGCTCGTAAAACGTTCGATGGAGCGCTGCGTCTGGTCGTAGTTCACCAACACCTTTTCGAAAAGGGTCTTGACGAAGGTCAGATCGTCGTCGCTCTTGAATTTGGGCAGCACCTTCACCTCGGTCGACGTAGCACGCAGATTGGAAAGCGTCCGCACGACCATCGTCAGCGCGAAGCCCAGATCGTCGTTCCACAGGATCGACTGCTCTTCGAGCGCAGTCTCCAATTCCTCGCAATCCTCCAACTCGTTGCGGTAGAACTCCTCGACGAGCAGTTTATCCTCCGAGAACGACCGCGTCGGATTGTTCATATAACGACGGTAGTAATCCGAGGCCAGCAGCCGAGTGAAAAGCAGTTTGATAAGTTCGGGATAACGCGCCCAATTCAGCTTGCGGGAGGCCAGATAATCGTTGATCGCCTCGCTCGACGCAAGCAGAGCAATAGCCTTATTCTCGATGAATTTGGTATTGGGATTCAGATCCTCGTAGGTCGGCAGCTTTTTCTGCCGGGCCGCATCGAGCCGCGCCTCCGCATAGCGGCGGACTTCGACGATCAGCTCCATCAGCTGGAAATAGAGGTCGTAGGTTTTGTCGATCGATGCGAGCAGCGTCTTCTCGGACGCGATCATATTGGTTGCATCCGACTTCAGGTGCCCGAAGAGGCCTTTGACGACCTTGACTCTGAGTAATCTGCGGCTTAACATATTTTGAGAACTGGTTGCGTTTCTTTTTGACGCGGCAAAGATAGCAAACAATTTACAATCCGCAATGCGCCCGACGGGAAATATTTCGCGCGGGCACTCCGTCCGGGCGATGCTCCGCCGAACCCCGGCAAACGAACAGGCGAATCACCCCCTGTCCGGTTCATGCTTCCCGTCGGTTTCCGGCCGGAATAATCGGCAAGAATCGCCCGTTCGGGAGATTTCGACCGCAATGTTTCGAAATTCCGCGCGATTTGCCTATCTTTGTCCATTAAAACTATACGATAGACCGTGTACGACGTAATAATCATAGGCGCAGGCGCCGCAGGAATGATGGCCGCAGGAACGGCCGCTCAGGAGGGAAAGAGTGTTCTCGTGATCGAGAAGATGGAGAAGGCGGGCCGTAAGGTGCGTATCACCGGCAAGGGCCGTTGCAACCTCACCAACGCCCGCCCGCCCGAGGAGTTCGCCGAGCAGGTACGCACCAACGCGGATTTCTTCTCGACGGCTTTCGCCGAATTCAACAACAAGGCCACAATCCGCTTCTTCGAACGGCTGGGCGTGAAGCTCGACTTCGAACGGGGCGACCGCGTATTCCCCCACAGCGGCAAGGCGTGGGACGTGGCCAACGCTCTTGAGGAATGGTGCCGCGACAACGGCGTCGAATTCTGGTTTCACACGCGTGTGACGGGATTGCTGACGCTCGGCGGTAAAATTTTCGGTGTGCGTTACATCAACCGGAGGGGATTCGAACGCAAGGAGGAGGTCGCGCAGGTGATCGTCGCCACGGGCGGTGTCTCCTACCCCGCCACCGGCTCGACGGGCGACGGCTATACGTTCGCCAGCGAGGCGGGCCATGAGATCGAGCCGCTGCGGCCTTCGCTCACGCCGCTCGTCTCCCCGCATCCGCAGCTGAAAACCCTGCACGGGCTGCTTCTGCGCAACATCCGCGCAACACTCTATGTCGACGACGAAGCCGTCCGCGAGGAGTTCGGCGAGATCGGATTCTCGGAACGCGGCATCGAAGGCGCCGTGGCGCTGCGGATGAGCCGCGACGCCGTCGACGCCCTGATCGACGGCTGGCGGGTGAAACTCTCGCTCGACCTGAAACCGGCTCTCACCGCCGAAATCCTGCAGGAACGTATCCGCCGCGAAATCGCCGAGATGCCCGCAGAGGAGTTCTTCGCCGAACTGCTCCGCAAGTTGCTGCCCAAACCGCTCGTAATGCCCGTCTGCAAGGAGTTGGACATCCAGTCGAAGACCTACATCATGCGGATCACCGATACTGAGATCGATCGGCTGATCGCCCTGCTCAAAGGGTTCGTACTGCCTATTTCGGACTATGCGCCATTCGAATACGCCGTCGTGACGGCCGGCGGCGTCCGCTGCGACGAAGTAAACCGCTACACGATGGAATCGCTCAAGGTCAAAGGACTCTACTTTGCCGGCGAAGTGCTCGATCTGGATGCCAACACCGGCGGCTATAATCTTCAGATCGCATTCTCGACCGGACGGTTGGCAGGACTGCTCAAGCAATGAAACTCGCCGTTCAATACCGGTTTCGCCGCAACGCCGAACGCCTCCGCAGCCATCTGGCACGCGCCCGGTTCTTCCGGGGGCACGGCGTACACTCGCCATTTGTCTACGCGATCGTGCGGCAGGTTTTCATGAAAACCGAACTCTCCGAAGGCGACCGGTCGCTTTATACCACCCTGCGCGAACGGGGCGTGAACGAACGCCGTGCCGTACAGTTGCAGAACCTCTTCCTTCATTGCGGCTACGAACGTTTCGGCGTGAATTGTGCATCGGATATCGATCTGTGCATCGTGCCCTCCGACACACCTACCGAGCAGCTGCCGCTCTTGGCGGAGGCCGCCCGTCGGCAGGGGGCGACGCTCTGTATCATGGAGCCATATACCGATGTCGAACGCCGGAACTGCTGCCGGCGTCTGACAGCGGATCATCCCTCTACGTCGATCGACAACAGAGGATATCTGCTCTTGTTCAATGGAACGCTACCGAAACAACATTTCAAATTATGACGAAAGTATATACGAAAACCGGAGACAAAGGCACCACATCGCTCGTCGGCGGAGAACGCGTTTCGAAGATCGACGAACGGGTGGAAGCCTACGGAACGGTCGATGAACTGGGTAGTTTCACGGCCTACCTGAGCGATCATCTTCGCATGGACGAAGGGGTCGTCCAATACCTCGACGACCTGAATCGCATCGCATCGCAGCTGATGAGCGTCGCCGGACTGCTGGCCGTAGGGCGCGGCGGCGAAGAAAAGCTGCCCGACATACGTTCCGAAGCGATCGGGTATCTGGAGGAACGTATCGACGCCATGCAGGCCCGTGTGCAGCCGATCGCCAACTTCACGATTCCGGGCGGCCATCCGACCGTTTCGTTGTGCCATGTCTGCCGCACGGTCTGCCGCCGCGCGGAACGCGCCAGCCTGCGCGCCGCAGCACTCCACCCCACGATCAGCGCCAATACGCTGACCTACCTCAACCGGCTGTCGGACTATTTCTATCTGCTGGGACGCACCCTCACGGAGTATTACAAGGTCGAGGAGACGCTCTGGATTCCGTAGCTCGGCGGCAAGAGTTCAGACAAGGGTTCTCGATTTCATTTCGAACACAGCCTGTTGCCAATCCGCGGAAACGAGGTCGGACACAGGATTGCGGGCAAAGTCATACGATTCCGCATGAGAAACAGAACTTCGCAGCAGCGAAAGATTTTCACTCTATTCCTAAGATTTTTCAAGAATTTGTTTGCGCTTTCGATTTTTTTTATATTTTTGCACCTTCGAACAGAGGGAAACGTCTATCCGGCGTTTTCAGCCGCAGAACTAAAAACTTGATACCGTTATGTACTGGACACTTGAACTCGCATCGAAACTGGAAGATGCACCTTGGCCCGCAACCAAAGAGGAGCTGATCGATTATGCAGTTCGTTCGGGAGCGCCATTGGAAGTACTCGAGAACCTGCAGGAGATAGAAGACGAAGGCGATATTTACGAGTCGATCGAAGACATCTGGCCCGACTACCCTTCGAAGGACGATTTCTTCTTCAATGAGGAGGAGTATTAACGCTGTTTTGGAGCCAATCGGCTCATAATACCACTGTTAAAAACTTACAGGAGCGACCCTCGGGCCGCTCCTTTGTAATTTGACACCAATGGAAAAAAGCATCGATTCCATGTCCCTGTATCGCCAGCCAGCCCTCACAAAACCCTCCCGCGGCAAGGGCCGTGACGCCGAACACGACGAGCTGTGCTGCCCCCCCCCCACACGCCGCGTGCGGAAATCAGCGTATGCAAGCAGTACGGCAGGCAGCAACAGCAGGTGGAAATAGGAAGCGGAAAGCATCGGATAAACGGTTGGATGAAGATGAGGTTCATCGGGATTATTCTTCGACGGTTCCTTACGGCCGACATAGGGGCTGCCCATACCGGAACGAATTGAAAAAGTCCGGTCCGGCTTTTCAATATGAAAAGCCGTTTTCTGCATCCGAAAAAATACAGAGCACGATCAAAAGATTCCGTTAACAAGATGAATTATGCAGTCGGATTGCCGAATCGTCGCTCCAGAAAGAACCTCCGCAGATCATCGGAGGATGACGTACGGACACAAAAAATGGGTAAGCTACTTATATCGCACCGCTCAACCGTATACCCTTGCTCAATTCCTTGCCTGGGGGATTCTACAGGAGCTGGTCGTATAAGACTTACCCGGGTGCAAAAGTAACTCTTTTTTCGGAATGCGCAAACAGAAACCGAAAAATTCGCGGAATAATTCGGAATCTATCCGAAAATTCTTTTGATCGTGCCTCTTCTCTTTTGCCGCGGTTGCACCCATATTCACAGAGAACGTACTACAATGCAGCACAGGAAATTATCTCTGCTGTCATTCCGAGCAAAACGCAGTGAAGCGTGGGAATCGACCGCTTTTTCGTTATTCCTGCCCGTTGATTCCATGCGGTAGATCCTCACGTCGGAACCTGCGGTTCCTCCTCAGGATGACGATTTATTTGCTTTTGCGCCCGAACAGCACACTTTGCGGCGGGCGAGCCGCCGCGTAGATAGGCGGCGCCTCGGCAAAACGCAAACAAGTTTGCTTTTGCGCTCGGCTTGCACTATCTTTGCCCGAAAATTCTCAGCCATGCGTCGCAATATCCTCACCGCTCTCTTCGTCGCCGTCGTTCTGCTTGCAGGTGCCGGTATCTACCTTCGCAACGGGTTTTACGGAAAATGCGTGCCCGAACAGCGATCGCTCTATGTGCGGACGGGATCGGATTATCGGACGCTCGAAGATTCGCT
>OGHO01003347.1_pt1 | contig 10764 bp, 10 predicted proteins | sample 1571421 | NCBI WGS metagenome assembly OGHO01 (sample SAMEA2581937, study PRJEB24529) | metagenome | biome: Human gut stool | place: China | collected 2011
CCTGGGAAGGGCAGGACGGAGGTAGAGGTCAGGAAGGCAAGCCCCAGCTCCGGCACCAGCAGGTGGGCCAGCCGGTCAGGGGCCATGGGATCGGGGCAGGCCACTATGTCATAGCCCCCGGCGGCCCCTCCGGCCAGGATATGGACCAGCAGCTCATGGGCCAAGCCGTAGCTGTCCACCAGCTCATAGATCCGGTCACACTGGGCGGTCGCTGTATCAAACAGCGTCATCGCTCCCTTGTGTGTCACCGCGCCCAGGAATCTCTGCTTTACCTGTCCGCTCTGGACGCCTTTACGCTTTTTGAACTCCCGGGACAGGATACCATGGGCTCGTTTGGCCAGCTTCTCCCCCAGAACGTCAGTAAGTAGAGTGGACCGCACATCCTCGAAGATCTCCGCCGACGCCCCCAGGCATCGATAGGCCCGCTGGTAGCAGCCCTTATAGCCCGTCATACAGGACATGATCTCCTGGCGTCGGACCGCCAACCCCTCCTTGTCATAGCAGTCCCCCATGTTTACATACCGGTCCACTACGCCGGGATACTTGGGCTCCACCACATGGGGAGCGGTCCCGTCCACCAGGGCTACCCCTAGCTGGGGGAGCAGCAGCGCGTCCAGCGAATCCGGATCTCCGGAGCATAGGATGTACTCGGTATCCAGACCTTCCTCCTCCATCCGGGCCCCTACCCGGCGCATCAGGGTGGATTTTCCACAGCCCGGACCGCCCTTTAGGATATAGATAGTCCGAGCCCGTTCAGGCTGGATGAGTTCAGGGTAAAGAGAGTAAAAACCAGTGGGGGAATTGGCCCCCAAAAAATATTGGATTTTAGGCAAAGAAGTCATGACCGACCCTCCGTATCAACGAATCTGTACCCCAGACTATGCCGCGGCGGCCCAAAGGGTGAGGAAGCTGCCCCCCTCCCCTGTCTCTTTTTCCGGTACAAAAAGGTCTTGACTTTTCTCCTCATCGGTGATATGGTTAATTACACAAGTAATTAACCAACGAACAGAAAGCGTATGGGAGCCTAAGCTCCAGAAGAGGGGCACTATCTCATGGAAAAATCAACGTCTGGATAAAAGAGCACAAAAAGTAGAGGGGCGGTATCGCCTGTTGCGCTATTTCATCGTTGCGGTCTATAGCATTTTGCTGTAACGGCTCCTGGATGCTCTCCGCCGCGCGGAGGAAACAATTATGGAGGTGATCATGTGCATGGAATCCTGAACGATCAGTCCCTGATCTATCTACAGATCGCCCGGATGCTGGAGGACGACATCTTACGGGGGATCTACCAGGAGGAGGAGCAGGTGCCCTCCACCAATGAGCTGGCACGGGGCTATAACATCAATCCAGCCACGGCGGCCAAGGGTATCAATATGCTGGTGGCCGATGGGATCTTATACAAAAAAAGAGGGATCGGTATGTTCGTATCCCCAGGAGCAGGTGATACTGTGAAACAAAAAAGGAAGGCCGCCTTTTACGACGGATTTGTGAAACCGCTGGTCAAAGAGGGAACCGCTATCTCTCTGACCGGAGAGGAGCTGCTGTCTATGGTGGACCGTGCAATCAAGGAGGGAGAGCAATCATGCTGACCGGAATTTTAAAGGCTCAGGGTCTGTATAAATCCTATAAGGACAAAGAGGTACTCCATAATCTGGACCTGACAATAGAACCAGGCAAGATCTATGGCCTGATCGGCCGGAACGGGGCGGGCAAGACCACTCTGCTGGGCATCCTCACCGCCCAAAACACCAAGGACCGGGGCGAGGTGACCTACGACGGACAGCCCGTCTGGGAAAACCAGGCGGCACTGGACAACATCTGCTTCTCCCGCGAGCTGCAGCCCACCCTGTTCTCCGGGCAGAACAATCTGAAAATCCGCCACTATCTCCGCTCTGCGGCCATCTACTACCCCGGTTGGGATAGGGAATACGCCCAGCGGCTATTAGAGGAATTTAAACTGGACGAGAAAAAGAAGATCTGTCAGCTCTCCAAGGGACAGATGTCCATGGTGACCATCCTCATCGCCCTGGCCAGCCGGTCTCCCATCACCATCCTGGATGAGCCGGCGGCGGGACTGGATGTGGTGATGCGGGAGCGGTTTTACCAGCTTCTGCTGGACGATTTCGCCCAGACCGGACGGACCTTCCTGGTGTCCACTCACATCATCGAGGAGGCCGCCTCCGTCTTTGAGCGGGTCATCATCCTGGATGAGGGCCGTATCCTGGAAAACTGCCCCACCGAGGAGCTGGTGGGCCAGTTCCGCTACATCTCCGGCCATGAGGATGTGGTAGATCAGGTATGCGCCGGGTTGCAGGTGCTGTCCACCCATCAGATGGGCCGGCACAAGACCGCAGCCGTCCGGGGGAGCGGAGTTAAGCTCCAGGACGCCCTCAAGGCCGATGTAGATGTGTCCCCCATGAACCTTCAGAACGTGTTTGTGGCCCTGTGCGGACATGGGGACACCCAGTGAGGAGGGACACCAATGTTGAAATCCTTTCGCTTTCTCTTCCAGTTCGCCTGGATCAATCTGGCCTGCCTGCTGGGCTTCGCCGTCCTTGTAGTAGTGGGCTGCTACGCCACCGGGGTGCCCGGTGGGGCGAGCAATCTGTTCGCTACCTACTATGGTGCCTTTCCCCTGGTCACCCTGTTCGTCCTATTCCTTTTCGCCTTTTCCCTGTGCACCAGCAACCTGAATCTGGGGCTGTCCTTTGGGGCCCGGCGGCGGGACTTCTTCTGGGCCGTGCAGGGAGTGCTGGTCGTGTACACTGGGTTCTGCTGGGCCGCGCAAGTCCTGCTGGCTGCTCTGCCCCAGTTGGGTGGCTGGATTGAGGAGGGCCGTTGGACTTTGATTCGGGCCTTTTACGGAGGAACGCTGTGGGTGTTCCCTCTAGTATGTTTGACCATATTGGTGCTGGGCTGTCTGGGCGGGCTGGTGTCCGCCAAGTCCAAGGTCTGGGGCGCCGTCATCCTCTCCGTGTCCGTCATCGCCCTGCTCATAGGCTCCCTCCTCCTGGCCCTCATGGCCGATCTGGACGCCTGGTCCTTTCTGATGGGCAGCGCCTGGAGTGGTATGTGGGGCAGCCTGCCCGCCATTCTGACCATCGGAATGTTAGCGACGCTGGCCATTGGTGAAGTCGTTATATGGCGGCAGATTTTCCGTTTTGCAGTGAGGTGATCGGGATGCTGAAAAAAGTGATACGGCTCAACCTGGACGACCTGTTTCTGTGTCTGGGCGTGGTAACCGGACTATTTGTGTTGATCCAGGGCGTGATAGCCGCGGTCCTGCTCCTCTCCGCTGAGAACAGCGGCATCATGATCTCCGGGACCGTACTTCCCATCGTGGCGGGTATTATGGCTCTGGTTGTAACGGTAGCGGCTATGGGGGTGAGCTTTGAACAGGCCATCCGCTTTGGCCAGACCCGCCGCCGAGCCCTGGGGATGGAGCTGGGGAGGAGCCTATTCATGGGTGTCTGCTCCATGGGCATGGCCGCTCTGCTCACCGCACTGGAGCATATGGTGTCCCCGGTACTGTGGCTGAAACTGACCGGCCTGCCGGGGCTGTCCCTGGAGGGCATCCCCCCTATGCCCGAGCCCAGTCTAGGCGCTCCCGTGGACCCCGCCTGGGAGAGCACTCTATTTATCGAGGACTTCACCCTGAACTGGTGGTGGTGGCCCGCCATTCTGGTCTTTGCTCTATCCTGCGGCCTCATTATCGGCGCAATCATGCAACGCTACGGCGCCAAGGGTGGCTGGATCATCTGGGGTATCTGGATGGCGGCCTGTTTTGGCCCCCAGCTGGTGGGTAGAAACGCCTATTTCATCGGCGATATGAGCCAGATTATGGTAGTTTTCTGGGTGGCGCTGACTGTAGTAGGTGTGATCTGGTCCTTCTGGTCCCTGCTTCACGCGGCAGTCCGGTCATGACGCCACTTTTCCCTTGCTGTTCTGTTCAGGATAGGCTATAATACAAGAAAACAGGCAAAATGATCCTTAACACGGAACAAAAACAAGGAGGAAACAAGCTATGTCTTTTGTCACCCTTGAGCAGAAGGGCCCCGTGGGCATCATCACCATGAACCGGCCCGATGCCCTCAATGCGCTGAATGAGCAGGTACTTCGGGATCTGGACGCCGTCCTGGACCAGGTAGAGGAGCGTGAGGATATTCTGGTGGCCATCGTCACCGGAGCCGGCCGCTCCTTCGTAGCCGGCGCGGACATCGGCCAGATGTCCACCCTCACTTCCGTGGAGGCCAAGAAATTCGGCGCTTACGGCAATGGGGTCTTTCTAAAGCTGGAAACTCTGACCAAGCCCACCATTGCGGCCGTCAACGGCTTTGCTCTTGGAGGCGGGTGTGAGCTGTCCATGGCCTGCGACATCCGCCTCGCCAGTGAAAAGGCCAAGTTTGGCCAGCCGGAGGTAGGTCTTGGGATCACCCCTGGCTTTGGGGGAACCCAGCGTCTGGCCCGAATCGTGGGCATCTCCAACGCTATGGAGCTGATCCTCACCGCCAGGACCATCGGCGCCGCCGAGGCCAAGGAGTTGGGCCTGGTGAGCCATGTCTATCCCCCCGATGAGCTGATGGACAAGGCTCTGGAGCTGGCCAACGCCATTGCATCCAACGCCCAGGTAGCCGTCCGCCAGTCCAAGGCCGCCATCCGCCGGGGGCTCCAGACCGATATTTACACCGGCGCCGCCTATGAGAGCGAGGCTTTCGGCCTCTGCTTTGCCACCGAGGACCAGAAGGACGCCATGCGCGCCTTCGTCAATAAGGAGAAGCTCACCTCCTTCAAAAACCGCTGATCTCTCCAGAAAGAAAGCCCGCCTGAAAACGGCGGGCTTTCTCTTTTTCAAAATGGGCATAAAAAAAGAGCCCTTTGGCTCCACACCTCCAGCTCCCCGCCTGTCCACGGTGCTCTTTGAAAAAGAAATGACCCTTGACTGCCCGTTTCGTAATCCGTTGCAGCCAAGGGTCATTTCTGGTGGTTCTTGTTATCTAACATCAATTGTTTACCTCTCTTTCTACAGAATCGCCATACCACATCTCGCCGGTCCCGGTCCTTGTATCTCTCCCAAATCATTGTGGCCGCTTCTGCGGCTCTTCCTCATATGTGAGGCATCTTGCGGCGGAACATATACCTGACCTTGCTCTGTGGTATGTCCCTGTGCTGGTGTTTCCGCTCCGAGAAGATTCTTTCTGTCCGATGTCATTGGCATATGGGACTTTCCTCAAATGTTCTTCTTGTTCTCCTCTTTCTGATTTTTATGCTTCTCGGCCTTGCATCACAGCATCAGGTGCGGGGACTTTCTTAATACATTGGACTCATCCTTTCTGGCTATAATGTACCACATCTCCACTCTATTGTCAATAGTATTTGTGAGAAATTTTCAAAATTTTCTGTGCCGTCAGCTCTACAGCACAAGTCTTAAACCCCCATCCTGCAAAAAGCGCCCCAAGCCGAGGCCGGAGCGCTTTTTCTCTGTATTCAGATCTCAGGCGGAGGCGCGTCCCCGGCCAATGTCTGGAGATACTGGTAATAGGGCACCAGAAATCGAAACCCCTCCAGCACCTGGTCCGCCAGTTCAGGGCCGAACAGGGGGCCCTCACAGTTGTGGTCGCTGGAGATGACCAGCTGACGACTGTTATACCAAGGAAACAGAAGCTTTCCCGGGTCCCCCTTGGGCCGCTTATACTGCCGGCCCTCCAGCGCAAATTCCCCCTGCCTCTCCAGCCTTCGGGCCAGCTTCTCCAGAGGTTTTGGGTCCCGGTCGATGCGGGCCCGGAGCTTGGCCATGGTTACCGGAGGCAAATCCCAGGCTCCCATGCCATAGCTGTAATACTCCGGGGCGATCTCAAAGTAGAAGCTGGGCTCCGCCCCCTCGTTCTCGTTCCGGCGGCGGAGGGAAAACCAAAGGTGGTCCTTATAGGGCCCGCGGCCAAAGAGCCGCCGGGCATCCCGGTAGATACGGCTCACCTTCAGCTCCAGTCCAAGCTTGGGGAATTCTTCCGTCATGGCCTGACTCACCTGAGCGGCCAGCTCCCGCATGGGGGCGTCCACCAGAGTCAGGAATTCCTCCTTGTGGGCTAAAAACCAACCTCGCTCGTTGTTGAAACGGATGCCCCACAGAAAATCGATGGCACCCTGGGAAAATCCTTGGAACATCGTCCTCTTCCTCTCTGTCTGTCAGGTCGCCGCCTCCGTATTCTGGCCAGAGGATGCCTCCTCACCCTGGCCGGAGGGTTCTTCCTGCTCCTGGCCGGACTGGTCGGAGGGCCGCTCTCCACCACTCACTCCCTCCGTCTGGGTTTGGTCGCTCTCGCCGGCGTCCGTCTGCTCAGATGCCGGCTGGTCCTGTGCGGGCTGGTCCGTCCCAGCCTCCCCTTCTCCGGTACCGGGGACGGCTCCGCCCTCTGTGCCGGGGCCTGCTGTCCCTCCGGTCTCCGTACTGGGATCCACAGGAACCTCTGTCCCAGGGTCAGTGCCGGGCTGCGGCGGCTTGCCGTCTGGCCAGGTGCTGGGGTCGCCGTCGGCCGGGTTATAGTGATACAGGTTGGGGCGCATACTGTATTTGCTGCTCCCCATATCCTGCTTCTCCAACAGATTGCCGTCCTTGTCGTAAATATACCGATAAGTGTGGGCGCTCCAGCCGGTGTAAGCGTACTGCTCCTTATCCAGCACCAGGGTACCCTGGGGAACACTGGGGTCTGGCTCATACTTGGTGGTGGGCGCCACTTTGTCAAAGACGCTGCTCTTGGGGATGGCGTAGATGCCATCGGGGTTGGTACCATAGATCTTCACATTCAAATACCGGCTCCCGTTGGAGTCATAGCTGCTGGTCACGATCTTGACGGGGTACTCGGTATTGTTTTTGAACCGGAAGTCCAGAGAACCAAAATATACCGTGGCGTCCATGCCCAGATCCACATAACCAGTATTGAACTGATGGTCGTGCCGCTCCACGACCTCCAGCGGGGTATGAAGAACGGCATAGTAAATGGTGGAGGAGGTCTGGCAGATGCCTCCGCCGATGTCGTCCACCGACTTTCCGGCCTGGTAGGTGGGGGCGTTTTTATAGCCCTTTTCCGGCGTGCGGCTGCCGGTGGTATTGTTGTAGGAGAACTCCTGTCCAGGTAGGAGGATCACGTTATTGCAGGCTTCGGCGGACAGCTTGACGTTGAACTTGCGGTTGGCCGAGCCAGTCACCCTGGTGGTTCCCTCCCCCAGCAGGTCCTGAAACAGCTTTTCTTCCAGGCTCGCCTTAGTCTCCTTGGGTTGGGTCAAGGTAACGGGGATAGAGAAGGTCTCCCCCTCCGCAGCCCCCTCATAGGCGGCCTTCAGGGCATCCACGTCAAAGTCCACCCCCACCACATGGTCGGTGATCTGAAAGGTATCCGGGTCCATCTGGGCACTGACCGGCTCGGTATGGAACTGAGTATAAATCTCATCAAAGTCGGGTTCTTGGGGAGGTATCTCCTCGGGGTAAAGCTGCCGCTCCACCTCCGCGTTCCCCTCTTGGCCGCCACCCAGCTTCTGCTCCATCGCCTCCTCCAGCGCGGAAAAAGCTCCCTCCCGGGCAGACTCCCGGTCCAAGCTCACCCCGGTGCGGCCCTTGGTCATCACCAAACGGTCCCCCTCCAGACGCCAGGCGGCTCTGGTCACATCACCGTCCAGATCCTGTTCCATCTGGTCCAGCAGGCGCTCCAGTTCTGTTGTTTCCATACTTCTGGTTTCCACCGACCACTGTTTGCCCAAAAGTCTGGCGGCGTACTGCCCTCCCTGGGTCAGAAAGTGATCTCTGCCGTCTGTATAGGCCGCCTGCGCCGAGGCGGACCAGTCATAGTTCATCTGGGAGGCGGTGATGGTGCCCCGCCACTCCCCGTAGGTGATAGTCCCGGCAATCTCATCTCCATGCTCCGCCATGGCCTGATCCAGCGCCTTCCGAGCCTGCTCCACGGTCATGCCGGACACATCCAGACCGGCGATGGTCGTGTTGGGAAAGATCCGGTCCATCGTTCCCACCCAGGCGCACAGCCCCAGATATGCCATCAGCAACGCACCCAGAACTACGCCTGTCACGATAAGCCACGTTTTCTTTTTTCCATTCTCCGGCGCCTTCATCACGCGCTCGCCTTCCATGCTATCCCTCCAAGGAAGCCCTTATTGTGACAGGGCCTCCCTCTATTTTCTATCTGGGCAAAAAGCCAACTGCGCTTATTATATCACCCAAACTTGCCTGATACAATTACAGAACAGTTACAACCTGATGCCTTTTTCTGCACCTTTTTCCCTTGTTAGGAAAAAAAGCGTCTGCCATTTACTTTTATGCGCCGCTGCTGTATGATAGTAGCGCTGGACCCATTCATTGATTTTTAAGAAAATTTAAATTCCATTTTGGGAAAGACCTGCTATGATAAAGATATAAGCATCCGCTGGGGGGACTGACTGTGGCAAACACCAACAAGGGAAATGAGAGATCGGGGGATATGGCCTATTGGGCGATTGCCGCCGTACTGCTGTTCACTGGAGTCGCCGCTCCCGTGGCAATTCTAATGATCGTACTCAAGCTGATGGGCAGGGGAAAGCGCGGCCGGCACCCCTATTACACCCAGCGAGACCAGGCCGCCCCTGTGGGGGCTAGAACGACCACGTTCCAAGAGGAGCCGTCCACATCCAAGGGAAAGGGAAGAAAAAAATCCAAGGCCCAGCAGGACCCGCTGTCTAAACTGGTCAAGGACGGCAAGGGATTGACACAGGTAGGCGGCGCTCTGTCCGCCGCCTTTGGCTGCGTCACCATCATCTCGGCGGTAGAAAACCTATGGATGTTGCCCGACTTGCTATGGTATCTGCAAGAGATCGTCCCCCTGCTGTGCTTCACCTCGGTGGGTCTGGGTCTTCTGTGGGTCGGTCTGCGAAAGAGCAGGGAGGCTCGACGCTACCGCAATTACTTGGCTGTCATTGGGACCCGGCAGTCCATCGCCATATCCACCCTGGCTTCCGCTTCCGGGCTGCCTCCCCGCCGGGTCCGGGACGATCTGGCCGATATGCTGGGGGAGGGGATCCTGCCCCAAGGCTTTTTGGATTATGGTGGGGACCGGCTGGTCCTCAGTGCTGATGGGCTGTCCGATTCCCAGCCCAAGGAGGAGGCTCCCTCCCAGCCCCTCCACCAGGAGGAGAACGCCATTCTGACAGAGATACGGGCAGTCAACGAGGCCGTGGACAACGAGAAGCTGTCTGCCCAGATCGACCGGATCGGGGTCATCACCGCCAAAATCCTGGACTATCAGAAATCCCATCCGGAGAGTTCTCCCCAACTCCATAGCTTTTTGAGCTATTACCTGCCCACCACCCTGAAGATCCTCCGGGCCTATGGACAGCTGGAGGACCAGGAGGTATCCGGAGAGAACATCGCTGCCGCCATGGAACGCATAGAGGGTATGATGGATAAGGTGGTGGATGGCTTTGAAAAGCAGCTGGATCTCCTCTTCCAGGGGGACGCCATGGACATCACCGCCGATGTAGAGGTGCTGGAGCGGATGCTGGCCAAAGACGGACTGTCCGGCCAGGAGGGTATGACACTAGGACTGTAAAAAGATTCCGGTACCGCTGGTACCGGAATCTTTTTACTTACCCATGGTGATGACGGCCGCTGACGTGGTGTTCGCCCCGGCCGGGCGTCTGACAGCCTATCCAGTTGTCACAGACACCATCCCCATCCTCATCTGTGAAGTTCATATCCCGCCGGCCAGCACAGCGACCGTATAGGCCGTCGCCGTCCCCATCACAGTGGATCCAGGGGACGGATATTTCCGTCCGGCCTTGATGGTGCGCAAACACAGTGCCCCCCACAGTCAGTGTCAGAGCACAGGCCAGCCCGGCCGCAATCAGTTTTTTCATGGTCGTCATTCCTCCTTTCGATAAGTCACATACCGGAACTTGACTCCATCTTCCTCCTGGGATTCGCTCTCCTCTGATATCCTCCACTCCGGACGGCTATCCAGGTCGGGGAACCAGCAGTCAGCCGCCGGGAAGGCAGCTTCTATTTTCGTCACATAGGCGGTGGAACATTGGTCCAGGAGGGCCCGGTACACCGAAGCGCCGCCGATTACAAAGCTATCCTCCGGCGCCGCGGCCAGCAGGGCGTCCATGTCGGGATACACCTCCGCCCCCTCCGGGGCGAAGCCGGGGCTGCGGGACAGAATCAGGTTCCTGCGTCCCTTTAGGGGGCGGCCGCCGGGAAAGGTGTCCAGGGTCTTTCGGCCCAAGATTACCGGGTGCCCAGTGGTCAACGTTTTGAATCGCTTGAGGTCCTGGGAGATGTAGATCAGCTGATCCCCTCCCCGCCCAATGGCCCAGTTCTGGTCCACCGCCACGATCAGTTCCATAGCAGATCCACCTCTATACGGCTACCGGGATCTTTTGATCCAGGGCATGGGCCTGATATCCCTCCAGCCTCACACTGGAGGGGGTAAAGCTGTAAAAGTCTGTGACGGAGGGCTCCAGGATAAACCGGGGGGCCTCATAGGGCTCCCGCTCCAGCAGCTCCTCCACTACGGACACATGACGGTCATAGATGTGGGCGTCCGCGATGACGTGGATCAGTTCCCCCGCCTCCAGTCCGGATACCTGGGCCAGCATGTGCAGGAGAACGGCATACTGCATCACGTTCCAGCCGTTGGCGGTGAGCATATCCTGGCTGCGCTGATTCAAGATCCCATTGAGGGTGCGGCCCGACACATTGAAGGTCATAGAGTAAGCGCAGGGGTA
>OGHO01003349.1_pt1 | contig 10756 bp, 7 predicted proteins | sample 1571421 | NCBI WGS metagenome assembly OGHO01 (sample SAMEA2581937, study PRJEB24529) | metagenome | biome: Human gut stool | place: China | collected 2011
GTTGGATATGAAACGAACCGGGGCTCAGGTTTCACGTCAGGTAAAAGACGAGGCAACGAATGAAGTGAAAACCTATACATTAGAAAGTAATGATTATCGGTATACCTTCCCTTTGCCAGCCGATTACGAGTTGATGTATAATAATGTACCCCAGAATCCGGGTTGGAAGTAATAGAATAAATGAATAGAATATGATAAGATATATAATCGTTTTTTTAATTGCGATACTATTTTTTAGTTCGTGTGAAAAAGAAGAGAGTGTGATTCTTGATTTAAATATTTCACCGGATGAAATTTCAAGAATTGAGTTGCGAGCCGATCATAAGACGTTGGTCCCGAATGGTGTGAGTCGCATGGGTTTCCACGCTTTTGTATATGGCAAAAGAAAAATCATGTCGTATGGTCGAGACGGGGTTACAAAGGAGTTTTATGGAAAGGAGATCGAGGAGGAATTTTTAGTTCCCAATGATCAATTACCTGCTGATTATATAAAAGTGTACGATCAGAATGGTAAGGTGGTGGAGAATAATTACTATTCGACAACGACAGACGTGCCCGGTACGGTGATGCAATTTTACGCAAAAGGCGGTAATTTGGAAAGTAATCGCTTGGATATTACGATCCGGGAATTGCCGGACGAGAGCTACGAAGAGATCGTGATTCCCGTGGTATTTCACGTGCTTGTGCCCCCGGCCACGGCAGCCCCGACGTATGATATAAGCGTGAAATACTTGGAGGAACAACTTCAACGGGTATCTGATGCTTTCAACCGGAAGATTACAACTGATCCGAATGCCGGAAATGCGAAAATCGTGTTTAAATTGGCAACACATGACCCAAATGGTTTGAAGATGCAAGAACCTGGGAAGAATATCGAGAATATTACGGCTGCGGATTTTACGGCTATGGGGACATCTTCCACGAAGACGACTCAATATATGGCTTATATCTTGTCTAAGGCCAAACGTATTATTTGGGATCCGAATAAATACATGAATATTTGGATTGCCAAATTCACAACAAGTACTTCGACAACAGGGGCAACGACTTCATACCGGATGCTGGCTCCCACGGTAATACATTCCGATTATGATTTGAAATCCATTCCGGGATTGACTATGAAACATCAGGATAGTTTCACGCTTAATGATGTGAAGGATTGTTTGGAGGTTGGTTTTATGCTTAACCTGAATGCTCTTTTATCCCCGACAACAGTACAAGGGAGAAATGAATTTAGCTTGGCAACGCCTATTGCCGAGTATTTCGGGATACTTCAAACGAGGTGTGATAAATATAACAAGTTGAATGCGGATGGAGATAGTGATTATTGTCCGGATACCTATAGTTTTGACTATGGTTATTATCCTTCCGTGTTTAAAGGGAATAATTTAGACGGTCAGCCGGAGAATGACCCGACTCGGCCCATGGAATATTTTACTTCCTTCAACGTGTTGGATATGTACAGTTATAAAAATTCTCTTTCCGTGGATCAAGTGAAACGGTTGAGAATGGTACTGGAACGTTGTCCTTCCCGCTGGGCTTATAAATCTGATTGGGCTTTTACGGGTGAAAATTGAATAAAGCGGTAATTCGTAAAAGGTATTGATCATTCTCCGGGTGATCATGTTAAATAGAATCTTTCGTCAAGCTTTTTTTCGGAATTGCTTTTGTCGAAAGGTTCTATTTTTTTTATTCCCACAGACAATATGTCGAAATACCACCGAAATAATTTTCCCCCTTCGATCCTCCTTTTCCCCTCGCCGTTATACGGGCCATTCTCCATATAGGAGTAAAGAAGGGGAATAAATCCACGAACGTCTCGACAAGATTATTTCCAATGGTTTTCTATGGAATTTCCTTGAAATTATGGGAAAAGATGATGTTTCGGGTACTTGTTTTTAGATGGAATAAACGAACGTTTATTGATGCAAAAAAAGATGTTCTTTTGATTTTTTTGAATAAAAGCGAAACCGTTGATAACGAACAGAAAAAAATAGCAAGTTTTTTGGGAGATGTTTAAAATTTAGATAATTTTGAAATATCAATAAACGTTCGAATATTAATCTAAAAAGCCAGGATCGTGCCGGAAAAATCGGACTTTGAAATTGTAAATAATATAAAGGGAGGGAGTGTTACCGCTTTTCACGAGTTGTATTCCCGGTATGCTGATATTGTTTACCGGAATATTCTTGCTCGGGTGAACAGTTCCTTTGATGCCGATGATATTTTTCAGGATTTTTTCATACAAGTATGGGAGAAAAAACATATGCTTCAAGTTACTTCTTCCGTGAAAGGTTATCTTCTGATCTGGTTGAGGAATCATATTTTGAATTCGATCAAACAGGAGCAGATTCGAGATAAATATCAAGATCGGTGCGCTCCGAATGAAGAAGATGATAACACGTGGGTTAAGATCGTGTCGGAGGATTTGGATGAGAATATTCGTCGGCTGGTGAAAGGTTTTCCCCCTCGTTTGCAATGCGTGTACATGCTTCGTCAAGAACAAAATTTATCCATAAAAGAAATCGCCGAAAAATTATCTATTTCAGAGCAAACTGTTAAGAATCAGTTAGGTGATATCGTGAGAAGACTGCGTGAAGAAGTGAATCGGAAAAATTTTTTATTTTTCTTATAGTACTTTTTATTCCCCGGGATTGTCTTTAGATAAAATACGGCGAAAAATGGGGATAAATGAAATATATGATCTTTTAAAGAAGTATCGGGAGCATCAATGTACTCCGGAGGAAGAAGAACGAATTCTACGTTGGTATGAACAGTTCGAGGAGGATGCGGAGGATTTACCAGAGATTCCTAAAGGTAAATTGGATCAATTGTGGTACATGATTAAACGTAAAATACCAGCTTTTTCCTGGAATCGGCGGATGATAATTTTTTATCGTTATGCTGTTGCTATTGTTGTTTTGTTGATAATTGGTGCGGGTGTGATGTATTTTCGAGGGACGGAAGAACAACCTAAATTAGCAAGGCAAGATATACTACCCGCAAAAGGAGTTACCCTGTTGCGCTTGAGTGATGGGCGAGAAATTCCATTAGACATTTCACTCCTGCACTCAATCTGCTCTTCTTGGTTCCATTAGACAAAGCGGCTGTTATTCGGGATCGGGAAGGTATGGTCATAAAAAATGATTCTTCGCGGGTGTTGGATTATTCGTTGGCAAGTAAACAGGCCGAACCTTTATATAATACAATTTCGGTTCCGGCGGGAGGAGAGTATCAGGTATTACTATCCGATGGTTCGATGGTCCGGTTGAATTCCTGTTCTTCGTTGACCTACCCGGTTGTTTTCACCGGAGATTGCCGGAAGGTGGAATTGATAGGCGAGGCTTTTTTTGACGTGACGAAATCGGATAAACCTTTTGTCGTGAAGACTGCAGATATTGATGTACGAGTATTGGGAACCTCGTTTAATCTCTCTGGTTATGCCGGAGATCGAGAGGTTTCGGTAACATTAGTGGAAGGGAAAGTTGCCGTTCGGGAACATCTGTCTCGGCAGGAGTGTAATATTATTTCCGGGATGCGCTTCGAGTATAACAAGGAAACAAATCGGACAAAAGTGGAAGAGGTGGAACCGGAACTTTATATATCCTGGATGAAGGGAAAATTCAAGTTCGAGGATATGCGTTTAGAAGATATAATGGCTAAATTAAATCGATGGTATGATTGCACTGTAACTTATACTGACGATTCGTTACGAGATTTACGTTTCACGGGAGCTGCTGAAAAAGATCGTTCAGCTAGTTATTTACTTGAGTTAATAGAAATGATCACCGAAGTGAAATTTGAAATAGACGGAAAGAATATCATTATAAAGCATAAATAAAATACAGGGAAATCTCACCTTCCCTGTATTGGATAGATAACAACATTCACGAAAAAGTTTACCAGACGAAGTTCGTGAGTGAGTCATTAACTTTAATTACAAATGTATGAAAAAAAATGGATCGGTAAAATTTTTAAGGTACATGCGAAATCTATTTTTTCTTTTATTGATTTCGGCCTCTAGCGTTTGGGCGAAAGATTCTTATTCCCAGGGGGTACAGGAGATGTTTAATGTGAAAAATGGGACAATCGAGTCTATTTTCAAGCAGATTAAAAAACAAAGTCATTATGAATTTTTTTACAACACGGCCGTGCTGGATGTGAAACAGAATGTTACGTTGAAGACTTTAAACGGGACATTGGATGAAATTTTGGCTCAGGTGTTGGGAGAAAAGTACGTGTATCAGGTAAAGGATAATTATGTACTTATATCTGAAAGAAAGATGACGATGCCGGATGAGGTGAAAAAAATCACTATCAAGGGAGTCGTTAAAGACAAAAAAGGGGAATTATTACCGGGAGTATCCGTTTTGCTGAAGGGTACTTCTATCGGTGTGGCGACTGATGTAAAGGGTGAGTTTATATTGGTGATACCGGAGCAGGATACGATTGTTTTACGATTTACTTTTATCGGGATGAGGACAAGAGACATCGTATATAAACAACAAAATAAATCGATTATTGTTATTCTTGAAGATGATATGACTGAGATGGATGAGGTTGTTGTGACTGGTTATCAGGAGATAAAGAAAGCTAGGATGACGGGATCGGTGGAAGTCGTAACTTCTAAAGATATTGCAAATAAAGGTTACACCAGTGTTACTGATGTTTTGAAAGGACAATTGGCAGGAGTTGCGGCAATGAATTTATCCGGTCGTCCCGGTGCTCAAGCTCAAATTAGAATTCGGGGTATAAATTCTTTAACTGGTGATACTGATCCGATTTGGATTGTAGATGGAATGCCTCTTTCAGGTGATTTACCTAAGGTAAGTATGGGTGGAACCGAGTTTCAAGAAACAATTTTAACAAGTGGAATTGGAAATATTCCTCCGGATGATATTGAAAGTATCACTGTATTGAAAGATGCTGCAGCAACTGCTATTTACGGTTCACGTGCAGCTAATGGGGTAATTGTTATCACGACTAAGCGAGGTAGTATTGGTAAATCGTATATCAATGTACAGTTATCTTATGGAATTAGTGAAGCTCCTACGAATCGTTTGGAAATGATGAATACAAAAGAGAAGATCGCTTTCGAACGAGGTATTTACGAAGATTTTCCTGGACTAAATGTCGGGGGACGTGTTTATCAATTGCTAAAGGATGTAGATAGTGGGAAATTGTCACAAGAAGACGCTGACAATGAAATGAATAGATTGAGTAAAATTAATACGAATTGGTTTGATGAAATTTTTCGTATAGCTCAAACTCAAAATCATAGTATTTCTCTTTCCGGAGGTGACGAACGGACGCAATATTATGGAAGTCTTTCTTATCTGAGCCAGGAAGGAGTCATGCCGAATAATAAATATGAAAGTATAGGTGCTTCTATAAAGTTGACTCATGATTTTAATAAGTGGTTACGTGTAAATTTTGATTTGCGAAGTACATTGCGAAATGATCGTAGCTCTGCTTCTCCAGTAAATCCTTTGGATTATGCTACTTATGCGAATCCTTATGAACGTGTTTATGATGAAAATGGTAATTATGAATATGATCGTAGTTATTATTCTGCTCGTAGTGGTGTGAAGGATGGTTATATGTATGATTTTAATATACTTAAAGACTTGAATGAAAACACGACGAGGTCAAGATATTTAAGTAATCAGATTAATTTGAAGCTTGAATTTAAAATCATTGAGGGACTGATGCTTTCTTCTATGGGTACTTTCTCAAATTCAAATAACCATACTATGGAGGAATTGGTTCCGGGGTCGTTTGCCTCCAAATATTCTGCTTGGTTATCTGGCATTTATTCCGAGGGAGAAATTCCTGATGAAATGAATAAAGGGAAAATGCAAGAGTCAACTTCACGTTCTCAGCAATGGACGATCCGTAATCAAGTGGAGTTTGCTCGCGGTTTTTCTGATGGAGATCATTACGTGAATGCTTATATCGGTCAAGAAGTTTCTTCCACGAAAGGTTATGGATTCTCAAGTATGATCCCGGAATGGAGTAATGTCTATGGGGTAGGGACTTATCCTGATTTAACGGGGATGAAAATTAGTTCTTCTTTTAATTTGTCTGCTTTAGGTGGGCATACTGAGTCACAAGATCGGAGCGTTTCTTTCTTTGCAACAGGCTCGTATAGCTATAAAGATCGCTATGTAGTTCAAGGAAGCGCCCGATTGGATGGAGTCGATATTATTGGGACTCAGAATCGTTTTTCTCCGTTGTGGAATGTGAGTGGTAAATGGAATTTGCATAATGAGTCATTTATGGAAAGATTTGGTTTTATAAATCAACTTTCTTTTAGAGCATCTTATGGATTTACAGGAAGTATAGATCATAATGCATTACCATTTTCTGTATTAGTTGCAGGTGGATATACCACGATGGTTTATGATGGAGAAACCATAATGAACAGGTATAACCCGTCTAATCCTTCTATCAAGTGGCAGCGAAAAGAAGATCGAAATATAGGATTTGATGCCTCTTTATTTAATAATCGGATAAATCTTACGGTTAATTATTATAATAATGATACGCGTAATTTGCTGGATGATAAGAAAATTGCCTCTTCGACAGGACGTACACATGTGTCTGCAAATGTTGCGTCTCTCAATAATACTGGTTGGGAGATTTCATTAAGGACGTTGAATGTTAAAACAAACGATTTTAGTTGGGTAACTTCATTTAATTTTACTCAAAATAAAGATAAAGTAACAGAAACATATTATCAGGATTTGAGTGAAATTTCGGCAAGCACGAATTCAACTTTTGAGGAGTTATATTCTCTTTATATTCAAGGGAATCCGGTAAAAGCTTATTATGGGTATAAATTTGCGGGAGTGGATCCTTATACGGGGGCGACTTTGGCCTATGTCGATGGATTTGATGATAATGGAAATCGTTTGGGAGTTTTGAATGCCGAAGGTAAGTATGTCTATAATATGGATTATGACTTGACGGTTCAGCTAGCCAATGCCTCTCGTGGTTATTTGGGAAGAAGTTATCCTCCGATCACGGGTGGTTTTACAACTCAATTTAACTATAAGAGATTCAGCTTGTTTGCTCAATTTACTTATATGACTGGCTATCTGGCTCGTTCTTTCCAGTATTTCGCTGATGGAAGCGTGAGTGATTCCGGTAGAAATTTACTTGCAGTTGAAGCAAATCGTTGGAGAAAACTAGGAGATATAACTGATGTCCCGAAGTATGAAAATGGTAGAACGGAATATTTGTATCAATTATTTGATTTTAGGTTTGAAAAGGGTAATTATCTAAAATGTAACAATATTTCATTTGGGTACAATCTGGAACAAAGTATATGTGACAAGTTACATCTGACACGGGCTCGTTTTAATTTTAATGTTTCCAATGTATTTACGCTTACTAAATATCGTGGGATTGACCCGGAAACAATGGGAGCTTTCACTTACCCGAGTGCTAGAACATATAATTTTTCATTGTCGATAGGTATTTAATTTAATAAGGTTATGAAAAAAAATATAATATTATTGTTATCGGTATTGATTTTATGCGGGTCATGTTCCGATTTCCTGGATTTACCTCCTAAAAATACGAAAGTCGTTTACACGATGGCAGATGTCAGGGAAGCGATGTCGCTTTTCTTGTATGCAACAATATCGTCTAGTGCGGATGCTACGTATTCTAAATATGTGATGTTTAATGGCGAAGTTATACAATATCCTTTTACCCGTCGTATAAATGTTGCCTCCGCATTATATACAAATGATCTTGATTTGACGGATTTCTTGAATTCTGATGGTTTGAATAATGAAAATCGTGGCGGATTGGGATTTAAGACGGAATATCGTGAAAATAAAAATTGGGAAGGATATAGTTTTGCGGAAAGAGTTTGGGGTGAAGTATTTAATAATATCGGGTATCTGAATATGGTGTTAAAAGATCTGGAAGGAGTACCTGATTATAATAAGACTGATTATGAGCGAATTTTAGGGGAAGCAAGAGTGATTCGTGCTTACTATTTGCTAAGATTGAATCAATTGTTTGCCCCCTATGATAACGATGAATTAGGTATCCCATTTAATTTTGATGCGGATATTATTCAAGGAGGGAAGAGATGGAAACAGGCTGATCTATATAAGAAATTGATCGGGGAGATTATGGATGTGCTTGAATATGAAACCTCTCCCAAAGAGTCGTGGAATATATTTTTTAACAAAAGAATAATGTATGCTATTTTGGCACAAACATATCAATATAAAGCTAGTTCTTGTGCGGCTGAAGATGATGATTGGAGCAAAGCAGAATATTATGCGAAAGAGGCAAGAGGGAATGGCGTGGTTGAAAGTACGATTGACGAGCAGAGAGAATTAACTGCGACTACGGTATCTCCAGTTGTAAATAAACCGCATCGTTTTGCATTGTTACGAATTTCGTTATATGATTCTGGGCCGAATGATTATTCACCTTGGGGAAGACCTGATGAGAGGTTAATGCAATATCCTTCAGATGAATTGTATCAATTATATGATAAAAATGATATTAGACGAGAAGTCTATTTTAAAGAAGAGGAAGGTAAAGTTTATTTTGTTAAATGTGTGTTCGATCCAAATGAGAAAGATGCGAATTGTTCTCATGTGTTGTTCCGTTATTCAGACCTTCTTTTAATTGAGGCAGAGGCGTTAGCCCGGCAAGGAAAAGATGGTGCGTTGGATTTATTGAATGAATTCAAGCGTAGTAAAATACCAGGATATGCTGGTTATTCTGGTAATGATGTGATCGGGGAGATTCTGAAAGAGCGTCGAAAAGAGTTTGTTTTGGAAGAAGAAATGAATTGGATTGACATGAAACGTACTGGGGTGAAAGTTACTCGTTTGGCAAAAGATGAAGCCACGGAAGAAATTAAAAGTTATACTTTAGAAAGTAATGATTACAGGTACACGTTACCAATTCCTGCAGAAATAGAGTTGCAATATAATAATATTCAGCAGAATCCGGGTTGGAAATAATAATAACGCTTATAAAAATCACGTTATGAATAAAATATTAAGTTTTTTTGTTATGATGCTGTTTATCAGCTCATGTGCGAAAGATGAAAGTGTCATTCTCGATTTGAAAATTTCACCGAATGAAATTTCAAAAATAGAATTACGTGCGGATCACAAGACCTTGTTACCTAATGGCGTTTGTAAGATGGGTTTTCATACATTTGTATATGCCAAAAGAAAGGCAATGTCTTATGGGCGGGATGATGAAACTAATGAGTTCTATGCAAAAGAGATTGAAGAAGAATTTTTAGTACCTGCCGATCAAATACCTGCCGATTATATTAAAGTATATGATCAAAATGGTAATGTGTTGAAAGATAATTATTATTCGACAACAACGGAGACTCCGGGGACTGTTTTACGATTTTATGCAAAAGGTGGAGATTTGGAAAGTAATCATTTGAATATCACGATTAGAGAATTGCCTGATGAGAGTTATGATGAAATCGTGATTCCTGTAATTTTTCACCTACTAGTACCGCCTGCAACGGCGACTCCCACGTATGATATGAGTGTTGAATTTTTGGAAGAACAGCTTCAACGGGTTTCTGATGCTTTTAATCGGAAAATTACGACGGATCCTAATGCCGGGAATGCAAAGGTGGTATTTAAGTTGGCTACTTATGACCAGAATGGATTAAAAATGCAAGAACCCGGAAAGAATATTGAAAATATCTCAGCGACAGATTTTACAAATATGGGAACCTCTTCTAATAAGACAACTAAATATATGGAGTATATTTTGGCTAAATGGAAACGTCTTATTTGGAATCCGAATAAATACTTGAATATATGGTTAGCTAAATTTACAACTGGAACTTCAACTACCGGGGCTGGAACTTCATATAAGTTTATGCCACCTACCGTGATGCATTCAGATTATGATTTGGCTTCAATTCCCGGTGTTGAGATGGAGCATAAAGATTCTTTTACATTAGATGATGTTGAGAACTGTCTGGAAGTAGGACTTATGGTGAATATGACAGCTCTTTATAAACCAACAAACGTACAAGGTAAGAATGAATTCAGTTTGGCTACTCCTATTGCAGAATATTTGGGGATTCTGCAAACTAGATGTGATTTGTACAAATATTTGAATGAAGATGGGGATAGTGACTATTGTCCGGATACATATAGCTTTGATTATGGTTTTTATCCTTCTGTTTTTAAGGGGAATAATTTAGATGGCCAGCCAGAGAATGATCCGACTCGTCCGATGGAATATTTTACCTCTTTTAACGTGATGGATATGTATAGTTATAAAAATTCTCTTTCCGTCGATCAAGTGAAACGGTTAAGAATGGTTTTGAAACAATGCCCGTCCCGGTGGGCATATAAGTCCGATTGGGCGTTTACTGGGAAATAAATATTGTTTGTGTGTGAAGTCATCGCCCCACATCCTAAAGATCGTGGGGCGATTTTTACATTAATACATCATTCCGATAACCATAAGGGGATTTTATATTCGAAGTTTGTTCCTGTATTGTCAAATGCGATAACTATTTTGTGATAAAATCGTACCGTGCTCGGTACGATTTATTGTTTTATCTCGTGTAAAAATCAATTTGTTTCCTGATCGCTCTCGTGCAGACGGGGCAGAAGTCGTTGCCGGAAAGGGTGTTCATCAGGCAATCGTAGCGGGGACGATAGACGCCTTTGGAAACATAGCCCCCACCCTCGTAAACGCCGAGTTTTTGGGGATTGCTTGAATCGAAAGG
>OGHO01003357.1_pt1 | contig 10729 bp, 8 predicted proteins | sample 1571421 | NCBI WGS metagenome assembly OGHO01 (sample SAMEA2581937, study PRJEB24529) | metagenome | biome: Human gut stool | place: China | collected 2011
TGTTGCCTCGCGCCCTTCGGAAGGGGAAATCCTCAGTCAGCTGCGCTGACAGCTCATTTTGCGAAAGGAGCCTTTTTCTACGCAAGAGGAACCCCAGCCCCCTTTCGCAAAAGGGGGTGGCCCCGCAGGGCCGGGGGATTTTCCTCTTTCGCAAAACGGCTGCCCCACGCAGGCCGGGGGATTTCCCCCTTTTCGTCGCCGCTTACTCCTCAAAACCGGCCTCCGCGCCATAGCGGCGCAGGCCCTCGCTGATGTCGCTCCAGGCGTAGCCCCGCCGGGCCAGGGCGTCCGACGCCCGTTTCCACGCCCGTCGGTCCTCCGGCGGCGTGTCTCCCAGCTTTTTAGCCAGGAAAGCGTCGATGGCTTCCGCCGGATCCTCCGCCCGGTCCAAGGCCTCATCCCACAGTTCCCGGGGCACCCCCCGCCGGTACAGCTCATCCCGCAGCTTCCGCAGGCCGTACCCCTTGGCGGAGTAATGGCGCACCACCTGCTCCGCATAGGAGGCGTCGTTCAGAAAGCCCAGTTCCTCCAGCCGGCCGCAGATGGCGGCCGCCTCCTCCGGAGCAGCCTCCCAGCTCTCCAGCTTCTGCTCCAGCTCCCGGCGGGACATGGGGCGGCCAGCCAGCAGATTCAGGGCCTTCTCTTTCAGCCCGCCGGTGCGGACAGCGGCCAGGAGGCGCTCCGCCTCCTCCTCCGTCAGCTCCCGGCCGGCGCAGAGGGAGAACTGGAGCACCTCGCCCTCCCCCACCCGGAGGAGGGAGCCGTCCTCCAGTACCGCCAGCCAGCGGCCCCGGACCCGCTTGGAGGGCTTCAGCTCCTGAATGATCATTTACGCCTCGCCGTCCTCAAAGTCGTCGGCGGACACATCCACCGCCCGTCCGGCGGCCCGGGCCGCCGCCTGTCCCTGCTTGGACAGCAGCTTGAAGGCATTTCTGCCGGATCTTGGCCTCCAGCTCCTGCGCCATGTCCGGATTATCCCGCAAAAACTGTTTGGCCGCGTCCCGGCCCTGGCCCAGGCGCAGCTCGCCCATGGCGAACCAGGAGCCGCTCTTCTGTACCAGGTCCAGCTTGACGCCCAGGTCGATGAGCTCGCCCACCTTGGAGATTCCCTCGCCGTACATGATGTCGAATTCCGCCTCCCGGAAGGGGGGCGCCACCTTGTTCTTAACGATCTTGGCCCGGGTACGGTTGCCGATGATCTCAGAGCCGCTCTTCAGCGCCTCTACCCGCCGCACGTCGATGCGGACCGAGGAGTAAAACTTCAGCGCCCGGCCGCCGGTGGTGACCTCCGGGTTGCCGTAGACCACACCCACCTTTTCCCGCAGCTGGTTGATGAAGATGACAATGCAGTTGGTCTTTGCAATGGAGCCAGCCAGCTTCCGCAGGGCCTGGCTCATCAGGCGGGCCAGCAGGCCCACATGGGAGTCGCCCATATCCCCCTCAATCTCCGCCCGGGGGGTCAGCGCGGCCACAGAGTCCACCACCACCACATCGATGGCTCCGGAGCGGACCAGGGCCTCACAGATCTCCAGGCCCTGCTCGCCGGTGTCCGGCTGGGAGATGAGCATGGAGTCGATGTCCACGCCCAGCGCCCGGGCGTAGGTGGGGTCCAGGGCGTGCTCGGCGTCGATGAAGGCCACCTCGCCCCCACGCTTCTGGGCCTCAGCCACCACATGGAGGGCCAGTGTGGTCTTACCAGAGGACTCCGGCCCATAGACTTCAATGATCCGGCCCTTGGGCAGGCCGCCGATCCCCAGCGCCAGGTCCAGGGACAGGGAGCCGGTGGGGATGGACTCCACCATCACCCCCAGGTTCTCCCCCAGCCGCATGATGGAGCCCTTTCCGTAGTTGCGCTCGATCTGCGCCATGGCGGTCTCCAGTGCCTTCTTCTTATCTGCGGCGGGAGCCGCGCTCTCCACCGCCGGTTTCTTTGTTGCCATCTGATCCCATCCTTTCCCACCGGTCCAGAGCCCTCTGGTCCGGCTGTCTGCTTCACAGCTTAACAGATCACAAGTCCCATAAACCGGACATTCTTCCGTCCAGCCTCCGGCCCGGTCTGCAAGCCCTTTGTCTTTCCCGTCTATCCGTTGATGGTCCCCTCCACCACACGCCAGATCCCCTGGGTGTCCGCAGTGGTCTGGATCTGCTCAAAGCCGTTCTGTGCCAGGATCTCCTCCACCTCGGGGGCCTGTCCGATACCCACCTCAAAGAGGAGGGTCCCCCCCAGCCGCAGGGCGTTTTTCCACTTAGACGCGATGAAACGGTAGAAATCCAGGCCGTCTGCGCCGCCGTCCAGGGCGATGAGCGGCTCATAGTCCCGCACGGAGGGATCCAGGCCCGGAATGTCTCCAGTGGGGATATAAGGGGGATTGGAGACGATCACATCAAAATCCCACAGCGCGGAGGAAGGGGGCTCCATCGCGTCCACCGACAGACAGGTCACCCGTGCGTTGAGCTCGTTGCGGCGGACGTTCTGCTTGCACACCCGCAGGGCGCCCTCGGCCAGCTCCCCCAGCACCACCCGGCACCCGGGGGCGTTGGCCGCGATGGCCAGACCCACACAGCCGCTTCCGGCGCACAGGTCCAGCACACGGGCTCCCTCCCCGGCGGCCCGCGCCTTGAGGATGCCCCGCTCCGCCAGCACCTCTGTGTCGATCCGGGGGATCAGCACCTCGCTGGACACGTTCAGGGGCAGGCCGTAAAACTCCCACTCCCCCACAATATAGGCCACCGGCTCGCCTCCCAGGCGGCGCTGCACCAGGGCATCCACCCGCTTCTCCAGTTCACCGGAGGCGTAGAGATGCATATCCCGGTAAAACTGCTCCCGGCTCTTATCCGCCGCATAGCAGATCAGTTCCCGGGCCTCCAGCTGGCCCCCCTCGATGCCCGCCTTTTTCAGCCGGGTCCGGGTATCCAGATACAGATTGTTATATGTGGTAGCCATAGGCTCCCCCTCTTGCTTGAATTAGGAATTGCGGTGTGCGCCCCCCGCGCCCATTCCGATCCGTTCAGCGCAGCCGGCTCTGAAAGCCTCCAGCTTCTCATTCCGAACTCTTAATTTTTAATTTATGATTCGGCGTACCGCCGAAGAAGGCTCACCACGCGTCCTCGCCCTTTACCTCGGGCAGAACCAGCTCCAGCGCCTTGATGCCCACCTCGATCATGGAATCGTCCGGCTCAAAGGTGGTGAAATTTTGGAGCCACAATCCGGGGGCGGTGAGCAGCTTTGTGACCGGCCCGTCGTGCCGCCCCGCCCAGCGGTTGAACTCATAGCTGACCCCCACGATGATGGGCAGCATCAGCAGGTGGGCCACAAACCGCCACAGGGCGTTGTGGACCGGCCAGATCCCAAACACAACGGTAGAGACTAGAATGGAGATCGCGATGACCATAAACAGGAAGCTGGTCCCGCACCGGGGATGGTGGCGGGGCTGCTTCCGCACGTTCTCCACCGTCAGGGGGAGCCCCGCCTCATAGCAGAAAATGGTCTTATGCTCCGCGCCGTGGTACTGGAATACCCGGTGGATGTCCTTCATCCGGGAGCAGAGGGCCAGATAGCCCACAAAAATAGCCAGCTTCATCAGGCTCTCCGCCACGTTACGGACCACCATGGAGTCCGTAAAAAATGTCACCACCGAGCCCAGCAGGGTGGGCAGCAGGAAAAACAGTCCGATGGACATCCCGATCCCCAAAATCACCGAGACTGTCACAAAAAATGAGGCCGCCTGGTCGCTGCCCAGGGTACGCTCCAGCCACGCCTCAAAGCGGGAGGACTCCTCCGTCTCCCCTTCCTCCTCCGGAAAGAACTCCGCGGAGTACATCAGGGCCCGGACGCCTTCCACCATGGAGGCCACGAAGGTGACCATCCCCCGGATCAGGGGCAGGCCCAGCACAGGAAAGCGGTCCTTGATGAACCGCAGCTGGCTCTCCCGGATGGCGAGGGTGCCGTCCGGCTTGCGCACCACCACGGCCTGTTTTTTGGGGCCGCGCATCATGATGCCTTCAATGAGCGCCTGGCCTCCGCACATAGTCTTGAACCCGCCGGAGGGGCAGGCGCAGGTTTTCTCTTTGTTCTGCATGGGAAACTGTTTCTCCTTTGTGATCCAACGGCAGGCGCGCTTCTGCGCCGTGGGTATTCTACCAAGTTTTCAGAAAAAAAGCAATAGCTGTCGAACTTACGTTTCAATCGGCAGCACAATGGTCACCAGACATCCGCCGCCCTGGGCGTTTCCAATGTCCAACCGCCCCTCATGCCGGGTGACGATCTCCTCGCACACCGCCAGACCGATGCCGGAGCCCCGGGCCTTGGAGCTCCCCTTATAAAATTTGTACTTCACATGGGGAAGCTCCTCCTCGGGGATGCCGGGGCCGTAGTCCCGGATGCGGATCACCGCCTCCTCCCCCTCCTGGGCAACGGACACGTCGATCCGCTTGCCGGAGCCGCCGTGCTTGGCCGCGTTGTCCAGCAGATTGCAGAACACCTGGCGCAGCCGCTCCGGGTCTCCGCTGATGGGGAGCATCTCCTCCGGACAGTCCTGATAGGTCAGCTCGATGCCCTCCCGGCGGAAAAATTCCCGATAGGTGTACACCGCGTCCTCCAGCTCCGCCTTCAGATCCAGGGGCTCCACCGACAGAGTGAATCGGCCGTCCTCGATGCGGGAAAACTCCAGCAGTTCCTCCACCATGTTGGTCAGCCGCCGGGCCTCAGAGACGATGATGTCCATTCCCTTCCGCACATCCTGGGGGTCCTTCAGCTCGCCGCCCTGGATGGTCTCCGCCCATCCGGTGATGGCGGTCAGGGGGGTGCGCAGCTCATGGGAGACGGAGGAGATGAACTCCGACTGGGTCTTCTCCGACTGCTTGATTTTCAGGGACATATCATTGATGGTGTCGGTGAGCTCCCCTACCTCGTCATCGAACTTTTTCTCGATCTGCACCCCATAGCTCCCGTCGGCAATGAGCCGGGCGGTCTCTGTAATGCTGGCCAGCGGCTCCACAATGGAGCGGACAAAGTAGAGATTGGAGAAGTAGACCAAGGCCAGGATGGCCGCCCCCAGCAGACAGGCCAGACCCATGGCCAGAAAAAACTGCCAGTCGATGGCCACCAGAGAGGTCACATAGCGCACCACGGCCACCGTCTGCCCGTGGTAGACGATGGGGGCGGAGGCGGCCACCACCCGCTCGCCGGTGTGGGGGTCGGTCCCCTTCCAAGCCACGGCCTCCTGATAGTTCAGCGCGCTCTGAATGTCCTGGGTCCCCGGCGTGGTCCCGGCAGCCAGGTCATTGCTGGAGTACTGCACCGCCCCGGTGACGTCCAGAAACTGAAGCTCCAGCTTGGTCTTGTCCTCAAACTTCTGCACCGCGTTCTGTGCGTTGGTCCAGTACTGGCTGCGGGTGAAGGAGGCAAAGCCCCCCGCGTCGTCCGCCGCCCGCCGTTTCAGGTCGTTCATCGTGCTGGAGTAGTAGTAGCTCCACATGGCGGTGGAAAAGGTCCCCAGCGCCAGGGCCAGCACCAGCAGCACCACGCCCACGCTGTTGATGAGCCAGCGGCGGCGGATGCCCCGGATCTTCACTTTATCGGTCACAACGGCCTTTTTCGCCATTTGAGCACCTCCTCTCCCAGGTCACGGGGCATCATCCTGCCGTGGACTGGGCCTGTCTCAGCTGCCCCACTTATATCCGTAGCCCCACACCGTATTCACATACGCCGGCTTGGTGGGGTTGTGCCCCAGATGCGCAGCCTCCGGGGGCCCCGGCTTTTTTCATGCTCGGGCGGAATGGATCCGCCCTCCGCCAAGGTTTTGGCCTCGGGCCAAAACGCTTGTACGCGCTCACGCGCGCCCTGCTCCGCAGGGTGAGGACAACCCCACAGACTGCTCCTGTTTCAGCTTCCCCACTTATACCCATAGCCCCACACCGTATTTACATACGTCGGCTTGGTGGGATTGTCCTCGATCTTGATGCGCAGGCGGCGGATATTCACATCCACGATCTTCAGCTCGCCAAAATAATCCTTGCCCCACACCGCGTCCAGGATCTCCTCCCGGGACAGGGCCTTTCCCGGGTTCTCCATAAACAGCTTGACAATCCCATACTCCACCTGGGTGAGCTTCACCCGCTGGCCGTTTTTCTCCAGGGTTCGGTTGCGGGTATTCAGGCGGAAGGGCGCCTCTACGATCTCATCCGGGGAGGCCGCCTCCTCCCCGCCGCCGGTGCGGCGGAACAGGGCGTCCACCCGGGCGGTCAGCTCTGCGGGGGAGAAGGGCTTGGTCACATAGTCGTCCGCCCCGGTCATCAGGCCGGTGACCTTGTCCATCTCCTGCGTGCGGGCGGTGAGCATGATAATGCCGATGTTGTTGTCTCCCGCCCGGATACGGCGGCAGACCTCAAATCCGTCCATGTCGGGCAGCATGATGTCCAGCAGCGCCACCTTGATGTCCGGGTTGCGCTTGAGCTGGGCCAGCGCCTCCTCCCCGGTCTCGGCCTCGATGGCCTCATAGCCGGCCCGCTTAAGGTTGATGACCACAAAGCTGCGGATGTTCGCCTCATCCTCCAGCACCAGTACCTTTTTCATCCCGTTTCCTCCTTTCGCACACAGGCGTCCGCCGTGGGCGCTAATCGCTGGTAATTAGGGCGAAATTGGCCTTTACGCCCTCCTCGTCCAAGCCGCAGTCCCAACCACTCTCGATCAGGCGCGCGGCATAAATGGTCTCCTTCTCCTCCCCGGTGTTGGGCAGGAGAAAGCGGTCGGCCATGTTGGCCCGCATTACGCGGTTGTCGCCGGTCAGCTTGTAGATGACCAGGAACGGCACCGGCGCTGTGTCCGCGCTTCCCTCCCAGTAAGAAAAGATTACGGCCCGCTCGCCGCCGCCCGCCAAGTCGCTGCGGGAGAGCGTCACCTTCCCCGACCACGCCTCGGGCAGAACAAAGTACCAGCCGTCCCGGCTGTTGTGGTAGGTGGTATATACCAGATGAGAAACCCCGTTGATGTCGTACTGCCACCAGCGGATGGCCCAGAAGTTGGGGGCCGTCCCCACATTGTTGGGATCGGGGAGCGCATAGGCGGATGGCAGCTCCAGTATGCCGTCATGGTTGATGTCGGTATAGGATACCTTCGTGCTCTCCACCTCGGTGGACCACCGGATGGTGCTGTCGCTCTCGCCGGTGTCCGGCTCCAGGGTCACATTCTCCAGCCCCCCGTTTTTCCAGGCGAAAATGTCGGTGATCTGCCCGTTTTCAGCGTAGGTGGAGGTGACAAACAGCGCCGGCGCCATGTTCTGGAGATAGCCCGTCTTCATGCTGACCAGCTTCTCCACCCCGTTGGACAGTGGTGCGGAGGCGTCCAGCTCCAGGATACCATCCCGGAAGTTATAGACCTCCACTCGGCTGCCCGGCGCGCTGTTGACAAAGCTCTCTGCCTGGCCCACTTCCCCTGCCGCCATCTGGAGCACGAGGATTTCCTTCTGTCCATCCCCGTCAACGTCATAAATCTGGAAGCCGGCGTGGTCGGTGCGCATCAACTCAAGCACCTCATAACGGTCGATGGAGTAAGCCGCCAGGGAGTGCCTCTGCCCCGCTGTCTCCCAGTCCACGATGAGCTCCTTGGAGGGGCTGTCGTCAAGGTTCTCATAGTAGATGGAGTCAATCGCATTTCCTGAGCCCTCAATCACGGCCGCCACCTCGTAGTTCTCCCCCACTTGGCGGTAGATGTAGATCTTCAGCGGCCGCTCATCCGCACTCACCCGGAAAAAGGCAATAGCCTCCTGTACGCCATCCCCGTCCAAATCCTGAAGCTGCACCTTCTGGGTCAGCTCCCCGCTGAGGGGCGCGGCGTACTCGCCCCCTTGCGTGAGCACCTTGTTGATCTCATTGTCCAGCTTCAGATAATCGTCGGGCGCCTTGGGAGGCGCGTAGAATTCCTCCACCGACTGGGAAAAACAGCCGGTCAGAAACATCAGCAGCCCCGCCGCCAAAAGCAGCCTGCATTTTTTCATCGTCGGAACCCCTCCATGGGATAAGTTATAAAATCAAGATTATCATAGCACATCTCTACCGGAAATGGTATGTTAATTAACCGATTATTTTCTGATTTTCCTCCATCGAAAAGACTTGCCAACCGCTTCAATGTCGTGTATAATATTTTGCAGTCCCGTTGCCGGTATGATGGAATTGGTAGACGTGACGGATTCAAAATCCGTTGATGGCAACATCGTGTGGGTTCGAGTCCCACTACCGGCACCATCGTAGACAAAACCTGCGTATAACGATAGTTATATGCAGGTTTTGTCTATACTTTGTAAAAGTGTATTAAAACCACAGCATAGAACTGGCTACCATTACATATTGCAAGTGTCAGCAAGCAGATTTAAAGAGATGGTATCTCTCTTAAACCTGCCTTTATTTATGTTTTGGAAAGTGAGGTACCTGTGAAACTTCCGTATGGCTACGTTTTAGCTGGCAAGGAAATCACTGCGCATGAAGAAAAAACAGATGCTGTCCGCGGTATATTTAAATACTATCTTGCTGGAGCCAGCTTAGGAAAGATTGTTAATATGCTCTTTGCAAAAGGACTTTCCTTCTCAACCGGTCATTCCAAATAGACCAAGGCCGCTATGGAAAAGCTTCCCGTTAACAAGAAATCTATTACAATCGTTGGCATGAAAGTATATTGGGATGCTCAATCGAAGAGGATGTAAAATATTATTCCATGTAAAGTTCTCTCCTCCAATATTCCGTACTGCCTTATTTCCACACACCGAAACTTTTTAATATATACCGATCAGATATTCAATGATATAGATTTTAGGTATCTTAAACGATTTCCCAATCTTCATTTAGTGGATTGCGCCATCCTTCAAAAGCTCATACGCCGTCTTCTTACCGATTCCGCTTTGAAATCTAAACAGAAAGAGATGTTCCAAAGGTATAGTGACCTCTGGAACATCTCTTTTTTGGTAGCTTAATTATCTTTAAATTTACGGTACAAGCACGAAAGCCCTCTCCTCCCAGCCGCTGCTTTGACTGTACGTTGTAATATTTTCCAAAGTTCTATTTTTACTTTTTAGTCTAATTATAGTCATTTATACAATTAAGCATGATTTTTTTCATACCTAATAATTGCTGTTTGACGCTTGACCCTATAACTTCATCTAAACTTAGATGGAGCATTTTTCTCAATAAGAGTGCTTCAGGAGGGCATCCTTATGTCCAGAATATAAGCAACACCCCGTCTGCCGAACCACAGGAGGGGTGTTGCCCATACTTAATCTATGAACTTATTTTCTCAAAAGACAGGAGCACCTCAATTGCGCAACCACGCCTTCTCCAATACTTCTACAATCATCTGCGTCCCAGGCATACGGGCGTAGCAGCATCGACGGTACCCCTTTTCATCCTCGGTCTCCGACTCAAAAATGATCTCGCCCCCCTGGCCCACGATGAAATCCCGATAAGCCGGGTAGTCCTTGACGTAGTAGGCGGTGTGGTGCATCCCGCCTCCCACCTCATCTACGAAGCGCTTATGTTCAATCTCGCCAAAGACGGGCTGGAGCACCTCCAGCTTCAGGCTGTCGGTCCAATCCAGCATGGCGATCCGAATCTGGCAGCCGGGAATTTTCTCCCCCCAGGCCCATACATTCATGGGTGTGAAGTCGTACACCTTCCCTGCGCCGTCGATCCCGAAGATCTGACGGATCTCCTCCAGCGCCCGGTCCATATCGGCCACGACGACACCCACATGGCCCACGGGCGGCAGACGGTCAATACTCATATCATCCACTCCTTGCTGTTAGACGCGGCCTTCCGGGCCGCGCCCTGTTTTTGATGGGGCCTCAGCAGAGCATCAGCCCGCAAAATTCATCCAGGTCCATGTTCTGAAAATACTGCCCGATTTCCCCCGCCGGCACCGTTGCCCGCAGAGCTTCCTCCCGCAGAGGACAGCCGATCAACCGCCGGGCCAGCTGGTCGGGTTCCTTTCGGGAGAAGAAGTCCCCATAGAAGGACAGCGCCTGGATTGCACCCTCCTTCAAATCCAGGCAGACCCGGATCTCGCCGCAGCCCTCTACCCTGCGGCGCTTGTCGATCTGACACCGGGGGGAACTTCCATAGTTCCACTCCCAGCGGTCGTACACCGCCTGCCGGATACGCTCCACCTGGTTCAGATCCCCCCGATCCAGCTCATAGGGGACTAGGTCACATACCTCTCCCAGGCAGGACCACAGCCGCTCCATGAAGGATTCTGTGGGCATCGGCTGATGCATATAGGGCTTGATGTTGGTGACCCGGCTGCGCACCGAGGGCAGACCCTTGGAGGTCAGCTTGTCCCGGCTGGGAGCCAGCGCTGAGGACACCACGCTCAGGTCAGAGTCATACAGGAGCGTGCCGTGGTGCATCACCCGGCCCTCCTTCACATACTGGGAGTTGCCCGAAAACTTTCTGCCCCGGATGGTCATGTCATTTCGGCCGTTCAGCTCCGCAGGCACCCCCAGGCTCTCCAGCGCCCAGATCACCGGGCGGCAGAAGGTGGAGAAGTCAAAGTCGCTGCCCGTGTGGTCGGCGATGAAGGTGAAGTTCACGTTCCCCAGGTCGTGATAGACCGCCCCGCCCCCGGACAGCCGGCGGACCACTTGAATCTGGTTGGCCCGCACATAGTCGGCGTTGATCTCGGCGAAGGTATCCTGGTGCTTGCCCACCACGATCGTCTGGTCGTTGCGCCAGAGCATGAGATAGG
>OGHO01003361.1_pt1 | contig 10704 bp, 8 predicted proteins | sample 1571421 | NCBI WGS metagenome assembly OGHO01 (sample SAMEA2581937, study PRJEB24529) | metagenome | biome: Human gut stool | place: China | collected 2011
GGGTGCTGGTCAGCCTGGAGGGGCGGATCACTGGCCGGGGCCTGGACGTGGATGCCCAGTTCCCGGAGGACCCAGTCATGGTATGGGGCGACCCGGACGCGGTGACTCAGGTGTGCTATAATCTGCTGGACAATGCGGCTAAGTTTGCTGCTCAAGGGACGGACATCACGGTCCAGATCACCAAAAAGGACGGAAAGGCCCTCATCACGGTGCGCAATCTGGGGGCGACCATCCCGCCGGACGAGCTGCCCCTCCTCTTCGAGCGGTTCCACAAGGCGGACTACTCCCGCAGTGTGGACCGGGAGGGTGTGGGCCTGGGCCTGTATATCGTCAAGACCATTTTGGGCAATTTGAAGGAAAATATCACCGCCACCAGTGAGGATGGGGTGACCCAGTTCACCTTTACCCTGACACTGGCATAATGGCCGACTGAGGCCGGAGAGAGGGGAAGTGCCGCTATGATGGAACAGCCGAACGACCTCTGGAGAGGAGGCCCCTGGGAGCAGCCCTCCCCCTCCTTTCCCACCCCGCCGCCGGTGGCGGTCCCCCCACGGCGTCCGCCGGTCCTCCGGGTCCGGCGCCGCCGCCGTGCCCTGCTGCCCTTTCTGGCGCTGTTCCTGCTGGTGGTGGGACTGTCCCTGGGGACGGTGGCGGTGCGCTGGCTGCTCCCCTGGGAAGAGGAGCCTCTGACACCATATTTGTCCAAGCAGGAGGAGCGGGATCCCTTTGCCGCTCTGGAGCGGGCGGAGACGGGGACCGGCGTTCAGGTGCAGATCTCCCAGCGGGAGGGAGAGGCGATGGACGCAGTGGAGATCTATGAAAAGTGCGTCCCCTCCGTCGTTTCCATCCAGGCTGACGGGGAGGAGGAGTACAGCACCGGGACGGGCGTGGTGATGAGCCAGGACGGGTACATCCTCACCAACGCCCATGTGGTGGCGGACAGCCTGCGGATGTCGGTGCTCCTGTCTGACGGTCGGGTGATGGAGGCCCGTCTGGTGGGGGCGGATGCCGGGGAGGACCTGGCGGTCCTGAAGGTGGAGGCCAGCGGCCTGACGCCGGCGGAATTCGGCGACTCGGACCGGCTGCGCTGCGGCGAGATGGTGGTGGCCATCGGGGACCCCCTGGGCTACCGCACTTCTATTACACAGGGAATTATTTCTGCCCTCAACCGCACGGTGCCCGTGGACGGCGTGGAGCTCCAGGTCATCCAGACCAGCGCACCCATCAACTTTGGAAATTCCGGCGGGGCTCTCATCAATGACCGGGGGCAGGTGGTGGGCATCACGACCTTGAAGGTGATGGCCCAGGACAGCACTGTGGAGGGGCTGGGCTTTGCCATTCCCATGCAGAAGGTGAAGGAGGTGGCGGACTGGCTCATCGCGGGGCGGCCCGCCATGGGCTTCACAGTGGATTTCAGCGGCGGCAGCCTTCGGGTAGCCGCCCTGGAGGAGAACAGCAGCGCCGGCCATGCCGGATTGCAGGTGGACGATGTGCTCCTGGCCCTCAATGGGACGCCTCTGCCTACCATCCAGGAGCTGCGCCAGGTGAAAAACACCCTGGTCCCCGGGGAGTCCGCCACCCTGACGGTGCGCCGGGGCGGGGAAGAACGGAGTATCTCCTTCTCTGTGCAGTGTGAGGATGATTTCCCGGACCGGGCAGCATAAAAGGAACAAAATGCGCCGCGCCGCAGGAAGGTTTCCTGCGGCGCGGCGCGTTTCAGCTTGTCGAAGAGGTCTTCTTGACAGTCTGCTGCAGTATTCTCTCAGAGTTGGCCGCCGTTTTGCTGAAGCTTCAAAGAGAGGCTGATCTTCTTTCGGGCGTTTTCCAGATGGGAGTTCAGCAGATGACAGACCTGGTCCACGTTGCCCGCCTTCATGGACTCATAGATCGCACGGTGCTCCAGGATGCCGTTGATGGTTTGGATCCGCGGCTGCTTTCCGAACAGGTAGGTCGCATAGGCGTGGGAGTTCAGATTTTTATAGACCCGAAGAGCGGTGCGGTTTCCACTGGCGAGAATAATGAGTTCGTGAAACTGTTGGTCGATTTCGTATGTCTCAAAATACTCCTCGGCGGTGTCGTAGTGCTGGACCAGTTCCATATTTTTTTGGAGGTTGTCCTCGAAGCGATTCTGGAGCTGGGGGGTGTTTTGGACCGCCACAGTGGCTTGGGGTGCGAAGCTGACCTCCATCATCAGGCGCAGCTCAAATATCTCGTCCAGCTCGGACCAGTTGAAGGGACGCACCCGGCAGCCCTTACGGGGGATGTTCTCCACCAGGCCCTCCGCCATCAGACGGTTGAGGGCCTGCTTGATGGGTGTGGGACTGACGCCGTAGCGGGCGCAGAGATCACTCAGGTTGATCTTTTGGCCGGCGGGCAGATATTCCTCGATGATGTCTTTTCGGATGTTGTGATAAGCCACATCTACCAGTGTGTCGCTGGAGACGAGATGCGTACCAGTGTTCATGAACGATTTCCCCCTGTTAAAGTGGCTGACTCCGCGTTGACCGCCTGGGCCGGGAGGTGCCTTAGTCCCCACACAAAGAAGGGTGGGTAAGAATGAAATGGGTGAACCATTTGAGCGCGGTCCGGTAGGTTGGTATAGGATTTTAACCTGAATCTATTATAGGTGGTATCCGTCCGAAATGCAAGGGACACTTACCAGTTGTGATGGAACACTCCGTCCCGGTCGATCCGGCGGAAGGTGTGGGCGCCGAAGCAGTCGCGCTGGGCTTGCAGAAGGTTCAGGGGACCGGCAGAATCACACAGCCCGTCGTAATAGCTCAGACTGGCGGAAAAGGCGGGGACTGCCACGCCGCACTGGGCGGCAGTGGATACAACGTCACGCCAGTCAGACTGATACTGTGCCAGGGTGGCGGAAAAATCGGCAGAGAGCAGCAGATTCTCCAGTGTGGGACAGGAGCGGTAGGCTTGGGCCAGACGGTCCAGGAATTCGGCACGGATGATGCAGCCTCCGCGGAAGAGCAGGGCGATGCCGCCCAGATCCAGGTCCCAGTGGTAGTGCTGGCTGGCCTGGCGGAGCAGTTCGAAGCCCTGAGCATAGGAGCAGAACTTGGAGGCATATAGAGCGCGGCGGATCTTTTCTGCAAAGACGTCCTGATTCAGCTTGGGGAGGTCGTGATGGGCGGCCTGCTGGGACATAGCCGCACGTACCTGAGTATAGCAGGATAGATCCCGGGCAAAGACGGCCTGTGCGATGGTGGGAAGGGGGACGCCCAGGGAGAGGGCCTCCTGTACCGTCCACATCCCGGTGCCCTTGCTGCCGGCCTCTCCCAGGATCCGGTCCACGAGGGGCGCGCCGGTCTCAGGGTCCGGGACAGTCAAAATGTGGGCCGAGATCTCCATCAGATAGCTGGACAGCTCCCCCAGGTTCCAGCGGCGGAAGTAGTCCGCGATCTGGTCCGGAGAGAGGTGGAGAAGCTGCTTCATTAAATAATATGCCTCGCAGATCAGCTGCATATCACCGTATTCAATGCCGTTGTGCACCATTTTTACATAGTGGCCTGCGCCCTCCGGGCCGATGTAGGCGCAGCAGGGATCCTGGCCCACATGGGCGGCAATGGCGGTCAGGAAGGGGGCGACAATGCGGTAGGCCTCCGGATCGCCGCCAGGCATCAGGGCGGGGCCGTGGCGGGCGCCCTCCTCGCCGCCGGAGACGCCCATGCCCAGGAAATGAACACCGGACTGCTGACAGCGGAGCTGGCGGGCCTGAGTCTCGGGATAATGGGAGTTTCCGCCGTCAATCACGATGTCTCCCGCCTCTAAATGGGGGAGAAGGCTGTCCAGCACATAGTCCACCGGCTTGCCGGCCTTGACCATGATCAGGATCTTGCGGGGCTTTTCCAGAACGGAGCACAGGGCCTCATAGGAGGGACAGCCGGTGACCGAGAAGCCCAGTCTCTGGCCCTCGGCGGTAAAAGCGGCGGTCAGCTCCGGCTCCAGATTGTACCCCGCCACGGAAAAGCCGTGCTCCGCCAGGTTCAGGGCCAGGCCGCGGCCCATGACAGCCAGACCAACAACACCGAATTGGTACTGTGACATAACATACACTCCCCTATCGACACAATATAAAATAAGATTTATACCAGGAAACGACACTCTTTGCCGGAAAGAACGTCCAGTACATTCTGGGCAGCCAGCATCCCCATATTGTAGCCGGCTTCATAGGTGGCGGCTCCAGCATGGGGGGTGAGAATACAGTTGGGCAGAGAGGCCAGGGGGCTGCCGCAGCCGGGCTCCACCACAGTGGCGTCCAGGGCGGCCGCGCCGATCTGTCCCTCCTTCAGGGCCTGATACAGGGCGTCCTCGTCCACGATCCCGCCGCGGGCGGTGTTGACCAGAACAGCCCGGGGCTTCATCTCCGCCAGACGGCGGGCGTCTACCATGTTCCGGGTCTCCTCTGTGAGGGGGGCGTGAAGGGTGATGAAGTCAGACTCGCGGAACAGCGTATCCAGATCCACATACTTGCCGTTGTGTGCTTCCACAAAAGCAGGATCGGGATAGGCGTCGTTGGCCAGGACCTTCATCTGGAAGCCGGAAGCACGCTGGATGACCCCCTTGCCGATCCGGCCGGTGCCCACCACACCCAGCGTCTTGTTCCACATCTCAACGCCGGTGATGGGCTTGTCATGTCCGCCAGCCCGGATGGCGGCGTCCATCGGACACACATTTCGGGCGGCGGCGAGCATCAGGGTCATGGCCAGATCGGCCACCGAGTCGCTGTTGGCTCCGGGGGTGATGGAGACCTTGATCCCCATGGCGCGGGCGGCGTCCAGATCTACCTTATCATATCCAACGCCGTAGCGGGAGATGATCTTCAGCTTTTTGGCCGACTCCAGCATGGAGCGGGTGTAGGGCTCCAGACCGGCGATGACAGCGTCCGCCTGGGGGAGATGCTCCAGCAGCTGGGTCTGGAGATCCCCGCCGTTCATGGGGAGGCGGATCACAGTGCAGCCCTGCTCCTCCAGAAGGCGGATGGGGGCGTCGTCGTTCTTGGCAAAAGAACGGGGGGTGGCCAGTACGGTAAATGACATCGTTAAAACCTCCTGATTGATCCGTCCGGCCGGTGGCCGGCTCTGAGTGGATTGAATTTTAGCGAAGTAAAGAATTGAATTTTAAATTTTGTTACAAAACTATTCTATCACCGCAGAGAGGAAAGTCAATTCTATTTCGTATGCAAACCGAAATCTTGTTGGAATAGCAAAAAGAACAGGCCCTTTTTTGGAGAAAGCGTAAAAATATGTGACACTTGTACAGAACGGGGCGGGACGGGAAGCTTGGCGGCGCGGTGTGAGGGGGCTGGAGAGGACTCCATCTGGACTTGGTTGTTTTGACTAAAAAACACCCCGCTTTATTGGGAGAAGAAACAAAAAGCGTGTTTTTATGAATGAAGAATAATTTGTTATGCAGTAAAATGCAGATAAACAAAATAAAATGATTCAGTTGATAGAAAATAGAACGAAAATAATTTATTAAGAATTAACTAAATGAAAAATATAAAAAGAAAATGAAGGAAAATAACATGATAATCCGTTATAAAATAAAATAAGATTAAAATAAATGTCGATAAAGGCCGTTTCGTGCAAAATTCAAGGCGGTATTGACAAGGTGAGAGAGTAGCTTTAAAATATAGCCAAGTTGTGAATTTAAAATTCGATATAAAAAATCAAATTAAACAGTTAAAAAATATTTTTACCCCACAGGAGCGGCGCGGACAGAACGCGCACCCGGGCGGGGCGGATTTTGGAGAGGAGCGGATTCCATTATGAAAGCTTTGATTTACGCGGGACCCAAGCAGGCGGTTTTAAAGGATGTGCCCGCGCCCGCGGCCCGGGAGGGCGCGGTGAAGGTGGACGTCAAGTACTGCGGCGTGTGCGGCTCTGACATCGGGATCTATCTGGGGACCCATCCCCGCGCCAAGGCTCCTTTGGTATTTGGCCACGAGTTTTTGGGCGTGGTGGCCGAGGACGGGAAGAAGTTCAAGAAGGGCGACCGGGTCGTGGCCTATCCTCTCCTCTCCTGCGGACACTGCCGCGCCTGCCGCACCGGCAGCGCCCATGTGTGCAACACCCTGGGCCTGATCGGCATTGATGTGGACGGCGGGATGTGCGAGGAGCTGTATGTGGACGAGGACGTCCTCTTCAAAGTGCCTGACGGCGTGAGCGACCGGGCCGCGGTGGTCACAGAGCCCCTGGCCGTGATCCTGCGGGCCGTCCATCAGGCGGAGTTCAAGGCCAGGGATGTGGCCGTGGTCATTGGAGCCGGCCCCATCGGGATGCTCACCGGCATCGTGCTGAAAAACATCGGCGCGGCGAAGGTGTTCATCTCCGACGTGGCGGAGAAGCGCCTGGCCATTGCGGAGGAGCTGGGGCTCACTCCGGTGAATGTGGCTAAGGAGGACCTGAACGAGGTGGTGAAGGCTGCCACCGGCGGCGAGGGCTGCGATGTGCTCTTTGAGTGCAGCGGCTCTGCCCAGGGCGCTATGGACATGACGGAGATCACCCGGGTCAGCGGCACCATCTGCATGGTATCCGTCCACAAGAAGCCCCACGAGGTCAACCTCCAGCAGCTCAATTTCAAGGAGCAGTGGATGATCGGCACCCGGGTCTATACTAAGGAGGAGTTTGGCCAGGCTGTGGAGTACACCAAGGACCTCCAGGAGCAGCTGGAGAAGATCGTGACCCACATTGTCCCCATGAAGGATGCGGAGCGCGTCTTTGACATGATCGCCGATGTGAACGAGGGGACCGTGAAGGTGGTCGTGGACTGCAAGGATTTTTGACAGCGTTCGCCGAAGCGGGGCCGCTTGGCGGCGCTTTGGAGAAATAGGACGTCAGGAGGCGGAAAGCATGGAAATCCTGGTACTGGAGGCAAGTACCACTTCTGCGAAGGCGATGCTGTACCACACGGAGGACCGGAGCTTTGAGGTCAAGGTCCGGGCCTATACCGGAAATTATGAGGACGTTACCATCCACAACGCGGAAAACGTCTATTTGGACATGGTGGCTGTGGGACGGGAGCTGCTGGATGGCCGGCAGGTGGATATGATCGCCCTGAGCGGTACCTGGCACAGTCTGGTGCTGTGCGACGGGGCGGTGAAGCCGGTCACGCCGGTCTATCCCTGGTCCTATACCGGAGCTGCGCCGGTGTGTAAGCGGCTGCGCCGCGATGAGGACTACGTCAGCCGCTACTATCAAAAGACGGGCTGCATGGTCAACGCCATTTACCCCTTCTTCAAGCTGATGATGCTGCGGGAGCAGGGGTATGACCTGAGCAAATACATCATCATGGGCCAGGGCACCTATAACAACTTCCGGCTGACCGGGCAGCGGGTGATCACCCCGTGCCTGGCCTCCGGAAGCGGGCTGCTGAACACCTGGACGAAGCGCTTTGATCCGGAGCTCATGGCGGAGCTGGGGATCCGGGAGGAGCAGCTGAGCCGGCTGGTCGCTTACGACCAGACCTTCCCCCTGACGGAGGAGGCCGCCCAGGCCCTGGGAGTGCGGGCCGGGATCCCGGTGATCCCAACCAACTCCGACGGCGGTCTGAATCAGGTGGGCGCCGGTGCTGTGGCGGACGGAGTGATGACCTTCTCGGTGGGGACCAGCGGAGCGATCCGTCTGACGACCAGCAAGCCGGTACTGCCCAAGGAGCCCAGCACCTGGTGCTATATGTCGCCGAAAAACTGGCTGTCCGGCGCGGCGACCAACGGCTGCTGCAACTGCCTAGATTGGTTCAAGGAGCAGGTGGGTATGTCCCGGCTCTCCTACGGAGAGTTGGAGCAGGGGATCAGCGACTGGGAGAACAACCCGGTGTTCCTCCCCTTCCTGTTCGGAGAGCGCTGCCCCGGCTGGAATGACGAGCGGGAGGGTGGCTTTGTCCGGATCCTGCCCCGGCATAAGCTGCCGGACCTGTATCTGGCGGTGCAGGAGGGGATCCTGTTCAACCTGTACCACTGCTATCGGATACTGTCCGAGGTGAACGGCTGTCCCACCCATATCCGGTTCTCCGGCGGCATCCTCCACTCGGAGCAGTGGACCCAGATGTGTGCGGACATCTTCCAGCGGGAGCTGGAGGTCAACCGGAATGAGCATGGCTCTCTTCTGGGCGGCGCGGTCCTGGCGATGGAGCTGCTGGGCGTGATCGATGACGCCTGCACCTATCAGCCCGAGGTGAGCCGCATCATCCGGCCCGACCCCGCGAAGGCGGAGTTTTATCAGAGAAAGTTCCAGAGGTATCTGGAGTGCTATCAAAAGGGAAATTGAGGAAGGAGCGCGAACCCCATGAAGCTGTTTGATTTGACTGGGCGGAAGGCCATTGTGACTGGCGCCACCCGCGGCCTGGGCCGCGGAATGGCGGAGGGTCTGATGGAGGCCGGCTGCGAGGTCGTGGTGGTGGGCTCCAGCGCCAGCGCCCTGAGCGTGGCGGAGGAGTTCCGGAGCAAGGGCTTTGCCTGCCACGGCCTGGCGGTGGATCTGAGCCAGCGGGAGCAGAGAAGAGCGGGCTTTGCCCAGGCGGTGGAGCTGCTGGGCGGTCACCTGGACATCCTGGTGAACGGGGCCGGCATCCAGCGCCGCCACTTCTGTGAGGAGTTCCCCATTGAGGATTGGGACGATGTGCTGGAGGTCAACCTGACCGCCGCCTTTGACCTGTGCCAGATGGCCGGTCAGCAGTTCATCCGCCAGAACTCCAAGGGGAAGATCATCAATATCGCCTCTATGCTGAGCTTCTTCGGCGGCTATACCGTGCCCGCCTACGCGGCCAGCAAGGGCGGCGTGGCCCAGCTGACCAAGGCCCTGTCCAACGAGTGGACCGGGAAGGGAATCAATGTGAACGCCATCGCCCCCGGCTATATGGCCACCGAGATGAATACCGCCCTGCTGAACGATGAGGGGCGCAACACCGAGATCCTGGGCCGTATCCCGGCCCACCGCTGGGGCACCCCGGACGATATGAAGGGGCTGTGCATTTTCCTGGCCTCGGACGCCTCGGACTACATTGCCGGCGCGGTGATCCCCTGCGACGGAGGCTATCTCTGCAAGTGATCCGCGGGCGCGCGGAGATCAACTGGTTATTGTGCGGCTCGCGCCGCATAAATAATAAAAAACAGGAGGAAAGAATGTTATGAAAAAGAGAGTTTTGGCGCTGCTGCTGGCAGGCGCCGCCGTGGCTTCCCTGGCCGCCTGCGGCTCCAGCGATTCCGGTGCGTCCGGAAGCGGTTCCGCTGCCGGAGGAGACGGCGAGGTCGTGGAGCTGGTCATGGGCAACGTGACCTCCTCCAGCGCGAAGGATGCTGTGACCGAGATCCTGATCCCCAAGGTGGAGGAGTACTCCAACGGGACCCTCAAGATCGTCCACTTCCCCGACAACCAGCTGGGCAACGATGAGCAGTCCTTCGCCATGGCCCAGACCGGCGAGTGCGACATCGCCGTGGGCTCCACCTCTTCCGTGGCTACCACCTACAACGACCTGTATGTCTATGACGTCCCCTATCTGTTCCTGAACAAGCAGGAGGTCTATGACGTGGGCTTCAACGGCGAGACCGGCAAGGCCATCCTGGACGGCTTCTCCGAGTACGGCCTGAAGGGCCTGGCCTTCTGGGAGAACGGCTTCCGCAACATCACCACCACCGATAAGGACATCGCTACTGTGGCCGACCTGAGCGGCCTGAAGATCCGCACCATGGCCAATGAGATCCACCTGGAGGCTTGGAAGGCCATGGGCGCCAACCCCACTCCCATGGCGTTCGGCGAGCTGTTCACCGGCCTGCAGCAGGGCACGGTTGACGGCCAGGAGAACCCCCTGGGCATCATCACCGGCAACAAGTTCGAGGAGGTCCAGTCCTACTGCACCCTGACCGAGCATGTGTACACCCCCTACTATGTGGTCATGAACCAGGCCAAGTGGGACTCCCTGACTGCCGAGCAGCAGGAGGCTCTGACCAAGGCCATCGAGGAGACCACCCAGCGCCAGTATGAGCTGTCCCAGCAGTATGAGGACGAGGCCATCGAGGTCATGGAGGGCGCCGGCTGCGCGGTCCGCACCCTGACCGACGAGGAGAAGCTGGGCTTCAAGGAGGCCGCCGACAAGGCCAACAGCCTGGAGGCCGCCAAGAAGATCATGTACAAGCCTGAGCTGGCCGATCAGATGGCCGCTGAGCTGGACGCTTACCGCAACAAGTAATCGAGACAAAGCAAAGCAAGGGGTCCCCTTCGGGGGACCCCGCCCAGAAATTACAGGAGAGAGCAGAGGAGGAAGTCGTCTTGAAAAAGATCCTGAAATGGCTGGATGACAATATAGAGCTCTATATTTGTGTATTCCTCATGTCCTTTATGACCCTGCTGGTGTTCGTGCAGGTGGTCATGCGCTATGTATTCAACAATTCCCTGTCCTGGTCGGAGGAGCTGGCCAGATACACCTTTATTTGGCTGATCTATATTGGCATCAGCTACGGCTGCAAGCTGAGAAAGCACATCAAGATCGATGCGGCGCTCTACCTTTTCCCCAAGAAGGCGCGTCCCTATGTGGTCCTGTTGGGCGACATCCTCTTCATCGCGTTTGCAGTTTACATCACCTACACGGGCTTTTTCTACTCCATGGAACAGATCCAGTTTGATATGCGCTCCGCGGCCCTGAAGATCCCCTATCAGTACATCTATATGTCCACTGTGGTTGGCTTTGGTTTGG
>OGHO01003365.1_pt1 | contig 10686 bp, 8 predicted proteins | sample 1571421 | NCBI WGS metagenome assembly OGHO01 (sample SAMEA2581937, study PRJEB24529) | metagenome | biome: Human gut stool | place: China | collected 2011
TGCCACTGCCTTAAGGATTACATTTGTCTTCATAATCGTTATTTTTTTATTGTTATTATTTGCTTTAATTCTGAAGAGGTTTTGTTGTCAACCGCCTTCGACTATATATATTCAATAGCCGTACCAAACACATAACACACTGTAAATCAACAGATTTACAAAGCAGAGCAGTGTCCGCTTCCGAACAGTTGTCCGATTTAAGCGGACACATCTTTCTATTTTAAGTTTCTTATAAGAAATGTAGTATGTATTTTCTGAGAAAAGCAAAAAAATGCAGAGTAAAATTAGAGTCAGGATCTAATTTTACTCTGCATTTCATACTATAAATATAGTCATCCTACAAGCGCCTCAACTCATCATTAGCTGCTCCTGTACCTTTATACTTGCTCTTTGTTGTATTAAACTTATACCGCAAAGTGATAGAAAATTCGCGAGTATCCCATTGATTGGTCTGATTCCAAATAATACTGCCAAAATAAGTTTGCCAATAATTACGCGACCCATGAAAAAGATCATTTCCACGAAGTTCCAGACTTAAAGCATCCTTAAAAAAGGACTTACGAACAGATATATCAACAGTACCATAATTTTTGAACTGATACAAATTCTGATAATTTCCTTTTCCCATAAAAAGCCCATCCAAACTGACAAGAAAATCACCAGGAAGTTCAAATGTATTGTTGAACCTTATTGTAGGGCGAGGCTTATTAAACTCTATGCCATCTATTGTCATCCATTGCTTCTTCACGCCGATATTTAGGTTAGGATGCCAAAAGCCAATAGCCGGTGAAATAGAGAAAGAAACATTCAAAGTCGGACGATTATGATAATTGAGATAAGTCAGCATCATTGAATTGCCATTATCTATCGGATCTCCCCAATTAATGATTTCCTTACGCCACTGCTGATAGCTGACAAGTAACTGTAAAAAACGCCATGTACCGACCAATGAAATATCGTGAATGGTGCACGGCTCCAGCAATGGATTACCACGTTGCATAGTGAAACGGTCTACATAGGTGACATTGTTACTTAACTGACTATAAGTAGGTCGTTGCGTTTTAGCAGTATAACTCAACTGTGCCCGGACAGAACCTAGTTTTCTTGAAAAAGAAAGATTAGGAAACCAGTTTCCATACATACGGCTCTGTTCATCCATGTGTACACCATCCTTATAATAATCAAAAGTTACATGCTCATATCTTACTCCCAATGAAAGGTTACCTATCGGGAACTGACGGCTATATTCGGCAAAGCCACTCAATCCATCTTCCTCTACACGACTGATGGTACTTTCCACATATTTCTCCGGATTACGGTACTCGTCATTGCGACGGGTATCTGTATATTCTCCGCCTACCGAAAGATTACCTCCAAACAACGGATAAGAAAGTACCAATTTAGAAGCTAGCAATTTATTCCTAATGTAACTCTGTGTATGCACATCCCGACTTTCTTGCTCTTGACTGACTTCGTGATAAAGACCTTTTCCTGTAGAAGTATTAGTATAATAGTCTGTATTAAAATCAATATTCAAATCTCCCACAGTACCATTATAATAAACATTTAGTTGATGAGTAGGCTTACCAGAAGTAGAAGAATACTCTTGATTTTCCAAGTGGTCATAAAACTGATTGTTGGCTGTAATGTCATTAGAGGTAAATACATCCGACTTCGTATTTGGACGGGAAGTAAGAGTGTAGCGGAATCCCAGTGAATGTTTATCATTCAGGCTATAATTAGCTCCTATTTCACCTCGTAAAGACTTGTCTACTACAGTTCCATCCAATAGATTCTGATATTTCCATAAAGAATCAGACTCCAATGTATGTACAATATCATTTTTCATGATATATTCGTTCTTTAAATAACGGAATATACCAAAAATATCAAGCCCATTATGGCGGTAGTTTACATTCAATTGCTCTATCAAGTCTACATTCTGGCTCTGATAGTAACTGGAACGGAGATCGAAGCCGAAACCATCTCCAGCACGCCGGATAGTCTGTATACGGATAACGGCAGTTACAGTTGCATCATAACGTGCGCCGGGATTAGTAACAACTTCTACGCTCTTAATATCTTCCGAATTTAGTTGATCCAATTCCGAATCATCACGTACCTGCCGCCCATTGATATAAATAAGAGGTGTTCCTTTGCCAAGTACTTCATAGGAATTCCTCTCTTTTATTACACCCGGTACTTTTCCCAATACATCGCTTGCCGATCCGGCTTTAGAGAGTACACTATTTTGTATATTAGTCACCAGTGCGTCGCCTCTCATGCGAGTAACAGGCATATCAGCTTTTACCACAACTTCAGCCAACATCTGTGTGTCTGAAGCGAGACAGATAATTCCAAGATCTGTACTTCTGTTATCCAATGGACGATAAACAGTAGCATAGCCAATAGATGAGATGCGAAGCACATCCTTTGTTTCTTTGGCATTGAAACTAAACGCGCCTTCTTCATTACTGATACTTCCTGCCACGAAAGCAGAATCTGGCAAAGAAAGTAGCACTATATTGGCATAAGGGACAGGTTGTTGTTGCTCATCAATTACTTTACCTGTTACCGTAACCTGTGCTTGCAGCTGCACTGCCAACCCTATAAAGAAGTATAAACAAAAAAGTATATTCGCTCTCATATTCTATATTTTTAAAGTTTCAAAAAACACATTATATTACAAAGCTATAGAATAATCAACGGCACATTCTATCGGTTTATTATAGAAACTATTACCTTGATCATAATTCCTTAGACGACAAGTCATCAGTGAACACTTTTTATTTAATGTACAAGTAGAACAAGTATCTATATTTTCCAAACTAAATCCTCCTCGGAACATTCTCCATTTATCTCTATTTTCCCAAAGTTCTTTCAAATTTTCTTTCGTAAGATCTCCTATAAGCAATTCTTCATGCCCAAAAGCATAAATGCATGGATATAATTTTCCATCCGAACTAACGCCAATATGCGTTGTTCCGGCAGAACAATAAACTTTGTTGTTAACAAATTCATGATAGCGTTCCAAAGTAGCAACTTCTACTAAAGACAAACTCAGAAGATGACCATATTCTTCCTCTAATTGAGCAAAATTGCGCTTTACAATTTCACGTTGAGAGCGTGACAATATTAAAGTCAAATTCTCATTTGCCCTGCCTATTCTATCTGTAAATCCAAAGAAGAGACCTTTTACTCCCAAAGAAATTGCCAACTTTACGGCTTCTTGCAAATATAGATAATTGTTTGAATTAATAGTGTATGTTAAGGAAACTTTTGCACCATGAGCAACCAAAAGCTCAATGTTTTTTATAACTTTATTAAAGACCCCTTTTCCTCTCAGCTGGTCATGCTGCTCATCCGAGTGTCCATCTAAAGATATAGTCAATGATACATTTTTTCTGGATAATGCTTCAACATTGCTACTATTTATTAATGTACCATTAGTTAGTACTCTATAATTGATCCTTTTATTGACAATATTATTAAAGACCTCAGAGAAATATGGATAAAACATGATTTCACCTCCTGTAAGTGTCACATTATGCATTCGGCAATCCTCAAACTGTTCAAAAATGCCAATCCAGTCAGAAACCCCAAGTTCTTTGTATCGACTGCTGTTAGGAGAAGAACCTTGGAAACAATGTTTGCATCTTAAATTGCAATTATGCGTAAAATGCAATTCAGCAGTCAAAGGAGTAGATGTAACAGGAACATCATAACCACAAACTCCATCTCCATTAGGGAAACCGTCTTTCTTGTGCAATGGAAATTCTGAAGGGACTAAAAAGCTTAAAGGTTCTACCTCTTTGCAAAGATTCCAAAACCCTTCCCAATCTATTTTAATATTCTTTTGCTCAATAGCTTCATACAAACTTGAAAAAGACAAAGCCTTATCATGAAATATTTTCAAAAGAGTATAACATGGTCTTGTCACATACAAGGTTAAACGAGAAGTTATATCATAAATAGAATATTTTCTAGATTCATGATATGGATCTGTTCTCAATATCCAATTATCTGCCAATGTATATTTTGTAGTCAAATCATTTATAATCATAAGGATCTATTTATAATGGTAAGCATTTATCATATATTCAGATATAATTCACATGTAAAAACTAAGATAAAGAAGGTACTTATTGCTAAGTACCTTCTGCTTCAGACTGATCTTTTTAGATTAATCTGATGTAAATCATTAGCCATTGCAGCAAATGACTCCGCCCAGAAAACCTTCAGATGGTCTTTCAAGATCTTCATGCTTAATACCGCCTTCCAGCTTTTCAGCATCTTCATTACTAATAATCTCTTCTCCATTTTGAGGAGTTGAATTTTCAGAGGAATAATTCTTCTTGTTTTCCTCTAAGGCTTTAGCCTTGTTTTCATTGTTCTCTTTCATAATGAATTAATTTTAAATGGTTAAACAATAAGGATTTGTTTTGATATTGCAAATGTAAGCCCCCACAGTCCGACACCTCCGGACTGAACAAAAAAAGATTTTCATTTAACATTCTTTTATATTCTCATTAAAAAACTGCCTTAAATAAAAGTAACCACACTTTTATTTAAGACAGTCTTATAGAATCACTTATACAAGTAGCAGATCAATTCATTGCCGCACCTTAGTTATTGATAACCGGCAATAATTTTAGACCCTTTCTCTCATCCTTTTTACGCTTGGCATCTGCCTTACGGTTATTGATAACCAATTGATAAGATTCAGCCACAGCATTCAGTTCATCGGCAAAGGCAATAAACAGTTCATTATCATAATAAAAGAACATATCATTTACCAATGAATATAGCTGATTTAATAATCCATTACAGTCCTTATGCAGACTAGTAGCCGAAAGACCTTTCTGTTCTTTCACAATACCACGCTGTGTATCTAAGTCCAAATAAAGATTATTTGCCTTTTCCAGTTCAGTGATGCGATCAGCCAGATTCAGTCGTTCTACTGAATCATGGTTTTTCTCTGATTGCAGAATCAAAATGTAGCCTGCAATACGGGCAGACATATCGGAACGGGTAATTATCTTATTCATTTTATAATTTCCAGTCTGATCAATAAGGCTTTTTGCAGCATCTTGATCTTCTTTTGTTCCTATATATCTCTTGCTCTTGATGTTCATCTGTAATGCGCTGAAACATTTGCGGCGAATGTCATGGGCTTCGGACAGACCGACTGTTTCAGAATAAAGATGACTTCTATTTAACTTTTGACCATATTCAGCTAATATAGCCTGTAATGCCAAATGCTTGTTGGTTAAATCCACTTTATCGTTTGCTGATTCAGGTATCTTTCCAGATCCGTCTTTTACAACTGCATCCGACGAACCTTTCAATAGCTTTGCATATTTATCATATACACCTAGCCAACGTGACATAAAATCATAGCTTTCTGACAAATTCAGAAAATTAATAGAGACTAATGCTCTTGCTTTAATCATTTGTTCCAAATATTTATAAGTTTAATCCTCATTTTTGTTTGCGAATTATAATTTTCTTATCAATCTGACCGCAGATTGGATTAAGAATTGTATAATTCTTATCACTTTTTTGATAAGTGAGAAGACTTATGCATCAATCCTATCACTTATCTGATAAACAGAAAGATTTATGCGTCAATCCAGCTGCTTATCCGGTAAGTGGGAAGACTTATGCATCAATCTAGCCACCTATCTGACAAGCGTGAAGATTTATACATCAATCCAGCCGCTTACCGCGTAATTTGAAAGAATTATGCATAAGTTCAGCTACCTATTAGGTAAGCAAGAAGAATTATGCATAAATTGATCCAAATTACTCTCAGTTTGATAAGAATCTGTTCAATTCCTATTCAAACCAAGGTCTAATTTATGAAAGAATAATGTGACGCGTCATAAACTGAAATGAATCTCGAAGTAAGTCGTTCATGCCGCTAGCTATTACAGTAGATGTCGTTACTAAGAAATAGATTACAATAAAAGATGATCTATTCTTTTTTTTAACGGCCGCAAATGTAAGTCATATTATTTACATAGCCAAGTATTTATTTAAAAATATGGTGATAAAAGTTTCAACAGACAAAGAAGATAACCCTACGAAGTGGAAGCATGAAAGAAAAATCATATTTTTGAAAAATAACGATATAGATCCTTTTTACTATCGTTTTTAATTCCTACATTTGTCTGCTATATATAAATGCAAATACCATGACTATGAAAAAAGCAATTGGAATAAAAAGAAACCTTGTTATTATAATAATAGGTATAATTCTTTCTGCCTGCACACAAAAAGAAAATGCTTCGCAACAAGTGTTGTTGCCGGAACTGGTTCAAGCGGAAGCGGTGATGTATGAACATCCGGACAGTGCACTGGGTATATTGCAAGGGATGAAAGTTCCGGCATCATCAGATAAATTGCAAAATGCTACTTGGGCGTTGCTAACAGTGCAAGCCAAGTATAAGAATTATAAAGAAGAACTTGCTGATTCTACCTTAATTAATATAGCCTATGATTACTTTATGAAGCAGGATGATGCTCAGCGAAAAGCGATGGTGCTATATTATAAAGGTGTACTATATGAAAGAGCTGATAAAAAGAATGAAGCGCAAGAATCCTATTTAGAGGCAATAGAAGAAGTAGAAAAGACGAAAGACTATCAACTGGCACATTTGATTTATAGCAGTATAGGAAATATATACCTATATAATTCGCTGAATGAATATGCATTGCAAATGTTTAAACAGTCATTACACTATGCCCAGTTATCTGAAAATAAGGATTATATATGTTCTGCATATTACTATTTAGGAAAGGTCTATTCAGTACTATTTAATTTTGATAATAGCATCAAGTATTATAAAGAAGCTATTCAGATGGCTGATACTCTACATAATTATAATGTATTAATAAACGGAACGAACCAATTAGCAGGAGTATATACTGAAACAAAAGATTATCAGCCTGCCCTATCTTATGCCCAAAAGGCTTTAAGACTAAAAGAAACAATCGAATTGCCCTTAGAGAAAGGGTTGGAACAAAGTTACTTGGTTATTGGTGATATATATAGATGTATTGATAAAACAGATTCTGCCTATTATTATCTGAATAAAGCATTAGCTGCTGATCGTATAGAAACAGTTTGTGCTGCTTATCAGGCTTTATATCATCTAAGTAAAAAGAAAAAAGACTATGAAAAAATGAGTCAGTATTGTGATAGTATGGTAGTTTATCAAGATTCAATTGAGATATTGAATAGGAATAAAGAGCTTATGGATATGCAGGAAAAGTATAACCAGCAAAAACTATTGAACGAAAAGAACCAACTAAAAATAGAAAATGATACCATTATCCGTAATGTACTAATCACATTGGTAGTGGTATTCTGCCTGATAGCTATCCTTATCTATATATATCAGCGAAAATTAATCCGTAAAGAGCATATCATACAAAGAAATGAAGAAGAAATACAACTGAACACCTTAAAAAGACAAGAGAATGAGAGAATAATCAGTCGTAACCAAAGCCGTATGAAGGAACTGACAGAACAAATGGAGGCGAATAAAGGTGCGCAGGAACAGTTGGAAGAGCAAAAGAATGTATTGTCTGAAATAAGGCTCCAAAATGAAGCCCTGCAACAAGAGAATAAAATGTTGCAGCAACATATTGATAAATATTCTTCTTCGCTGAATGAAAAAACTAGAGAGCTTGACAGATTAGGATTTCTAGGAGAAGAAAACCAACGGTTGCATGATCGTGAAAGATTCCTGTGCAACCAACTGATAAAAAAGACAGATATCCTTTACAGACTAAAGACAAAGCCCCAATACATGAAAGACGAGCAATGGGAAGAAGTAAAGGAAACGATGAATCTATTATTCGATAATTATATAGTAAGGCTTTCCACTCTTGTACCTTCATTGACAGAAAGCGATTTGCAGATATGCTGTTTCATCAAGTTGGGAATAGCCAATCCGGGAATAGCCGATTTGCTGGGGATAGAACCGACTTCGGTCTCTAAAAGAAAATTAAGATTGAAAGAACGTATCACTCAAAAGATAGGAGCATTCGGCAAAGGACAGGCACTGGATCTGTGGCTATGGGAGTTCTAGGGAAGCAACTGTCCACATTCCGCATTCACGCAAAGAGGTAATATACTAATTATTAGGATATTACCTCTTTTCACTTGTCCATATCCCGTACATATCCGGTCCATCTGTTTTTCATTCTAAATCCATAACTTCGCAGCATAACAATCAATCAATAATATTATTATGAAAACAACTAAAGAATTAAAGATTTGGAGTTTGCGTATGGTATTATTCACCATATTGCTTAGTGGTTTATCGGTGCAGAAAGTATATTCTTTCTGCAAGAGTACAGAAATTCCAATGAATGGAAAATGGGAAATCGATCAAGCAAAAATTAATACACGAAGCCTACCTTCCATTCCCATCACAGCCTACACTGATAGCCAAAACATCTGCATTGAAAACACATCTCCGGATTGTGACATACAAATTACTATCACCGGTAATCAAACAGGAGAAGTGATGTATGAACAGTCAGTGCCCCAAGCACAAACAAGCTATATTATCATTTCCATAGCCAGTTTCCCATCCGGAGAATATACATTAGAACTAACTAGTGAAGATGGGAAATACTTGATTGGAACTTTTAAAAGATAACCCTAATTATTCACCCTAAAAAACTACAAAGACCATGAAACGAGTAGACCTTAAGAAAATCCTCTATATGGATTTTCTTATCCGGCACAAGTGTACAGGCACATCCAAGGAATTTGCAGCAAAGATGGATATGTCACGTTCCACCCTCTTTGAGTACATTGCCTATATGCGCGATGAACTGGAAGTGTGCATCCTTTTCGATAAATTCTTAGGAACCTATTATTATGATGGCAAAAATCTATACACGTCATTAGGCTTTAAAGCAGTAGGATAATACGAATTGAAATGTGATGAGAAAAAACGGGTCATGTTTGAATTTCTTTTTGATATAAAACCGGATGCAGGCAATGTATGTCCCACCACCCGACTGGCATGCTTGATTAGTGAACGGGGAAACAAGGTCTATTATACCGATACCTCCGACTCCGTTTTCACTACCGGTTTGCTGCGGAAAGGAATAGGACGCATGATTTATCCACATGATTTCCGATGGTTTACGCCACATTTGGCATTACTGGACTATCAACTGCAAGATAAGCAGCAAGTCTATAATGAATATGACATAAACTATCTGTTTATAGCCATAAACAAAACCGACAGAAAGATAGACCTAATGCCGGAAATACCCATCGTCACCCTGCCGCCTATTCCTTATAAATTGCTGCCGCAAGGTGCAAAAGACGACGATTTCATCGATAAACTGACGGAAATAAAAGAAGACCGTTCACGCACTGTCATCATAGGCTTGCTGGAGGACGAGGACGGAGAAAGAAAAGTCTCCTCCCCCTCACATACGGAATCATTCTACAAAGCCATAAAGCAGAGTGCGAGCATTCATCCGCAATATCAATTTATCCTGTTGACCAATCATGGAGAGGTGGAAACCCGGTTGTTTTCATTACCGCCCAATATAGCCATTTACCGCCTGCCCCGCCTGCAAGCCCTGTTGCCCATGTGCGACATGGCGCTCACCACCGGAGGAATAACCCACTGGACGGAATGCACCTTTGCCCATGTGCCCATGGCAGAGTTTACGCCACAGGAAATAAAAGAAATTACCCCCGTGAAACTGGACAGGCAGATCATTGATCTACTGGCAAACCGGGAATACATCATAGAACGGCAAAAACACCTGTGCGCCTTCTTTGAGAACGAAAGTGAAAGGATGAACGAAATAGCCGACTGGCTGATAAACAGAGTAAAACAAAAAAGACAATTATGAGCAAATTTCCATTCTACAAGCAACTGGACGGCATGGACTGCGGCCCTACCTGCCTCAGAATGATAGCCAAATATTATGGCAAGACATTCTCTGTGCAGCAACTGCGAGAACAATCCTACATTCAGCGCACCGGAGTAAACCTGCTGGGCATCAGCGAAGCAGCCGCCAGCATAGGCCTGCGTGCCACCGGCATACGCACCTCTATGGAAAAGCTGAAACAACAATCCAAGCTGCCCTGCATCATCCACTGGAACCAAGAGCATTTCGTGGTGCTCTACAAAATAGAGAAGAAACAGGGAAAGACGTGGTTCTACATTGCCGATCCTGCCTACGGACTGTTGAAGTATGAAGAACAGGAACTAAGGAAATGCTGGATCAGCACCACACAGGGAGGAGTAGAAAAGGGAATTGCCATGTTGCTGGACGTCACTCCACAGTTTTATGAGGCTGAACCCATTAAATATGAAAAACTGTCCTTGTGGTATCTGTTCCACTACGTGCGTCCTTACAAGAAAGCCATGCTGCAACTGGTCATCGGATTGCTGGCAGGAAGCCTTTTACAACTCGTTTTTCCATTTCTCACCCAGACTATTGTAGACCAAGGTATAGGGCACCGGAACCTGAACTTTATCCAGCTCATTCTGGCCGCCCAACTCATGCTGGTATTCAGCCGCACACTGATTGAGGTAATCCGCCGTTGCATACTGCTCCACATCAGTACGCGCGTTAATGTATCGCTCATCTCGGATTTCCTCTCCAAGCTGATGCGGCTGCCCATGAGGTTCTTTG
>OGHO01003373.1_pt1 | contig 10664 bp, 11 predicted proteins | sample 1571421 | NCBI WGS metagenome assembly OGHO01 (sample SAMEA2581937, study PRJEB24529) | metagenome | biome: Human gut stool | place: China | collected 2011
GCGCTCACTGCGCAGCCGTTGGCGGCTTTGCCGCCTTACGGATGCGCAGTGAGCGCCGCTACAAGCTGCCTCTCGGCATTCGTCCGTATTTATGTCCCCTGAATTTCGATGATCACATATTCCGACCGGCAGCCGGTCTTGAACAGGATGGCCCAGTCCGAAATGCCGGACGTGACGAGGAAGTCCGTATCCCCGCGCCGCTCCTGTCCGTAGACGGCGTCGTCGCCGTGCAGGTGGAACCAGCGGATGAGCTGCACAAGGGGGATGAGCTGCCCGCCGTGGGTGTGGCCGGAAAGCACGAGATCGACGCCTGAGGCAGCCTCAGCGTTATAATCATGCGGCTGATGGTCCAGCACGATGGAGTAGCGCGCCGTATCCAGCCCCCGTGTCAGCTCAGCCATGGATGCGCGGCCGCCGCCGAGGCCCAGCTCCTCTGAGGCGTCCTGCCGGCCGATGAGCCAGAAGGCATCGCCGATCGGCACGATCTCGTCCTCCAGCACATGCACGCCGTTTGCCGTCAGTTCGGCGGCGAGGTCGTCGCCCGTGAAGCCGCGGGTGCACTTGCTGTCATACAGGCCCTTGTCATGATTGCCGAAGACGTAGTAGACCGGCATATCCAGCTGCCCGAGCGCCCTGCAGGCGGCGAGCATGTCGTCCTTCTCCGTATCCTCGTCGACAAAGTCGCCCGCGATTACGAGCAGGTCGGGCTTCTGCGCCGCGATGCGGGCCAGCTCGCGGGCAAAGCCGTCTGCGTGGAACGTGGTGCCCATGTGGGAATCGGCGAGCAGCGCGATGCGGAGCGTGCCGACGGGCTTGTCCGTGCGGATGACATAATCCGTCTGCCAGACATGGTGCGCCTGCACCCAACCGGCCGAAAGATAGGCGGCCGTGAGCAGCAGGGCCGTGAGCCCGGCGTAATACCGCCGCCACGGCTTGCCGTGCAGCCGCTTCAGCAGGGCGAACAGCGCGTCGCTCAGCAGCCAGAACAGCGCCAGATGGAGCAGGCAGATGATGGCGTTCATATAGCCCCACGCCAGCCAGATCGTGGCAGAAGGAAGCAGCACAGCCAGCACGGAGATCACCCAGCTCCAGCCATGCCTGCCGCGGGCCAGCGCCAGCGAGAATCGGAAGCGGTGCACGCGCGTGACAAGGTAAAAAAGCGCAGAAAATCCAGCCAGCACCAGACCGATCAGGATCTGAAGTCTGAGGATCATCCGCCCGCGCCTCCGTTCTGCACGAGAATGTCCTCCGCCGTCAGCATGGGGTACCGGCGCAGCGCCGTGCTGTCCAGCGGTTCACGGTGCAGGTCGACGGCTGTGATGCGGCGGTTGCCGTAGGTCGTGTAGTAATAGATGCCGCGCGCGGCATTCCAGCACGAGGTGTAGATCGTGCGCTCAAATTCTCCTGGTGCGACCTCACAGCAGCCGCGCGTCTGCGAGACCGTCTCCATGATGTGGAAAAACTGCCCGACGCAGTCGGCCTCGCTCTCGCCGCAGACGGAGTGGAGCTTCGTGAAGGCGGCGCGGACAAAGCGCGAGCCGGAGGACAGGTCGCCCGGCAGACCGAGCGCGCCCATGCCGCGGCTGTAGGCCTGCAGCGGCACGTCCGGAGCAAAGGTATTCTCCGGCTGTCTTGGCGACAGATGCATATAGTTGTTCAGCGCGAAGAGCTGCTGCGGGAACGGTGGGTTATTCGTCAGCACGCCGACGGGATTTTCGTAGATCTGCAGCCCCGCAGCAGTCGGCTCCAGCGTGAGGGCGCCGGTCGCGTCCGCGAGCAGCCAGTGCAGCTGGGCGGCGGGGAAGTGCAAGCTGAACGGCGTTCCCGTCAGGTTGACGGCCTGCAGCAGCTGCCGGGCCTCCGCCAGCGTGGCGCACTGCCGCAGCAGCCACGGAATGAATTCGAACTGCGCCACGTTCTGCCGCCCGTCCTGCGGCGCGGCATAGCGGGCGTTGCCGACGAAGTTCAGCCCGGCAATACCGAGGCCTTTTTCGTTCACGGCATCGTAATACAGCGGATAGCCGTCCGCCACATGGGCCGTGCCGAGGATGGCATAGCCCTGCTCCGAGCTGCCGCAGTGGCGGAAGCGGAGCGGGAACCGGCGGGGAAGCATGACGATCTCCTCGCCATAGGATGCCTCGTAATCCAGCGAGCGGCCCATATAGAGCTCACGCGGCTGATAGGTGATTGCAGTGCACATAATACCTCCTGATAATATGATACCGCTGCAGAACGGCTTGCTCTGCAGCGGTATCGGTTCAATCCTCTGCGGCCAGCAGAATGATGCATTCCGCTGCCTCCTTCACCGGAGCGGAGAGCGTGAAGGCGTAGATCCCGCTGCAGTCCGCCAGAAGCTTTGGCAGCGCTTCCGCCGGCAGGCGATATGCGGCGCGGACGTCCTCCGGCCAAAGCCCGGCCGTCTCGCTCCAGCTGACGCGCTCCTCCTCGGACAGCAGCTCGCTGCTCTCCGGCAGAACGTCGGCGTGTGCGCCCTTCAGCACGACGAGCAGCGGCTCCGCGGCGGTTCCGTCGTATGCGGCCGCTGCGTCGTCCGTATCCGCAGCCTTGCACTCGGGCGCCCCAACACCGGATGTTGCGGCGTCGTGGTAAAATGACGTGACATTGCCACTGTATCCCATCACGACGTCGCCGGGAGCGGCAGTAGCGGCAGTATCGTTGGCCTTCTGCTGAGCAAAGCCCTTCAGCGGACCGAGCAGAGTGAAGACGACCAGCGCGGCAGCGGCAAGGCCTGTGGCAAGCCCGCCCCAGTAGGCGCGGCATGGCTTTTTGACCAGCCGCTGCGGTGTTTTGGCGGCGGCTGCCAGAATGGAGGCTGTCAGCCCGGCGGGAGGGACGGCGGTGTCTGCCCGCAGCAGACGGTCCCCGCGTTCAAAGGCCTGCAGCCGTGCGCGGCAGTCTGCACACTGCGCCAGATGCGCCTGCAGCCGCTGCTCTTCCTCCGGCGAGTTTTCGCCGTCGAGATGTCCGCTCAAAAGTGGAAGATAATCGTTACAGTTCACGGCCCCGACCTCCTTTCTGCGGATTAGACGAGGCGGCGGCCGCTTTGTTCCCGCTCTGGGACAGCTTTTTTCGCAGCTGGTCGCGGGCGCGGGCGAGACGGGACTTGACCGTTCCCTCCCGCACGCCAAGCACAGCGGCGATGTCCGTATAGCTCAGGTCATTTTCCACGCGCAGCGACAGGATCAGCCGCTGCTCCGGGGCCAGCAGGGCCATGGCGGCCCGCAGCTCCTCCCGCTCCTCGCGCGCAAGCAGCTCCTCCTCCGGCAGCTTGGCCGGGTCGGGTGCATCGAGGGTATATTCCTCCCCGTCGGCGTCCAGCCCGGAGATGGGAACGACCAGGTGGCGGCGCGCAGCACGCAGAAAGTCGATGCAGACGTTGGACGTCAGCCGGAACAGCCAGGTAGACAGGCTGGAATCGGCCTGAAAGCTGCCAAGCCCGCGCCACGCGCGCAGGAAGGCCTCCTGCGTCATGTCGGCGGCATCCTCCGGATTGCCGGTCATGCGCAGCGCGAGCCGGTAGATGGCGGGCTGATGCGTCGTGACGAGCTGCTCAAACGCCGCCATATCGCCGTCGGCTGCCAGCCGGATCATGTGCTTTTCGTCGATGGGGATCACCTCAGATCACGCTTGATCTCTTTTGCCAGACGTTCTATGTCGGAAAAGGCGGAAATGTTGGAGATTTGTTCCTTATAAAATCCGCTGTGCGGCACGCCGCGCAGGTACCATGCAAAATGCTTGCGCGCCTCGAGGCAGGCAATATGCTCGCCCTTGTCCTCGAGCGCCAGTGCGAATTGCTGCAGGGCCGTGTCCACGCGGTCGGCGAGCGGCGGCAGCTCCGGGGGTGTCTTGCCGCGCAGGGCAGCGCGCAGCCGTTCGAACAGCCACGGGTCGCCGAAGGCGGCGCGTCCCGCCATGAACAGCGAAGCGCCGCTGTGCGCCCGGCAGCGCAGAAGCTGCTCGGGGTCGGAGATATCGCCGTTTGCGATAACGGGGATGGAGACGGCGCGCACGACCTCGCCGATGGCGTCCCAGTCTGCGCGGCCGGAATAGAGCATGGCCTTCGTGCGGCCGTGGACCGTGATAGCGGCTGCACCGTTTTCCTCCGCCGCGCGGGCCAGCGCGACGGCGCTCGGGCAGCTCCGGTCCCAGCCAAGGCGGGTCTTTACGGTCACGGGGACGGAAACGGCGTCCGCCACGGCGCGGATGATGCGCCCGGCCAGCGGGATGTCGCGCATGAGGGCGCTGCCGTCGCCGTTGTTGGCGATCTTCGGCATGGGGCAGCCCATATTGATGTCCAGAAAGTCGCACCCGCTGATGCCGACGGCGATCTGCGCGGCCTCGGCCATCATGGCCGGGTCGTTGCCGAAGATCTGCGCGCCGCACAGCGAGCCCTCGTTCCGGCGGAGCAGGCCGCGGCTCTTGCGGTCCTGATAGACGAGCGCGCGGGAGGAGACCATCTCCGTTACGGTCACGTCCGCGCCATGCTGCGCGCAGACCGTGCGGAAGGCGTAGTCCGTTACGCCGGCCATCGGTGCGAGGAAAAGCGGCGTATCGCCGGAAAACAGCTGCATGGGTCCATCCCTCCTGCCCTATACTGTACCATAAAGCGCGAAAAAAAGCAACTCCGCCCGTTCGCCTTTTTGAACGGGCGGAGAAGCCCCGGGGCAGTACCGCATGATTCGGTTAAGGCCAAAATACGGTGCTGCCTTAGAAGATCAGCACGCAGGAGAGCCACGCCAGCCCCACAGATGCCGCTCCCATCGCGGCGTACAGGAAAGCCGGGATGCGGCGGTGCGGGCGTGCGGACAGCGGTGCGGCGGCAAGGCGGCGCGCCTCCTCCAGCAGGGCCTGCTCCGTCACACCGTGCTGCTCGAGCGCCTCCTCGCGCAGCAGAAAAATAGCCTGCTCAAACAGGTCGGACTCCTGCGGCCGCACCACGAGGACCTGCCGCGTCGTTCCCTTGACCATTGCGCTCCCTCCCTTAGCCGGACATTGTCCGGTATCTGGAGAGATTCTACCCGCCCGGAGCAGGTCACAAACGGCTGTCGATAAAAAATTTTTATAAAAATTTTGAAAAAAGTGTCAGGAATCCGTTTCTGGTGAAATATAGGAGTGAAGGGAGGCCGCTCCGCAGGAAGAATCATTTATGAATTGAAAGAAAGGACAGATTATCATGAAAGGAAAACGATTCCTTCTGGTTATACTCGTTTTCGCATTATCAGTCTCTTTGCTTGGCTGTGGAGAAATGTCTGACGCAGAGGTGCAGCTGCGATACGGCCTGAGGATGTTCTTCAATCGGTTTAATTTCTTCCAGCCAACCAGTTTTTACGGTTTCTCTGGAGATAATCTGGATGATCTGGAATGGGGTGCGGAGCAGCTCAGGGCCGGCATGGAGGAAAACACGGCCCTGCTTCAGAAATACCCAAACGCCTATGCGTCCCTTCAGCTGCTGGTTCAGATCCCGACTGTACTGAGATCCCTGTACGAGGCAGCAGGGACGGAAAAGCTTACCTTTGGCGACCTCCCCCCCGCGTGGCAGGCATGCCTGTACGATGTGGACATCCTGCTGTATCCGTGCCTGTTTGCCTGGACCGAAAGTGACGGCTCTTCCGTGATGGGGCTGTTTGCCCTGATGGAGTCCTCGGGCAGCGCGATCAATTTCATGGATCGCACTGTCGTCTCCCGCCAGGGAATCGAGTGGCCGGAGCCGATAGACTGGACACCGCCGGATGTTTGATCCCAACATAGCAAAAAGCTGGCGCAGAGCATTTGCTCTGCGCCAGCGCAGACTGTCGAAAAACCTATTCAGGCAAAGGTTTTGGAGGGAGGAAAAGCCTCGCAGAGTTTGCGCCCGCAGGCGCAAAGAAAATGGAAATCATTTTCTCCGGCGGCGTGTACGTCGGAGAAAATACCGCTCGGCTCGCAAACGTGCGAAGGGTGCGCCGCAGGCGTGCCCTTCGTGCGATGCAGCGAGCCGCAGCCTTTTCAAACGAGAGCCCAGTGAAACGGGTCTCGTTTGAGAGCTTGTCAAAAACACTTTTTTGACAAGCTCCAGGGGGTCGCGGAAGCGGCCCCCGTTTTGCCGTCTTTACATTGGGCGAAAGCTGGTGTAAAATAGGGAAAGAAAGGGGGTATCCCGATGGACCCGAGAAATCAGCCCGCTCAGGACGACGAGGACCTGCTGCGCGACATCCGCAAAATTCTGGATGACCGGCACGACGCGGACGATCCCTATGAGCGCGGCTTTGCCGATAAGCTGTATGAGGACTGCGAGGACCCGACGCTGCAGACGCAGCAGCCGCCGAGACGGCAGCAGAATTCCGTCTCCGGCCCCGTGATTCATGCCTATAACTCCGACTTCCGCCGCGGCGCAGCCCCGCAGCGCCGGGAGGAGCCGACGACCTATCTCGGCCCGGTGGAGGAGGACGACTACGAGCCGCCTCGCCGCCAGTCTCAGCGCTCCCGCCGGGAGCCGGAGCGTGCGCCGCGCCGCGATGAGCAGCCGCGCAGGCACCGCGCCGTGCCGGAATCCGGCTATGATGCCGAGCCGCCCCAAAAGAAGAAAAAACACCGCTTCGCCCGCGGACTCGGCAAGCTCCTGCTCATTTTGCTTGTGCTGTTTGCGCTCGTCATCGGCGTGATGCTGCTGCTGGCCAAGCAGCCGAAGGCCGAGGAGACCCTCGGCGCGCGCCGCGACGGCTGCTCGACGATCCTGCTTGCCGGAACGGACAAATCCGGCGACCGGACGGACACCGTCATGCTGCTGAGCGTCGACCGCAGCGCCAAACGGCTGACACTGCTGAGCATTCCGCGTGATACGAAGGTCAATTCGACCTATACGCCGCATAAGATCAATATCGCCTACGGTGTGAACGGCAAGGATAAGGAGGGCATGGAGGCCCTGATGGACTACGTCACGGAGCTGATCGGCTTCCGGCCGGACGGCTATGTGCTCATCGATCTGGACGTCTTTGTCGATCTCGTCGACAAGATGGGCGGTGTAAAATTCGACGTTCCCTGCGATATGGATTACAGCGACCCTGCGCAGGACCTGACCATCGATCTGAAGGCCGGTATGCAGCGCCTGAACGGCGAGCAGGCCATGGGCCTCGTGCGCTTCCGCTCCGGCTATGCCATGGCCGATCTGCAGCGCGTGAACGTGCAGCGGGATTTCATGCTGGCTGCCATGCACCAGTGGGTCTCCGTCTGGAACCTCTGGCGTTTGCCCTCGGCGGCGCGGCTGCTCTCGGCGCATACCGTTACGGACCTCAGCACACGCAATCTCGTCTGGCTGGCAGAGTCCGTCGCCCTGTGCGGCACGTCGAACCTGCAGACGCTCACCATCCCCTATACGTTCAGCGGCGACGGTATGTATGTTCTGGCCGACCCCTATGAAACGGCCGATGTTGTCAACGCCTATCTCAATCCCTATGAGACGGACGTCTCGCCGGATGATATCTACGGAGGCTGACATGGAAGAGACGTTTCATATTGACACGGTCTGCCACAGCGGCAGGCCGTCCGACCCGCGCAGCGCAAAAGAGACGGCGTGCTACGACCTGCTCGACTCGCTTGGCATCGCCTATGAACGCGTCGACCATGACGCCGCCATGACCATGGAGCTGTGCCATGCCGCAGAGGGCGTGCTGCACATCTCTATCTGCAAAAATCTCTTCCTCTGCAACCGGCAGAAGACGAAATTCTACCTGCTGCTCATGCCGGGCGGCAAGCCGTTCCACACAAAGGACCTATCCGCCAAGCTCGGCTGCGCGCGCCTGTCGTTCGGCCCGCCGGAGGACATGGAGCGCCTGCTCGGCGTGACGCCCGGCTCCGCAACGGTGCTGGCCCTGCAGAACGACACGGCGGGGGAGGTCACGCTCGTCATCGACCGCGCCGTGCTGCAGGCCCCACGCTTCGGCTGCCACCCCTGCATCAACACGAGCTCGCTGGCCTTTTCCACGCAGGATCTGACGGAAAAGCTGCTGCCCGCGCTGGGCCATGCGCCGGTTCTGGTCGACCTGCCGGAGGACAGCGATGCGTGAATTGATGATCGAAGCGGAGTACGCCCCGTTTGCTCCGGACTGGTTTCTGGAAACAGCGTCCTGCTGGTTCACCGTGCAGAAAACGCCCTGCCTGCAGACGGCCGAGGCCGTCATCGGCGAGCCGGCGCTCGAGGCCCTGCAGAACGCGCCGCAGCTGCGCTGGCTGCAGATGACATGGGCGGGCGCAGACCGCTATCTGCATGGCGGCTTCCCGCGCGGTGTGCTGCTCACAACGGCCTCCGGCGCGTTCGGCGAAACGATCGCGGAGCATGCGATCGGGATGCTGCTGGCCCTGTGCCGCCGCCTGCCCTCCTATGCGCGGCAGAAGAGCTGGAACGATCTCGGCTCCGAGCGGCGCGTGGCAGGGGGAACGGCCCTTATCTTCGGCGCGGGCGATCTGGGCGGGTGCATTGCCCGCCGCCTGCAGGCCTTTGGTGTGAAGACGTTCGGCGTCTGCCGCCGGACCTCGCCGGATCGCCCCGGCTTTGACCGCCTTGTCCGGCTGGACGAGGCAGAGACCCTGCTGCCCGCGGCGGACTTCGTCCTGGGCGCGATGCCGCAGTCGCCGGAGACGGCCGGGTGGCTCAGCGCGGAGCGCCTTGCTCTGCTTCCGCAGGACGCCGTCGTTGTGAACGTCGGGCGCGGCAGCTTTCTTGATGCCGATGCGCTGGCACGGGAGCTGCAGAGCGGCCACCTGTTCGGCGCAGGCCTTGATGTGACGGACCCGGAGCCGCTGCCTGCCGCGCATCCGCTCTGGAGCCTGCCGAACTGCATCCTGACGCCGCATGTCGCGGGCGTGAGCTTCGGCCACCTGCCGCAGACGGAGGAGCGCATCTGGCGCATCTGCGCGGAGAATCTGGAGCGCTATGCCACCGGTGAGCCGCTGCGGAACCTCGTGCGGGAGATCCCGCTGTGACGGGCCGCTTTGCGCCCAGCCCGACCGGGCGTATGCATCTGGGCAATATTTTTACCGCGCTGCTCGCGTGGCTTTCCGTCCGGTCGCAGGGCGGGCGTATGCTGCTGCGCATCGAGGACCTCGACCCGCAGCGCAGCCGTGCGGCCTATGCCGAGCAGCTGCGGAGGGACCTTGGCTGGCTCGGGCTGGACTGGGACGGCGAGATGCCGCCGCAGAGCACGAGAAGCCCGGTCTATGCCGCACATTTTGCAAGGCTGGAGGAGCAGGGCCTGATCTACCCGTGCTACTGCTCCCGCAGCGAGCTGCACGACGCCTCTGCGCCCCATGCCTCGGACGGCACGGTGCTCTATTCCGGTGCCTGCCGCGACCTGACGCCGGAGCAGCGCGCCGCAAAGACCCGCCGCCCCGCGTGGCGCGTCCGTGTGCCGGATATCGCCGTCTCGTTCCGGGACGGTGTCTGCGGCCCGCAGACAGAGCGGCTCGCCGAGACCTGCGGCGATTTTATCGTCCGACGCTCCGACGGCGTGTATGCCTATCAGCTTGCCGTTGTGTGCGACGATGCGCTCGGCAGCGTGACGGAGGTCGTGCGCGGCAGCGATCTGCTGGGCTCCACGGCGCGGCAGCTGTGGCTGTTCTCCGTTTTCGGCTATCCCGCGCCGCAATATTACCATGTTCCGCTGCTTGTTGCGCCGGACGGACGTCGCCTGAGCAAGCGGGAACGTGACCTTGACATGGAGGCGCTCCGCGCGCGCTGTACGCCGGAGCAGCTCGTCGGCAGGCTGGCGCAGCTGGCCGGCCTGCAGCCGGGGCCGGAGCCGGTCCGCGCCGCAGACCTCGTCTCCCGCTTCTCATGGGAGCGCATTCCGCGCGGCGAGATCGTGATCCCGGCAAATTTTTCGGACGGATTTCGTGTTTTTCCTTGAAAAACAGCCGTATTGTGCTATAATGAAAAGCGTGAGTAAGGGAAGTCGTACTTCCGACATTGAAAGGATGAATCGCATGTTCAAAATTGTCCGCAAGAAAGAGCTGAATTCTGCCGTTACTCTGATGGAGATCGAGGCTCCCTTTGTCGCCAAGAAGGCGAAGGCCGGTCAGTTCATCATCTTCCGCGTGGATGAGACCGGTGAGCGTGTCCCCCTGACCATCGCAGGCTACGACCGCGAAAAGGGTACGGTAGCCATTATTTTCCAGAAGGTCGGCCTGACGACGAAGATGCTCGGCGCGATGAACGAGGGCGACTATATTCAGGACTTCGTCGGTCCGCTCGGCAAGCCCACGAACACCGAGGGTATCAAGCGCGTCTGTGTAGTCGGCGGCGGCGTCGGCTGTGCGATCGCTCTTCCGTCCGCTCAGGCGTTCAAGGAGGCAGGCGCCGAGGTCGATGTCATTGTCGGCTTCCGCAGCAAGGATATCGTCATTCTGGAAGACGAGTTCAAGGCCTGCAGCGACCATCTGTACCTCATGACGGACGACGGCTCCTACGGCGAGCACGGCTTTGTTACCGTGAAGCTCCAGCAGCTGCTCGAGGCCGGCACGCACTATGACGAGGTCCTCGCCATCGGCCCGATCCCGATGATGAAGTTCGTCTCCAAGACGACCGAGCCCTTCGGCGTCAAGACCACCGTGTCCCTCAACCCGATCATGGTCGACGGCACCGGCATGTGCGGCGGCTGCCGCGTGACGGT
>OGHO01003374.1_pt1 | contig 10662 bp, 10 predicted proteins | sample 1571421 | NCBI WGS metagenome assembly OGHO01 (sample SAMEA2581937, study PRJEB24529) | metagenome | biome: Human gut stool | place: China | collected 2011
GAAGAATATACAAGAAATATGGCGGTTGGTGCATCATTTGCAGACCTTGCAATCATTCTTGTAGATGCAAAGCAGGGTGTACTTGTGCAGACAAAAAGACATGCAAGAATATGCTCGCTTATGGGCATCAAGTATTTCGTATTTGCAGTTAATAAGATGGATCTTGTTGGTTACTCTAAGGAAAGATTTGATGAGATTACAGCACAGATAGATGAATTATCTAAGGAATTAGGACTGGCAAGTGTAAATTTTATCCCTGTTTCAGCTACAGAGGGCGATAATATCACTAAGAAGTCAGATAACACACCTTGGTATGATGGTGAAGCACTTCTTACTTATCTTGAAAATGTTGATGTAAGTCAGAAAAAGCAGGAAGAAGGCTTCTATATGCCAGTTCAGAGAGTATGCCGTCCAGACCATACATTCAGAGGCTTCCAGGGTCAGATAGAGTCTGGTGTAGTATCGGTAGGTGATGAGATAACAACCCTTCCAAGTGGTGAAACTGCCAATGTAAAGAGTATTCTTATAGGAGATAAAGACAGCCAGAGTGCACAGGAAGGACAGCCTGTTACTATCCAGCTTGATAAGGAAGTTGATGTATCAAGAGGATGTGTTCTTGCAGCGAAGACAACACTTCCAGTTATCAAGTCTTTCACAGCTACAATGCTATGGATGGATGATGAAGAACTTACAGTTGGTAAGGATTATATCGTAAAGATAGGAACTAAGCAGGTGCTTGGTGTATTAAAGAATATCCAGTACAAGATAGATGTTAATACAGGTAAGTTTATTCAGGCTAACGGACTTAGCAAGAATGAAATTGCAGTATGTGATATCGGACTACAGGAGCCAGTTGTCATAGATGAATTCGCTAAACATAAGACACTTGGTGAGCTTATACTTATAGACAGAATAAGCAACATGACATCTGCCTGCGGTGTTGTTACTGACACAAGTGTATATGACAAGAAGGAAGTCAAGTGTGCATTTGTAAATGGCAATATCAAGGGTAATGCAGATTTATTTGAAGAATATTACTACAACCTTGAAAGTGCCACAGTTACAAAGGTAAGTCCAGCCGGAAAGAACTATACAGTAGGGCAGGAAATCAGTGTAAGTGGTGACTCTTACAACTATCCTGACAGCTTTGATGTACTAGTATTCAGGGATAGAGTAGCGGTTGCTGTAAGAAATAAGAAGATAGAGTCTATAGAAAAGATAGAAGATTATACATACGCAGGACTTCCAGTTGTAAACAGCAGAGGTTTTGCAGTCAAAGCAGCCAACGAGAGCGAATACGCCCAGTTACTCGCAGAACTTGATGCCGTTAAGGAAGGCAAAGAAGCTCTCAATGATACATTCTTCAACAAGTGGACAGACTTTGGAACATACCGAAAGATAGTATTCAAAGATGAAGTCCGGGACTATGTGATCTAAATGAGCCGTGCCAGACGAAAGGATAACAAAAAGCTGTGCTAGCACAAAGCTTTTTGTTAGACTTTAGTCTGATAGGGCGAATGCCCTACAGTCCAAGAAAGCAAAGCTTTCTTGGACTTGCGCACGGCGTAGTAGTGGGAAGCAAAAGCCATATCAAAGTGCTGTGCTTGCACAAAGCACTTTGATGCGACTTTAGCTGATAGGGCGAATGCCCTACAGTCTAAGAAAGCGAACGCTTTCTTAGACTTGCGCACGGCGGAGTAGTGGGAAGCAAAGTCGTATTAATATTTTTTATTTGTCAGCAGTCTGCTTATTAGAAGCTGCTTCATTTTTCCTGTCGGCTATCTTAGTATCAGCCCTGTCGACCCAGCAGCCGAATATAATTCCACCGATAATAAGTATTATAACAATAGCAACAGTTATATTTCCTGCCATATAAACTCCATTCCGCAGGCTGTAAATCTATACTATAGACCTATAACATTATCTTATTATTATGCTTTGTATGCCAGTTGTATGATAATCACAGCCTGCAATATAATAATAATTAGTTAAATCTGTTAATTAGTCAAATAAAGATATACGATATCTGATGGAACGTATGATTTTATATATGATAGTTCCGAAAATTCCAAGTGTAATACTAAGTGTAGAACCTATAGCTACAAATCCACCAATAGCGATAGCCATATATGTTAATATGTTCATAATAATCCTCCATTCTTGCGCTGCTTCTTAGCGCATCTCAAGTTTGTGCGAAGCACAAATCTTGCGTGTGAAAAATCTTATTTTTCACACTAATCCTCTTTTCTATGCGCGTTTTCTGTATATATGCTTTGCATATTTTTAGTTTAGTTTTTTAGTTGTCCGCACTAAACATAAAATATTGACATCATCATAAAAAGAGAATCAGCCTATTTTTCACCGTCCATATTGTGGATATAATCGACGACAACCGTCAGGATGGAAAAAAGATTTTCCGTAGATCTGTTATATGTAAAATAATGCTCATGGTTATTATCAGCATTGTAATAAGCTGATATAAGCATAGCATTAATTCTTGCAGAATAGCGTATGCCAGTTCTTATATTAATGCTTTCTGATATATTTGAGTTAGGATTGCCTAACATCTGTGTGGTGCAAGGTCTTGAATCATCTATAGAAGGCTCTGGTGTCGCAAAAACCCTGCATTCATGATTGTATCTGATATTAGAATTAAAACTGGCATCTGGAGCACTTTCACAACTATATGAGTATGATGTGTCAGAAAAAATATTCTCATTAAAAAGGTCACAGGAATAAGCCTGTACTTTATCGAGGTACATAGTTCCCAAAAGAATAGCGATTATAAATATGTAATTAATAAGTCGCAATGTTCTTTTTTTCATCACTTTGAGTACCCCTTTCTTGATATTTTATGTATAATAACATACATTTTATGCTTTGTCGAACGTTTAATTGCATATTTTTAGTATATTTTCAGCATATTAGTATAGTGTTAATATGTTTTATAAAGTTCTCTGAATATTAAAATGTATCACTTATTCCTTTTTCGACAAAATATGACTATTAACTAGTGGTATAAATATTGTAAACATTTCCTTTGGTGTAATGAGATTTACTAAGGAGCTTATTATTAAAAGAGTGGGATAAAGGCTAAGAAGGGTGAGAAAGATGAACAATATAAAAAGAAAGATATCAATCAGCTTTATTATATATATGTTTATAACTGTACTGTGTGGATGTAGGGATAATCAGTATGATGTTAATGCAAATGAAGGTGTGCAGCTTAAGGAAATTATAATCGGAAGTGATATTCAGCCGCCTTTTAATTATGTGGATTCTGATGGTAATCCGACAGGTATAGATGTGGAGCTTGCTACAGAGGCATTCAGAAGGATGGGATATAAAGCAGTATTTGTAAATATAAACTGGGATGATAAGCAGGAGCTTTTATCAAGCCATACTATAGATTGTATATGGGGAAGCTTTAGCATGAATGGAAGAGAAGATAAGTACAGATGGGCAGGTCCATATATGAAAAGCCGTATAGTGATCGCGGTTAATAAAGACAGTGATATATATACGACAGAAGATCTTTTGGATAAAACTGTAGCTGTACAGGCTGCAAGTAAGCCTGAGGAGATGTTTCTTAACATGGCAGACAGCAGAATACCAAGGATACGTTCACTGTTGTCCATGAAAAACAGGGAGCTTACATATCCTATGTTGAGTAAAGGATACGCTGATGCTCTTGCTGTAAATGAGGTTATCATAAATCAGTATATGAAGGATTATAATATGCAGTTCAGAATACTTGATGAAGCATTAGATACAGTTGGTCTTGGCGTTGCATTTGATAAAAATGATAAACGTGATATAGACAGAAGACTCACAGATATACTTATTAATATGCGTGATGATGGTACGGAAAAGGAAATACTGGAAAAATACGTAGGAGATACTGATAAGTATCTGGAGGTAGGAACTTATGAATAAGAAGTATTATATTGGTAAAAAAAATATAAATATATTTCTTATAGAAACGGTGATGGGAGTGATTCTTATTGCTATTGTAGCTGTTTTTGCAATAAGAACAGATATCATATCAGCACAGAAGAATCTGTCATATACAGCTGGACATATTAATGACCAGTGTAATAGTGTGACAAGAATTAATCTTGCAGCCGAGACGAAGAGTCTTATGAGGGTTATAGGAAGCGCACAGCAGATAAAACAGAATATAGTATACGAAAAAAGAATAAAAGAAAATGCAGATTATATATTTTCACAGGAATTTCTTAAAAAGAATACAGAAGAATGTTATCTTAGTGCAGTTATATTATTAGACAATAATGGAAAGCCTGTAGCACAGTATTATAAAGATGATATGGAAACTGTGGAGCTTGATGAGTATATGGAAAGCAGTTCATTATTAGATGTTGCAGACAATGCTTTGAAATCATTTGCAACCAGAATAGACTTAGAGGATGGCTCTTATGTAGATATGGCTGCTAAGGGTATGGCAGATGGAACAGGAATAGTTATAACCTGCTATCATACATCGACAGAATATGCTGATGATTACAATCTGTCTTTTGATCATATATTGTCTGGATATTATGACAGCGAGGGTGGAACAGTTGTTGTAACAAGTGGAGATAAAATAATATCATCCAGCAATGAAGATATGATAGGTAATAGTGTTGATGATTATATTATATTAAAGAAAATAAAGGATTCTGATGAGAGCGGAAAGCTTATGCACGCGCAGAGCAGCAAATCACCTTATAGTCATGATTTTGGTCTTATGAAGCGGGGAAGGGATTATTATGTATATATATATCTTCCTGAGAGAGCTATATTTGATAACACAATATCACACATAATATATACATTTGCCATATATATGTACATAATAGTAATATACAATATGTTAAGATGGAAAACAGGGCAGATTTATGAAAAAGAACAAAGCGAACTTTCACAACAGTATGCTTCTGAGCTTGCAAAAAAGAATGAGCAGTTAAAGGAAGCTATAAGAAGGGAAGAACAGGCAAATGCGGCTAAATCGGATTTCCTTTCGAGGATGACACATGATATAAGAACTCCTCTTAATGGAATTATCGGACTTTTAAAGATAGATGAGAAACATATGACAGATACAGCACTGGTTAATGAAAACAGGAAAAAGATGGAGGTTGCTGCCAATCATCTTCTTTCGCTTATCAATGATGTTTTACAGATGAGCAAGCTTGAGGATGGAGATATAGAGCTTGCAAATGAGGTTGTTGATCTTAACCAGTTAGTAGGGGATGTAATCACGATTGTAGAACAGCGGGCGGCAGATGCAGGTGTTACATTAGAATATGACAGACCATCAGAAAATATGTTTTATCCCTATGTATATGGCAGTCCGCTGCATTTAAGACAGATATTTCTTAATATATATGGAAACTGTATTAAATATAATAAAGTAGGGGGATATGTTAGAACTGATTTTTCGTGTGTATATAAAACAAGTGATAAGGTTTTATATGAGTGGACTATATCCGATAACGGAGTGGGAATGAATGAAGAGTTCTTAAAACACATATTTGAACCCTTTGCACAGGAAAAATCAGATGCGAGAAGTATATATCAGGGTACCGGACTTGGGATGGCTATAGTAAAAAGACTTATAGATAAGATGGATGGAACTGTGAAAACCATAAGTGAAAAGGATAAAGGCACAACATTTGTTATAAGAATCCCATTTAAAACAGCAGATGTACAAGATGTGAAGAATAATAACAGTGAAGAACTTATCACACAAAAAAAGACAGAAAAAGAATATATGAAAGGATATGCACAAAAGAATACAGGTGAAGCACTAGATATTATAGGTGTACGTCTTTTACTTGCTGAGGATAACAAACTTAACCAGGAGATAATAGAAACATTTCTTAGGGATGAAGGGGCTTTAGTTAAGACCGTTTCTGATGGACAGCAGGCTGTAGAAGAGTTTGGTATGTGTAAGGAAGGTACATATGATGCCATACTCATGGATGTTATGATGCCTAAGCTTGATGGAATGACAGCGACAAGATTAATAAGGGCTATGGATAGAGCTGATGCCAGGGTGATACCAATAATAGCCATGACTGCAAATGCATTTGAAGAGGATGCAAGAAAATGTATAGCAGCAGGCATGAATGTACATATGGCTAAACCACTTGACCTTGACGAGGTTATAGAAGTTATCGCCAGACTATGCAGTTAAGATAAAGAAACTAGTTGAGATAAAGAAACGTAAAAATATAAGCAATGTATGTATACAGGAAAAGTGAAGAGTCAAAGAAAAAGGTTGCAGATTATTACTGTGTGGGATAATATGATATAAGCAGCAGGATATTTATTCCTGACATATTTATATAGGTTATAAGAGAGGCTGATAATGAGCGAAACAATACATCCACATGGACACTATCATTCACCTGAAGCTAAAAAGAAACAGCTTAACAGAATATCAAAGGCTATAGGACATCTTCAGCATGTAAAGACAATGATTGAAAACGATGATGATTGTGCTGATGTACTTATCCAGTTAACAGCAGTTAATTCAGCATTACATAATCTTGGTAAAGAGATTATTAATGAACATATGACACATTGTATAGTACATGCCATTGAAAATGGTGATATGAAAGCGGTAGAAGACTTCCAGAAGTCTGTTAAAAAGTTCTTATGATTATCCCCCCACCCGGCTTGTGAAAGTGTAAAAATTATATATAATATATTGATAAGGTTTAATGTCCCAGATAAAACATTCAGGTATGCTGTATAGTTAAGGTATCTGAAAAAGATTTGTTTGGGACATTTGTATTGTAAAAGAAATAAGGATTTGGATATATGGCTGAATATATTAAAAGTAAAAACAGGAAGAAAAGTATAGCAGCAGCTGTGCTTGTATTAATAGTACTGCTAATGACAATAGAATGTCTTTTTGCAGGCTCTGCCAATATGACCTTCATGGATTGCATACATGCACTTTTAAGAAAAGGAACACCTGCACAGATAAGGATAATATGGAATATAAGGGTTCCGCGTGTGCTTGCAGCACTTATAGCAGGGGCAGGATTGTCTGTATCAGGGCTTATTATGCAGACAACACTTAACAATCCTATGGCTTCACCATCTACATTAGGTGTATCTAATGCAGCTGTGTTTGGTGCTAATCTGTCCATCATAGCATTTGCAGGTGGCTTTTTATCAACAGGAAACAATATAAGTAACTATACATCAGGTATTAATCCATATGCAGCATCACTTATGGCTTTCATATTCTCAGTGCTTTCAGTGCTTGTTATACTTGGATTATGCAGGATACGTTCGTTTGATCCGGGTGTTGTAGTACTTGCCGGGATTGCTATTGGTTCTGTCTGGACTGCTGCCACAACGATACTTCAGTTTTATGCAACAGATGTAGGTCTGTCGGCAGCTGTTATATGGAATTTTGGTGATCTTGGGAGAGCTACTTATAAGACAGATCTGATTATGTTTGTTGTCGTGGCAGCAGGATTTTTGGTGTTTATGATACTATCATGGAGATATAATGCACTACTTAGTGGTGATGTTGCAGCTAAAAGTGTAGGAGTAAATGTTGAATTATTAAGATTCATATCGCTGCTTCTTAGTTCTGTTATAGTTGCGGTATGCGTATCATTTCTTGGGATAATAGGCTTTGTTGGTATTATCTGTCCACATATAACGAAAAAAATATGGGGACAGAATCACCACTATTCCATACCTGTGTCAGCGCTTACGGGAAGTCTTTTACTTTTGTTTGCTGATACAATATCAAGAAGCATAGGAAATGGTTCGGCTCTGCCAGTAGGAGCCATAACCTCACTGCTTGGTGCACCTTTTTTTGTTGCAATTATATTTTCACGGAGGTGCAATAATGTTTAAGATAGACAATCTGTGTTACAGATATAAAAAAACATCCCCATATGTTCTTGATGGTGTATCTTTAGAGCTTGAAAAAGGTGAAATAGGAATAATGCTGGGCAGAAATGGAGCAGGAAAGACTACACTTTTTAACAGTATATTAGGAATAAGCAGACCTGTGTCAGGAACTATAAGCTATGATGGTATTGATATGACTAAGGCTTCAAGGAGCCAGAGAGCGAGGAAAATAGCATATGTACCACAGAATATACAGTTTGGTACATTATCAGTGTATGATTCTATAATGCTTGGACGGCTTTCATATTTTGGAGTAAGGGCGGCAGATAGTGACAGAAGGGTTGTCGAGAATATAATAAAAGAGATGAAGCTTGAGGAACTTGCAGTGCGCAGTGTTTCAGAGTTATCAGGAGGCGAGAGACAAAAGATTGCTATTGCAAGAGCCATGGCACAGCAGCCTGGACTTATAGTGTTTGATGAACCGACGGGGAATCTTGATCCTGCCAACGAAGAACTGATCATTCTTGAAGCAAGGAAGCTTGCTAAACAAAAGAATATATCTATACTGTCATCTCTGCACGATATAAACCAGGCTTTATATTTCGGCGATAAGTTTTTCTTCCTTAAAGATGGAAAAATAAAGTATGCCGGTTCACATAATATAGTTACAAAAGAGGTCATAAAGGATATATACGATGTTGATGTAAAGATTATTACTGTGGATGACAGAAAAGTTGTAGTCAAGAATCCCATGATGACAAGAATCTCATGATGATAAAAAGGAAAGGGCAAAATAATATGAAAAATATGAAGAAAAGTAAATTAATCAAAAAGGTAGCTGCATGTCTTATGGTTGTTGTATCCATATTTGCCATGTGTGCATGTAAAACAACTTCTGATAATAGTACAGGCACGACACAAAATCAGGCAGAGCTTACAATAACAGATATGATTGGAAGAAGTGTTACAGTTAAGCCGGGAAGCTATAAAAGAGTTGTATGTATAGGTGCCGGAGCGTTAAGAATGTATAGCTACGTTGGAGATGTCAGCCTGTTGTGTGGTGTTGAAGATATAGATAACACAACTCTTAAGGACAGACCTAAAATGTTTGATTCAGTAGCAAGACCTTATGTTATGGCATATAGCGAAAGCTTTAACAAACTGCCATCCTGTGGTGTTGGAGGTCCTAATGCACAGACAGCGGAAGCAGAGAAGATTCTTTCATGTGACCCTGATATAGTTATATCAGAGTATGAGGATGTAGAAAAAGAAAATGCACTTTATGAACAGCTTGGGGTACCTGTTATTACTTTAAAGGCAGGAGTTAATGGTGTGTTTGATGATTCATTTAAGGAAAGCATGGAACTTCTTGGTAAGATATTTGAAAGAGAAAATGAGGCAGAACAGCTTACACAATATATAGATGATCAGAGAAAACAGATAACAGAAAGAACTGCTGGTATTGAAGATAAAGATAAACCATCTGTATATATATGTGGTCTTGGTAACTGGGGAACAACCAATCATCTTATGACAGCACAGAATTATGTATCATTTAATATAGCAAATGTAAAAAATGCGGTAACAGGACTTGCAAAGAATGGTATTCAGTCTATAGAAGAAGAAAAATTCACAGATATCGGAGCTTCAATAGATATAATGATTATTGATGCAGCAGCTGTTAAGAATATTAAGCCATTATATAAGAATAATCCGGATATGTTTAATACATGTAAGGCATGGAATAATAATGAGGTATATCTTGAGATGGCATATAATGCTTATTATACTAATTATGAAACAGCTCTGATCAATACATGGTATATAGCTAAAACAGTATATCCTGAATTATTTAAGGATGTTGATATAAAAGAAAAAACAGATGAGGTTACTGAGGCATTTTTAGGAAAAGCTATGTCAGATGAGATATTTTCTGCACCGTTAAGCTTTGGTGGATATAAGAAAATAGATACCGCAACATTCTTTAACTAAATGAAATAGAGTGTAGAAATGAAGAATGGAGGACTATAATGATTGATAAGAAAGAGGTTATAGAATTCTTTGATAAATGTGCACCAGGCTGGGATGCCTGTATGATAAGAAATGATGATATTATCCAAATGATCCTTGATAATGCCGGTGTAAAAAAGGATAGCAGGGTTCTTGATGTAGCCTGTGGAACAGGAGTACTTATACCTGATTATTTATCGCGTGACGTAAGTGCTGTTACAGCCATAGATATATCCAGTGAAATGATTAAAATAGCACAGAGTAAGTTTAAAGATAAAAGAGTGGAATTCATCTGTGCAGATGTCATGGAATATGATTTATGTGATGGCTATGATTCGGTTGTTATATATAATGCGTTTCCACATTTTACACAGCCTGACAGACTTATAGAAATATTATCAGGAAAGCTGAAGCCTGGTGGAAGAATAACAGTGGCACATGGCATGAGCCGTGAAAAGATAGATGCACATCATAAGGGCCGTGCATATAAGGTGTCTGACGGACTTATGGAGGCAGACAGGCTTGCAGATATATTTAAAAAGTACACTAATGTAATAAATGTTATATCTGATGATAATATGTATCAGGTAGTTGGAGAGGTATTTTAATAAAATATAAAAAATATTTAAAAAGTGCTTTACAAATATGTATTTATAATGTAATATATATCAAGTCGGGTGACCGATATAAAACATATGAATACATATGAGCAGGCAGTCGTGGCGGAATTGGCATACGCGCTAGACTAAGGATCTAGTCCATATTGCT
>OGHO01003375.1_pt1 | contig 10660 bp, 6 predicted proteins | sample 1571421 | NCBI WGS metagenome assembly OGHO01 (sample SAMEA2581937, study PRJEB24529) | metagenome | biome: Human gut stool | place: China | collected 2011
AGGTGCATCACGGTGAGGCACCTCTGTGTCATCGTGATACGGCTGCATATCTTTTTCGCGAAGATATGAGTATATTTCGCTGGCACCATCGTTATGTGAAAACTGATGGACGAAAATATCAGCGCCGGCTTTTTCACTGTCTGCGATGAGTGCATAAGCACTTTCGTCACCAATATACGATAATCTGTAATTGCCGAGTTTTAGGTCAGACGCATTATCTACCGGGTAGAGCAGCGCAGTCTTTTCTTTTTCAGAAATTCTTATTTCCTTGTGTTCTTCAATATCCCGAATAAAGAAATCGGGAATGTCTGAATTATCATTGACTGAAAAATCAGCTGCCTCATCGTGAGGCAGTGCCTTTTCTTCTTCAGAGAGATAGACCAGATCGTCAAAAGCGAGATTTTTCAAGGCAACCTCATTCATCTCATCTAAAGAATCATACTGTTCCTCACGGGCATTTGCATTGCCGTACTCAGTTATTATGCGGTAATTCACAAGATCCGCATATACACCGATAATAGTGTCAGTATCCTCATCAGTAGTATATGCAAGATCAACGTGGGTCAGGTCGTCGAAATCGGCAGTGCTGCCGTATTCTGTTTCGCAGAAATCATTGATATATTCAATGGCTGCTTCCAATGCTCCAGAAGAAGCTGCCTCATCATGAGGCAGTTCATCGGTATGCTGTTCAAGTTCATCTGAGATAGCCTTCTTTAGTTTCTCGGCAACAGAATGATAGGCTTTGAAACTGGAGAGATAGTCAACCACGCCGCCGTATCCATCGCCGATATCCTGACGTTCACCGTAAGTTGTGCCGTCCGGCATATTTATAGTGAATTTTGTTTTAGCATATCCCTGATGATCGTCTTTCAGTTCTCCGCTGTCAATGGCAGCGTATAGTTTATCAGAGTTACCACCATATGCTTCAAGTTCCTGCTGACGTTTGGACACCCAATCTGTATCCTCACGCTTCATTATAGTATCAAATTCGAGGACGGAGTAAGTTTTACCTTCCTCAAATGCTGGACTTTCGCTCCACTCGCAGGTGATAGTAGGCTGCTTTTCCGAGATGTCCTTTTCTGTAGGTTCAACTATTCCTATTGACATATCAGATTTTTCTTCTTCAAAATTATCAAAGGTCAGCTGAGCGCTGGTTTCTTCTGAAAAAGCTGCTACATTATTGTCATATAGGTGATCACGCTGTTCTATATTGAAAAGATATCCGAAAACCTGCGCCGTGATTTCGTCCGTCCACTTATCCTCGGAGATTTCACCAGAATCAAGAAACTCCGTGATTTCTTCTTCCGGGAATCCCAGTCCGGGGTTATGCCCGGTGTGGTTCGTAAGCTGAGTTACCAGTTCCGAAACTGAATCCCGGCAGAGGCTGCGAAACTTCGGATAGCCGGATTCAGCTGTGAGAGTTCGTGCGGCTTCCGCTGCGGTGCTCCAGTCGTTGAACCGAAAGGGAGCGTTCACGGAACTGCGCTCGATTTTCTGATATTCCTCCTTGACGTGCGGCTGAGCACGAATATACTCTTCCGCATAAGTGGCGAACAGTTCTGGTGTGAGCTTGATCTGGATATCCAACCTGGTGCGCTTAATATCCTTGCGAATAGATTGAAGCCGGCTGTTTTCAAAGCAGTGCGGATATTCATAGTGAATTGCGAAATGCTCTGCGTCAAACTGCGTATAACGGCGGGCTGATTCAATATCATTTTCGGTAATGTATCGCCCTTCGTCAACCGCCTTGCGGATTGCCTTTGCAACAACCTTCCAGCCAAATCTGACAGTTTGTTCATTGCCGATATTTCCGAGGATCAACGCAAGTCCCTTGCCGTCATGATTTGAGAACTTGACGATTCCGCCGCGAGAACCGCCGCCGATTCCATATTCATTTTTCAGAAACTTCGCAAGCTCGTCATTGGTGGGGGAGTTATCCGAAATGTACTCTGTTATGCGGAATTTTCCCCCTGCCGAATGATTTCCGTGCAGGATCTCGTCTTCAAGCAGCTTCTGCGCAAATTCACTTTTGGGGTCGATTTCTTCTGGACTGTCTGAAAAAACAGAAATGGTATCTGTTTCATCAGATACCATCTCGTCATCTTCATTTAACTCTTCGTCATCATACTCAGCCGAATATCCTTGATCTTCATCAACTTCCCACGGTTCCGAACTTCCTCCGCCAGCCAGGTCACGCTCGTCCGGATTGATTCCCATGCTGCTTCCTGGGCTGCTATATCTATTTCCGTCCTCTGCTGTGTGCTCTCCGTATAAGTCTGGCTGAGCTGCGCCTTCTTCATCAGAGTACGTGTCGTGCGGTTCCTGGCGCTCTCTGCTTTCCGTCCGATCTCCTTCCAGATTCTCAGATACAGCCCACTCATGTTCACCAGGTCGAGCGCTGTCGGATCCATTTCGTTCATCATATCGACCGCCTTGCGCTCCAGCGGCGTCATGTCCTTCCTTCCGTAATTCCGGAATTTCGGGTTCAGCAGTCCGTTCCTGTCTTCCTCGTAGGGGATATCGTAAATGTCTTCCGCATACTCCAGCTTCATAATGCTCATATTCTTTCCTCCTAACAGTCCGGTCAACGTCCCGCAGCACTTCCTGCGCCAGTGCGGTTGCAGCATTTCCGACTTCGACAATGGACAGGTCGCTGTTAAACTTTGCAGCGTCAGAAAAGTCGTAATCAGCTTCTATGCCACATCTTGTCATGCAAATGCACTCCGCACTCAGGCGTATGAAATTTGCTATGCGAGGGTCGATTGCCATTGAATTATTTAGTTTGTTATCATAATTATACACTGTATCTATATTTTTGTCAAGACTTTTCTGCAAAAAATCTTCAAAAGATATAGCGTTTTCTGCATTTTCGGTGTTGTACTTTCCAACGATGCCGTCAGCCATGCGTTCAGAGAGCTTCCACTTGGCATTATATGTTTTTCCATAGGTCTGGCTGACGTCAAAAAGATACATCAGCTCGGTATTATTACGGTCCATGAAAATTGCAGTGGACCGTTCTCCGTGTCTTACATATCTTCCCACATTGTTCCACTGTGTAAGAGTTCCGCACATAACAGCTTTAGGGTTCTGTTCAGTAAGAAGCATGGCAGCGCAGAAGTTCAGACGCCAGAAATTTGAAGTAAGCCGCAGTGTGTTCTGCCACACCTGTGGGTCGCGAAGCTGTGAGAGCTTGTAATCGTATATCTGTGCGATATCGTTAAATCTTGACATCATGTTCCTCCGTGAAATATCTGCGGATAGCAGCAGACACTATTTCTGTAAGTTCTTCAGGCGTTTTACCTTCCATAAATTCCGATACGATTTCAGCCGGCACAGCAATTTTAACGGGCGGCTTGGGCTTAAGGATCTTGGTGATTGCTGTGGTAGTTAAGCTGGATTCGTCATGCAGTTCTTTTACATTGGCTCCGGTGAGCTTCATCTCCGGGTGTTGTGTCAGAACATTTATGATCGTACTCTGTACGTCTGAGCTGAGATCTGCAAGCATTTCAGCCGCAGCTATGTTAATTACGCCGTTATCAAGCATGACCAGAAAATCCTGCTTCAGTGCATTGAGATGTGCGTACTTCTGAGCCTGTTCATGTGACAAATGAAGTTCAGATTCCGCTTTATCTCCGAGAACTGCGGCGGTTCTTATCTGCTCCGAAAGTAGCAGCGTTGAATATCTGCTGCGATTGCTCTCGACTACAATGCGTTCTACATATTCATCGGTTATCAGATCGTTGCTGCCAATTCGGCACGGAACTTTGGTCCACATGAGCTGTTCTGCAGCTGCTCTGCGCCGATTTCCGGACAAGATCTCATACTCGCCATTACCAGCTGACCGTACAAGCAGCGGCTCGGTAATGCCAATCCTTGATATGTCCGATTTAAGGTCAGTGAGATCGCCGGCATTGGTGAATATCGGGCGGCGGAATGGCAGAAGTCGTTCCAGCTCGATATTGTATGCCTTTTCATCAGTAAAACACTTTTGGATTATATCGTCGAGCGTTTCACCGTGACGTTCTTCTGCCATTTCTTCTTTCGGTTCATCTTCGGCAACTGAGGAGGAAACGGAGTAGCCGTCATCAGGCAACGGCAGCGGATCTACTACATCATCTTCAAGAGGAACATAAATTTCAGTGTCAGCAGTCGGTTCTTCAGCAGGAACAACACGCTTAACTGTGGCTTCCGGTGCGATGTTATCTTCCGCTTCCTCTGTTTCGCGCTGTTTCCTTGCCATTCTTCTAAGTGCATTCAGATCCATGTGATATCCTCCGTATCCGATAAGTATCCATATCTAATAAGTTCAGCCAGCCCGGCTGCGATAATTGATTGATCTACTACAAGAAATCCATCGTTAAGCACCAGGCAGCTAAATACATACTGTGCATTCAAGCTTAGTCTACTATCTTCAAGAGGACTGCACTGTATATCTATCATTTTTGAACTACCTCATATAATCGTATTGGAGCGCAGCAGCGGAGTTTACCGCCTATGCACATATTGTGGGGCATGGCGAACCATGCCCCAAAAGGAGAAGTATATATAAACCCCTGTGGCTGGGGAGAGTTATAAACTAAATAGCGAATGGAGTTATTATAGCTCCTGTTCTTCGTCCTCGTCCTCATCATCATTTAAAATATTATCGCTTGTTTCCTGCTGGGTTTCAAGATACATCTTACGCCATTCTGAAAGAAAATCAGATTTCTGCAGGCAGAAGTAGAAGAATTCAGATATCTCGTCATTGGTAAGCTCATCGCCGATTATCTCGGTGACTTCCTTACGCTTCAGCGTAATTTTCTTTGAATACTGATTGGGTGATGATTTCTTTTTTTCGGTATTCTGCTTAACCGGCTCCTGCGTAGATTTTTTATCACTCTTTTCAGCAGGTTTAGGAGTTTCATCGTATAGTTCGATAATATCGCTTTCAGATACGAATTTGAGTGAAGCAAGTTCTTCAGCCTGTTCAGCGGATATTTTACGATCGGGGAAGCGATTGAGGTACGACGCTATGCCTCTCTGACTTTCGTCAGGCATTCCCGAAAAAGAAACAGCCGACAGGAGATTGATCCTGCCGGAATCCAGCAAATTCATGAGTTCCGGAACAAGCCTGGAGCAGGCAATGTATCGCTGAACTGTCGCACGTCCTTCGCCATACTTCTCGGCAATAGCAGCCGTTGAACGGGGACTGCCTAAAGCTATAAGTGCTTCACGTTGTGCCTTATAGGCATATGCCCGTTCGGATGGGAGCAGTTCAGTCCTCTGACAAAGATTCGTATCAGCCATCATAAGCTTGGCTCGATTCTCATCAACGTCCTTGACAACGCTGGGAATGGCGGTGATACCGGCGATCCGGCAGGCTTCCACTCGATTGTGACCGGCAATAATGTGGTATTTACCATTATCAAGTGGGCATACGATTATAGGAGAAAGCAGACCGTTTTCCTTGATGGATTCAGCCAGTTCGTGCAGCTTGAACTCGCTGTACATTTTGAACGGCTGGTTTTCCCAGGGAACGAGCTGATTTATGGGTATTTCCTTTTCAGTATTCTGAACGGCATTATCATTTCCGAGGAAGTCCGTCATGTGAAGTTTGCCAGTGTTGCTTGATGTCCCTAAATTAAATCCCATTTATATAGCCTCCTTGCTGAGTATCTCGGTTACAAGCTGTCTGTACTGTCCACCGACCACGCTGTTTTTCTTGGAGATAAGTGATTTCTGCTCAGCGGTGCTGTTTGCAGCTTCGATACGCTTGCTGATAGATGTGGAGAATACAAGATTTCCATAACGTTCCTTCAGTGCAGCGTCAACAGCCTGTCCCATTTGGGTGTTGTCGGTCATGGTTTCAAGTATTCCACATATTTCAAGTTCGGGATTTATGTTATCCTTTACCAGATTGAAGATATCCTCAAACTGCACAATGCCATTAAGTGCAAATTTCTGTACCTGCACCGGAATGATAACACCGTCCGCTGCTACAAGCGCATTCGTCACCAGTATTCCCAGCGAGGGAAGGCAGTCAATAAGTATGTAGTCATACTCGGTCATCATTTCATCGGATAACAGAGCCTTGCGAAGTATCTGCTCTCTGCACATAGTCTGAGCCAGGAACATATCGGCAGTCGCAAGAGAAATATCAGCCGGTATGTAATCTATGTCCTCGCTTTTTGCGGTCACAATGCACTCTGAGATCTTTGCCTGTCCCTTGAGTACGTCCACCATTGTCTTGGAGCCGGTGAAGTCATAGCCGAGATAGTCACTCAGATTGCCCTGAGGATCAAGGTCGATACAGAGTACTCTCTTACCCTGTTCAGCCAGTCCTGCTGCGATGTTTACTACGGTCGTGGTCTTACCTACGCCGCCTTTCTGGTTTGCGATTGCGATAATTTTTCTTGTCATAATGTAGTCCTCCTGCCGTAATCGGCAACATTTCTTTTCCGTCCTTGAATGTATAAGGCATAGGCAGGGCGGAAGGACTTACCGCCCATCGGGGAGCTACCCCGCTATGCCCGTCAACTCCTTTCGGAGGTCAACGCTTGTTCATATCGTGATTGACCCTTGCGCTCCAGTAGTTGCTGATTGTATTTGGCGCATTATACAATGCGGTGATGAGATAGTTCCTGATATTATGGATATCGCTAGAATTATTCCTCATGGTTTCAATTACATATTCGATATGGCTGCTGTTTAGCTTCAAGAAAACGCTTTTAACGACTTCACTGGGTTTTTCTTCACCATTTACCCGAATTGTAGGCTTGGTGTAGCACACAGTATCAACGATAATGCTTACCAATTCGTTGATTACATTTTTCTTTTCGGGATTTTGCTGAATAAGAAAATCATATTCAGTGTTATCACGGATAATCTGAAAGTAGTCCGAGCGTTTGCCGATATCTTCGGATTGATTGATAGGATTGATTAACTTAGGTTTTATTTCTTTAGTTTTATATATAGAGCAGTTCGGCGGTTTTGTGAAATCTTGTTCTTCCTTTTCGTTAGAACAAGTTGTAACGTTTGGGTAAAACAAGTTGTGCGCTTTTGTCATAACTGGAGCGCTGCCATCCGATGTGCTGCTTGGCTCTGTTATGCCATTTGTTACTGATTCGCTTTGCTTTACTGCTCCGTCCAGTTGTGCGCTTTTGTCACAACTGGATTTACTGCCGTTTGAAAGGATCCCAGCAAGCAGCTCCATGTCATCATTGATACAGAAGTAACGCTTTGCAGGCATACCCTGTACCTTGCACTGAATAAGTCCGGATTTGGTAAGCGTATCAATGCAGCGGCGCTGCTGTCTGGCTGTCAGAGCGGTGGATTCCTCCAGGTCCTCTACAGTGGAGTAGAACCAGTCACCGTCAGTGAGCAGTCCATGCTGATCATAATAGGCATACTTGGAAAGCAAAGCTCCGTATACTACGGCTTCCGCCAGTCCGATTGCATGAGCAAGCTGACGATTTATCGACATTGTGTTGTCAGGGTTAAGAAGCTTGAAGATAGCTTTCATGCGCTACCTCCTTTGCTTCGGGGAGTTATACTTCATGGTGTCCTCCGTTTTCTGTTCTCCAATGGAATACAAGCATAGCAAGGGACGGTGGAGAACGCTACCGTCCCGAGGGTTCGCGGTTCCCGCTATGCCGTGGTGCCGTTCGCAGGGAGTTACCCGTTAAACAGCATATAAAAACAGGCGCATTTCAGAGATAATGCGCCTGTTTGGTATATTGAAAATGGAATCCAAATCAATCTGTTTCCTCAAGAAGCTCATTTATGGAAATTCCAAACACTTTTGCTATTGCATGAAGTTCTGTGTCGATTATGAAGCGTTCGCCGCTTTCCATTCGCTGCACTGCATTCTTGTCAATGACAAGTCCATGACTGCGGAGCCTGTCGGCTACTTCACGCTGGCTTATTCCAAGCGCTTTGCGCCGGTTATAAATTGCAATGCCAGCAATATTATTTCTTCCGGATTCTGTACGATTTCCAAACATTTTTATATTCCTTTCATTATTGTAATAGTGGATATGTTTACTGTGATCTGCCAAATATGCATTTGAAGCAATACAGCGTTGCAAAGCAGTCTGCAAGGCTGTTGTGGGCAGATATTGTTATGCTGTTCCAATCGAAATGGTAGTACGCGGCGCAGGTCGTGAGCTTCTGCCATTTATATTCACCGAAGTAGTCACTCCACTCGCCGTAGATTTCTGCGAAAATCGGCATTATATCAACGATTTCAGCTCTTTTGGGGATAATCAATCCAGCAGCCGTTATGAAGTCCGCGTCAAAAGATGTATTGTAGCCAATAATCGTATCTGCGGAGTTTAGTATCCGCTGAATCTCAGCTGCTTTCTCAGCAATGCTCGGTGCGTTCGCAACCATATCTGGAGAGATATTATTTACAGCCTGCGCTGCGCTCCACGACCTGTGCAGTGGACGGAAATAGCTGTCGAACAGCTTCTCACCGCTTTCGCTGATTATGGAAAGCTGCAAGATTTCATCTTCTCCTGCACATAAGCCTGTTGTTTCTGTATCTATCACGATACCGCCCGATGTTTCAGCAGGGAGCTCAACAGACTGGGTAATAGTAAGAACTTTTTCTCGCTGCTCGTCCAATGCAAGGAGCAGTCGAGCCTGTTCCTTTTCTTGTTCTCGTTCACGTCTGAGCTTTGCTCTGCGTTTGGCGGCTTGGGCTGCTTTACGTTCGCGTTCTGGCTTAAAATATTCTGCCAGCTCATCAGAACTTGCAGCTCTGACTTCCTCTGGCAGAAGATAGCGGGGAAGAGTATTGACCGAGCCAGTAGAAAATCGAGAGGGACGGAGTTTCTTGCCACAGTCCTCGGACACCGGAAGATATCCTGCTTTTGCCCACTGGCGTTCGGTTTTCAGTTCGACTTTAAAATACTGAAAAGATAATAACATCGACTTTGAGCTTTGCCATCTTTCGCTCTTCATGATGCACCTCCTATAGAAAAAGGCTGGACCATTAATCCAGCCTTTTTGAAATTAGATTATCTTGAATTGATCCAATGCCTCGGCAGCTCGACGATCCGCGAATTGCATCGAATGCGTATATGTGTTGCACGTCGTTGTTAGCATACTATGACCTAACCGACATGATACCTCTTTCATCGAAGTACCTAAACTAATCAGCATAGAAGCATATGTGTGCCGGAGAACATGAGGAGTAAACCTAGGTATTGATGGATTACTGTCGCAAAATTTACGACACCATATTGTGAGAGTATCTGGATGAATTGGCTTACCGTCATCTTGGCAAAACAGCTTCCTGTTTAGCAGAAGATTACTTCTCACATTATAATTATCTTGATACCATTGTTTGTAATCAAGAATTATACTTTTTACCCAGGGGCTAATAAGAAATGTTCTATAGGAAGATTCAGTTTTAGGCTGCTTCTGGAAAACACCACTTTCTGGTGTATAAAGAATTGCTCTTCGTATCGTCAGAAGATCTTTTTCTTCTTGTAGATCTCCAAATTCCAATCCAGCAACTTCGCCGCGCCGTATTCCGGTCAGTACCATGAGGAGTATAGCGGTTCTCATTCTTATATCAATCTCTCGATCAAGCGTAAGAATTGATATCAGTTTTTGAAAATCGCTGCACTGCAATATTGCAACCTCATGTTTTGTTACTTTTGGTGCTTTCATTCTATCTTTGCAAGCTGGATTTGATGGAATCAATTGATCCCTGACTGCCTGCTGCAAAATAACAGAAATAAGTCGGTAATGGTGTAATATGGTTTTTTCGGATAAGCATTTTCCGGTGCGTTTATTTACACCGTATTGGGATATCTTCCCAAGGAATTGCCGCAAATGATACGGCTGTATGTCTTTAAGCGGAATATGTCCTATTCCCATATTGATTCTTTTCAGTAAATCGCGATACCTGGATATTGTCTTAACAGCAAGTATGCTGGTATTTTCTTCTATCCACACATCTGCATATTCTGAGAAAGTGGAATTGGAATCAAAACAATATTCTGCTGGTATTTCTGTTGGAACATAATATAAGTTTGTGCTTGGTGCGTCCATATTAATTTGGTAACCCCTTCTTTACTAATTAATATAGCAGCTGCTATTTAGAATTATATCACTATCCAATGTAAATGTCAATTTTTGCAGGGAAAAACTCATAACCCGAAGGTCGTCAGTTCGAATCTGGCTCCCGCAACCACTTGTAAAGCCTTTATTCATGCGGTTTCGCTGAATAAAGGCTTTTCGTTTTATATTCCTTAGATACGGTTTTATAGCAGTTTTTATAGCAGTTGTATTCCTCAGACCTGATTACAGCACGGTTTACGCCCTCTTGATCCTTTCAAGAGGGCGTTTTCTCTTTATTCGCCAAAAACTCAGCCTGATAGTTGTGCATTATTAAATTTCTTTATTTGCACCGTCATTCCCCGTCCACACGGCGGGTCTTTTATTTTTCCGGTAAGGCTGATCGATGTTTTCGTAAACAGCGTTCATGTTTATGATGATAAAATCATCGTGCTGTTCAACTACAAGGACGGCGAAAAGTGCATCAGCCTTGACGAACTCGGTGATAAAGAAAAAAAGCCGAGCACTCAAAATTAAGTGTTCGACTTTAATTAAGTCTGGTGACCCATCCGGGAATCGAACCCGGGACACCCTGATTAAAAGTCAGGTGCTC